>Ga0187886_1003420_pt1 | contig 11876 bp, 10 predicted proteins | sample June2016WEW_20_1_FD_133001 | JGI IMG/M metagenome (GOLD analysis project Ga0187886, IMG submission 133001) | Peatland microbial communities from SPRUCE experiment site at the Marcell Experimental Forest, Minnesota, USA - June2016WEW_20_150 | ecosystem: Environmental > Terrestrial > Soil >...
GACGATTATAAAGGCAAAGAGGGTGTTTTCCTCGATGCCAACGAGAATCCCTATGGCAGCCTGAACAGGTATCCCGATCCTTACCAGTGGGAACTTAAATCTGCAATAAGCAATATGAAAGGGATTCCCGTTGACAAAATATTTCTTGGCAATGGAAGTGATGAGATTATAGACCTGACTTTCAGAATATTTTGTAATCCTGGTGTTGATAAGGCTCTTACCTTCACTCCTACCTATGGAATGTACCAGGTTTCGGCTGCAGCTAATGACATAGAAATGATAAAAGTACCGCTGGCAGAAGGATTCAATATAAGATACAGCGATTTCCAACCCTGGTCTTATGACAGGAACCTTAAACTGATCATTGTATGCTCACCAAATAATCCTACAGCCAATATACAAAGCAGGCCGGTCCTAGATAAGCTTATCACCGGCTTCCGCGGAATTGTTCTGCTGGATGAAGCTTATAATGATTTCACAGACGAGCCATCATTTTCAGAAAACCTGGATAAACATCCAAACCTTATTATTATGCAGACATTCAGTAAAGCGTGGGCTATGGCATCTGTCAGGGTAGGAATGGCTTTTGCATCGCCTTCCATCATTCAATACTTCAATAAAATGAAGCCTCCCTACAATATAAGCACCATAAACCAGAAAAGTGTCCTGAAAAAAATGGAAGACCAGATGGCAATAAGGAACAGGGTAAATACAATTGTGGCTGAAAGGGAAAGAATTTGCGGTGAACTGAAAAAAATACCGGTCATCCTTAACGTCTACAAGTCTGATGCAAATTTTATTCTTGTCAGGACTGTCAATGCTGATCGCATTTATAACTATCTTGTCAGTTGTGGTATAATTGTCAGGAACCGGAACAGTGTTATTGAGAACTGTCTCAGGATAACCGTCGGAACCAGAAGTGAAAATAATAAGATGATCAAAGCTTTTAAGAGTATCAGCCTATGAAGAAAGCACTTTTTGTAGACAGGGACGGAACCATACTTGAAGAACCGGAAGATGAGCAGGTTGACTCGCTCGAGAAATTCAGATTCGTCCCGGGGGCAATAACCGGTCTGGCCAGGATCGCTGCCGAAACTGATTTCGAACTCGTGATGGTCACCAACCAGGAGGGCCTCGGTACCTCATCGTTTCCCGAAGAAAGTTTCTGGCCGTCTCACAATAAAATGCTTGGCATTCTTGAAGGCGAGGGAGTCCGTTTCAGTGAAGTTTTTATCGACAGGACCCTCCCTGAAGATAATGCCCCTACAAGGAAACCTGGTACAGCCATGCTGACCAGGTATCTGGCAAAAGGCATCGACCTTAAAAACTCTTTTGTTATAGGCGACAGGGTAACTGATGTCGGGCTTGCAAAAAATCTCGGCTGCAATGCTATTTATTTCAGTTCAAAAAAATCACCGGATGCTGTATTATCTTCCAACGACTGGAACGACATATACAGGTTCCTTAAATCAAAGCCGAGAGTTGCATCAGTTGAAAGAAAGACAAAGGAGACTGACATCAGGATAGAACTTAATATTGACGGTACCGGTAAAAGCAATATCAGCACAGGTATTGAATTTCTCGATCATATGCTCGACCAGGTGGCTCGTCACGGGAGCTTTGACCTTATGATCAAAGCAACAGGCGACAAGGGGGTAGATGGCCATCATCTGATAGAAGACCTGGCGATTTGCCTTGGTGAAGCCTTTTACAAAGCTTCCGGCAGCAAGAAGGGAATTGAACGATACAGCTTTGTTCTGCCTATGGATGACTGTCTTGCCCAGGTTGCAGTCGATATGGGAGGAAGGCCATGGCTGGTCTGGAAGGCAGATTTTACAAGTCAGAAAATCGGTGAAATGCCTGCAGAGATGTTTTACCACTTCTTCAAATCATTCAGCGACAGTTCGAAATGCAACCTGAACATCTCTGTCGAGGGCAGTAATGAGCATCACAAGATCGAAGCTGTTTTCAAGGCATTTGCCAGGGCAATGAAAAATGCGCTGAAACGGACGGACGATTTTTCACTTCCTTCGACAAAAGGAAAACTATGATAGTAATTATAAAATATAATGCAGGCAATATCAGGTCGGTTCAGAATGCCGTCACCAGACTGGGTTACGAATCTGTTATCACCGATGGCAGGGAAGAGATACTTAATGCAGGAAAGGTGATTTTACCAGGCGTAGGAGAAGCCGGTTCTGCCATGAAATACCTCAGGGAAAGAGATCTTGATAAACTAATTATTTCGCTTAAGCAGCCGGTCCTCGGCATATGCCTGGGGCTTCAGCTCATGTGCAGGTATTCCGAGGAGGGCGACACTGAATGTATGAAAATATTTGATTCTGACGTGAGGATCTTTCCAAGGGTTGATAAGATCCCACATATGGGCTGGAACAATTTCTTCTCGCTGAAAGGAGAGCTCTTCAGCGGGGTATCAGTAAGTGACAATGTTTACTATGTTCACAGTTATTACCCTGAGATATCTTCTTGTACAACGGCAGTGTGCGATTATATACTGCCATTCAGCGCCGGGATGAAGAAGGATAACTTTTATGCAACTCAGTTTCATCCTGAAAAATCAGCTTTGGTGGGCGAAAAGATCCTTAGAAACTTTCTGGAACTATGAGGATAATTGCTGCAATCGATATTCTTGGCGGAAAGTGTGTCAGACTTACACGCGGAGATTTCTCGGCAGAGACAATTTATAACAAGGATCCGCTTGAAGCAGCAAAAATGATGGAATACAATGGAATAAAATATCTTCACCTTGTTGACCTGGATGGTGCAAAAAGCAAAATGATAGTGAACTACAGGATCCTTGAGAAGATTGCATCGAAGACCAGCCTTGAAGTTGATTTTGGCGGCGGGATCAGGTCGGATAATGACCTGAGAATTGCCTTTGGTTCGGGGGCCAGACAGGTGACTGCTGGAAGCGTCGCTCTCTCCTCTCCTTCCCTGGTTCAGGACTGGCTCATAAAATACGGCAACGAAAAAATAATCCTTGGAGCCGATTCAAAAGGAGGTAAAATAGCCATTGACGGATGGCAGCAGGAATCAGATACGGATGTAATTCCTTTCATTTCAGAGTATTGTTCAAAGGGAATGAAATATGCAATATGCACTGATGTGGATAAGGACGGTTTACTGAAAGGTCCTGCCATTGATCTGTACAGGGGAATATTAAGCTCCGTAAAGGTTCATCTTATTGCAAGCGGAGGCATATCTTCAATTAATGATATCATTGAAATAAAAGAAGCAGGCTGTGAGGGAGCAATAATCGGGAAAGCGATCTATGAAGGTAAAATAAAACTAAAGGAGCTCAGGGATCTATGCTGAAAAGAAGAATAATTCCATGTCTCGATATCAGGAATGGGCGCACGGTTAAGGGTGTCAACTTTATCGGGTTAAAAGATGCCGGAGATCCGGTTGAGCTGGCAAAGCTGTATGCTTCGAAAGGCGCCGACGAACTTGTCTTTCTGGATATTACCGCTACAATTGAGAATCGCCAGACTCTCATCAGCCTGGTTGAAAGAATTGCGGCTGAAATAAACATACCATTCACTGTCGGCGGTGGAATACACAGCGTTGAAGGTGTAGGTCATCTCCTGAAAGCTGGTGCCGATAAGATAACAATAAACTCGGCTGCAGTAAGAAGACCGGAACTGATAACCGAGATCGCATCTGAGTTTGGCAGCCAGTGCGTTGTGGTGGCTATCGATACCGATATAATTGATAATGAGTGGATAGTGTTCGTCGATGGAGGCAGAACGCCTGTAAAACTAAAAACTATTGACTGGGCCATCATGACAGAAAAGCTCGGTGCAGGTGAAATATTGCTGACATCGATGAAGCACGACGGAACAAAGAAAGGGTTCTGTCTTGAGATTACCGCCGAGGTGAGCCGTCACCTTAATATTCCGGTCATTGCTTCCGGAGGAGCAGGAAAAAAAGAACACTTCAGGGATGTTTTCTTCAATACAGCATGCAGTGCAGCGCTCGCAGCAAGTATATTTCATTTCGGCGAAGTGGATATAAAAGAACTGAAAGAGTATCTGTTTAATGAACAAATTGCAGTCAGACTATGATCCAACTTGATTTCAAAAAGGGAGACGGCCTTGTACCTGCCATAATACAGGATTATGCTACGATGCAGGTGCTGATGCTGGGCTTCATGAATGAAGAAGCTCTTGAAAAGACACTCAAAGAGGGAAAAGTGACATTCTTCAGCAGGAGCAAAAATAGGTTATGGACAAAGGGTGAAACATCAGGCAACTACCTGTTTGTTAAAGAAATAACAACTGATTGCGATAATGATGCGATCCTGGCAAAAGTAAATCCTGCAGGACCGGTCTGCCATACAGGATCCGTTTCCTGTTTTAATGAAGATCCGTCAAAAGGCTTTCTCTACAAGTTGGAGCAGATTGTCAGTCAGCGTATCGATGAAAACATTGAAGATTCATATACGAACATGATCTATAAAAATGGAATCAACATGGTAGCCCAGAAAGTTGGTGAAGAGGCTGTGGAACTGATAATCGAAGCAAAAGACGATGATATGACCCTGTTTAAAAATGAAGCTGCCGATCTGCTATACCACCTGCTTATTCTTTTTAAAGCCAAAGGAGTAACTCTTTCAGATATTGAGTCAATTCTAAAAGATCGTCACAAATGATTTCTGGAGGTTTTTATGGGTAATAAATTAAATACTGTTTTAAGAGCTTTTTTAACCGTAAAGACAGCTAAGGAAAGAAAGACAGAGTTTTAACTTTGTGTACTTTGCGTTTGCTTTGCTTGCCCTGCGGTTAATTCTTAATCTTTTTAAGGTTCTCTGTCTAAATAATTGTTAAAAGAGACTATATCTCTATATATTTTATAGATTTTTTACCTTTATGGTTGTTTTTATAAAAATTACACTACTTTTGTAAACCAACATTATAAAGAATGAAAAGAGTATACAACTGGATCGCCGCTTATTTTTATTTCTATTTTTATTTTAAGAAGTAAGGGGGGATTTTTGTATACTATCAAATGATTTATAAGATGCAAAGTCCCCGGTAAAGGGGACTTTTTTTTTTAATATTATACAATATGAGAATTTCAGTTCAGGGTGAGCAGGGATGTTTCCATGAAGTTGCTGCGAGGCAATACTTCAGGGATGAGAATATTACAATTGTACCCTGCTCTACTTTTGATATGACACTGATGGCCGTAAAGGAAAACCAGGCTGATTTTGCGATAATGGCAATTGAGAATGCCAGATCGGGCAGCATCCTTTATAATTATACCCTTATCAGGGAATCAGGAATGAAGATCCTTGGTGAGCATAACCTCCGGATTGTCCAGAACCTGATGGCTCTCCCCGGTCAGCCGATGGCAGCAATAAGGGAAATAAGATCGCATCCGATCGCCCTGTCGCAGTGCATGACATTTCTTAATCGCCTCCGCGGCGTTACACTCATCGAATGCGACGATACGGCAGGCAGTGCCAGGTTCATAAAAGATAGCAACCTTAAGAATGTTGCAGCAATTGCATCGACCAGTGCCGCTGAATTATACGGACTTGAGATAATAGCCCCCGGGATAGAGACATATAAGAAAAATTATACCAGGTTTCTTATACTTGGCGATAAGAAGAATGCGAACAGTGACGGAAATAAAGTTTCCATTTGCTTTTCAACCGGTCACAAACCAGGGTCGCTCGCTGCGGTTCTTGTCAGGCTTGCCGAGCTTGAGATCAATCTGTCGAAGATACAGTCAGTGCCAAGACTGAACGGTGAATGGGAATATATGTTTTACCTCGACATCGAGCTTAAGCCTGATCATGATATGGGCCTGGTGAAGAATACACTCGAAAATTACACAAGTGATCTTGAGGTCCTCGGTATATATAATAAAGGAGAGAAGCTATATGAAAGTTAAACCTGCAGAGAGGACAAATTGCGTCCAGGAATACTATTTTTCGCAGAAGCTGAAGCAGATAGACGAGATGCGCAAATCGGGCGCTGATGTTATAAACCTCGGCATAGGCAGTCCTGATCAGCCTCCTTCGGAGAACACAATTGAGAGTCTGTACAGGGAAGCTTTGAAACCGTCTGCTCATGGGTATCAGAGCTATATCGGAATACCAGCCCTGCGCAATGCCTTCGCAAAATGGTACAAAACATATTTCAACGTGATCCTTGACCCGGAAAGCGAAATACTGCCTCTCATGGGAAGCAAGGAAGGAATTATGCATATCAGCATGGCATTTGTGAATCCGGGTGATGATGTGCTTGTTCCGAATCCTGGCTATCCAACCTATTCATCAATCACAAAACTTGTCGGAGGAAATATCAGATATTATGACCTGGATGAGAAAAACGGATGGCATCCTGATATTCAGAAGCTCGAAGACAGCAACCTGGAAAATGTAAAAGTCATGTGGATAAACTATCCTCACATGCCATCAGGGACAAAAGGAACATACAGGCTATTCGAACAGCTTGCAGCTTTTGCGTTAAGGCACAGGATCCTTCTATGCAACGATAATCCTTACAGCTTCATCCTCAATAAGGAATATCTGAGTCTGCTCGCTGTTGACGGCGCCAGGGAGATCGCCCTTGAGCTTAATTCCCTGAGCAAATCGCATAACATGGCAGGATGGAGAATTGGGATGGTAGCAGGCCATAAGGAATACATCGGCTCAATCCTCAAGGTAAAAAGCAATATGGATTCAGGGATGTTCCGGGGTTTGCAGGCGGCAGCTGCCGAGGCGCTCAGCAATCCTCCTTCATGGTACGACAAGGTTAACAGCCATTATCTGTCGAGACGCAGGATCGTTGAGGAGATAATGGAGACACTGGATTGCAGTTATGATAAGAACCAGGTCGGTCTGTTTGTCTGGGGACGTATCTCCGACACTATAAAGGAGTGCGAAGGTTTTGTGGAGGATGTTCTGACAAAGGTGAATGTATTCCTCACACCGGGATTTATTTTCGGGTCAAACGGTGAAAGATATATCAGGATATCACTATGCGCGGATGAGGCAACCCTTACTGAAGCAAAAAACCGGATTAAAAAGTATCTTATAGAAAAAAATGTGACCCACCTTCGCTAAATCTTCGGTGGGCAAAACCAGAAATAACCAGGCATTAAAATGAATATAACAGTAATAGGAGTAGGTTTAATAGGCGGTTCACTTGCACTGGATCTTCGCAAGCGCCACTTCGCCGATAAGATAATCGGGGTGGATACCAATCTGCAGCACCGTAATATTGCACAGCTCTGCGGGATCGTTGATGAGACCGACACTCTTGAAAATGCAGTAGAAAAAAGTGATCTTGTCCTGCTTTGCACGCCTGTCGACACAAATATTTCGATGCTTCCTATCATACTCGACATGATACAGGGCACTTCGAAGGTGGTGACAGACATGGGATCGACAAAGGCAGGAATCGCCAGGGTATCGAAAGATCATCTCGGTCGGGGAAGGTATGTTGCTGCGCACCCGATGGCAGGAACAGAGTACTCAGGCCCACTTGCCGCCATAGGCAAGCTTTTCGATTACAAAACAGCCATCATCTGCGATCCGGAGCTTAGTGATCCGGATGCAAAAGCCCTCGTGGAAAAAATGCTTGGCCTTCTTAACATGCACCTTGTTTACATGAATTCCGAAATTCATGATGTTCATATAGCTTACATATCCCATATTTCTCATATTACATCATTCTCGCTGGCGCTGAGCGTTCTTGAGAAGGAGAAGGAGGAAGAGAATATCCTGGCACTTGCCGGAGGCGGCTTCGAAAGCACTGTGAGGCTCGCAAAGAGTAACGGAGATACCTGGGCGCCAATATTTACGGAAAACTCTGAATATATTATCGAGGTAATCGATACTTATATTGAAAAGATGAATACTTTTAAGAAAATGATTTCAGATAAGGATACGGCAGGCTTGAAATCATTAATGGAAGAAGCAAATAAGATCAGGAAAATATTAAACTAAATACTTTAGATACAGATGGTTTTAAAACTTGGTACTTCTCCGATCAGGGATTGGGAAGGATATAAAGAGAGGCCTTTCCTGATTTCCGGGCCCTGCAGCGCAGAGACAGAGGAACAGGTCCTCGAAACTGCAAGGGAGCTTGCTTTACTGAAGCGGATCAGTATCTTTCGCGCCGGCGTCTGGAAACCAAGAACACGGCCAAATACATTTGAAGGTGTCGGTGTAATGGGACTGAAATGGCTCAGAACCGTGAAAAAGGAGACCGGCCTTCCGGTTGCTACGGAAGTTTCAAACGAAAAGCACGTTTATGAAGCTTTGAAATACGGAGTCGACATGCTTTGGATAGGTGCCAGAACATCTGTTAATCCTTTCACGGTACAGGAGATTGCCGATGCACTTAAAGGAGTAGACGTTATGGTATTCGTCAAGAATCCAATTAACCCGGATATTGAATTATGGATCGGTGCAATCGAAAGAATTGCAAAGGCAGGCATAAAAAGACTGGGAGCAGTTCATCGCGGGTTCTCCACGTATGAAAAGACGACATACAGGAACCAGCCTAACTGGCAGATACCCATTGAGCTGCGGCGCAGGATCCCTGATCTTCCTATTATTTGCGACCCGAGCCATATTTCGGGTTCAAGGGAATATCTTCACGAGATATCTCAGAAAGCCATGGATCTTAACTTTGACGGGTTAATGATCGAATCACATATTAACCCCGACCAGGCCCTGAGTGATGCTTCACAGCAGCTTACGCCAAACGACCTGAAAGAGCTTCTTAGCAGGCTTATCCTTCGTAACGCTTCAACCAGCGACCCTAAATTGCTTGATATTCTTGGAGAATTGCGTCAGCAGATTGATATATTTGATGATCATCTCATTGACCTGATTGAACAACGGATGAAAGTATCGGAAACCATCGGGCTCTATAAAAAAGAAAATAATATTACTATCTTACAGACCGTTCGCTGGGATGAAGTAGTAAGGAAAGCGATGAAGAAAGGACTCGCCAAGGGACTGAGTGCCGAGCTTATTGATTGCATTTTCAAGGCTATACACCAGGAATCCATTAACCACCAGATGAAAGTAATGAATGACGGGATTGAGAATCACAACCATACTGACAACAAATAAAACCTCAGATAATGGAAAGAATAATAGTGCCTTCAAAGGTAAAAGGTGAAGTTAAGGCTCCGGCTTCAAAAAGCATGACTCAGCGGGCTATAGCAGCTGCCCTTCTGGCCCATGGCCAAAGCACTATTACTAACCCTTCATATTGCGATGACTGCCTGGCTGCAATGAACATTGCAGTCGGCCTTGGCGCAAAAGTGGAACCGGATAAAGACAAGATGAAAATCACCGGCTCATCAGTGCTGAAAGAGAAAAAACTCAACTGCGGCGAATCAGGGCTTGCAATACGAATGTTCTCACCAGTGGCGGCCCTCTACAAGACTGAACTGACAATTACGGGTACCGGATCACTCAAGAAAAGGCCTATGTCAATGATTGAGGACGCGCTGAAACAGTTCGGCATTAAATGTGAATCCGAAAACGGATTTATTCCGCTTATAATAAAAGGCCCGCTCAAAGGTGGTGCATGCGAAATTGACGGATCTTCCAGTTCACAGCTTCTGACAGGCCTTCTTATGGCGTTGCCGGTGGCATTTAATGATTCGGTCGTTAAAGTCAGTAACCTGAAAAGCAAACCCTATATCGACATGACTATGCAGGTGCTGGAAAGGTTTGGAATAAAAGTACAGAATGACAACTACAATCAATTTATTATTCCGGGCAAACAAACATTCAAGCCCTGTAATTTCGAGGTCGAAAGTGACTGGAGCGGCGGTGCATTTCTCCTCGTAGCCGGGGCAATTAACGGTGACATCATCGTTAACGGTTTGCATACCGACAGCAGGCAGAGCGATAAGGCCATCCTTTCCGCACTTGACAAAGCAGGTGCAAAAATGAGTATCACCGGGAATTCCATAGAAATCAGAAAATCGACACTGAAAGCATTTGAATTTGATGCAACGGAATCGCCCGACCTCTTCCCTCCGCTTGCTTCACTTGCAGCATATTGCAAGGGTACTTCAGGAATCAAGGGCGTTGCAAGGCTTATTCATAAGGAGAGCGATCGGGCAGCCGCACTTGCCGAAGAGTTCGGAAAATTAAATATAAAGGTTGAGATCAGCGGTGATTATATGCTTATTACAGGTGGTGAGGTTCATGGTACACACGTGCTTTCCCATGATGATCACAGGATTGCAATGGCTGTAGCCATAGCAGGACTTGGAGCTTCCGGGAAAGTATTTATTAAAGATTCTCAGTGTGTTTCAAAATCATATCCTGGTTTTTTTGATGACCTCAGGAAGATCGGAGCATCAGTTTATGAATAACTAAAAATGAATATAATAAGTAATAGTTTTATTTAAATTCAATATAAATTGTAAATTTTTTATATTTTTTTGTCAATAAATGGATTTTTTATATAGTTTTGCATTCATGACAACAATGAGGGTATATAACTGGTCTTGGCGCAGCTCATCATTTGATGCTGTGTAACAGGCCGTTTTATATCCCATAAAGGATACCATTAATATTAAGGCACGCTGTTCACAGCGTGCCTTTTTTATTTGAAAAAATCCTATTAACAATTAATAAATTAAACTATGAAAAAGAACAGAAGAATCCTTTTAAGCGAAAGAGAGATGCCTAGGCAGTGGTACAATATTGTGGCTGATATGCCCAATAAACCTATGCCTCCTCTTCACCCTGCAACACGGCAGCCGATAGGCCCCGAAGCTCTTGCAGCAGTGTTCCCGATGGAACTTATCAAACAGGAAGTTTCACAGGAGAGGTATATTGATATTCCTGATGAGGTTGTCGACCTTTACCTGACCTATCGTCCCTCTCCTATCTTCAGGGCTTATAATCTTGAAAAAACGCTGGGTACCAAAAGCAAGATTTATTATAAGTATGAAGGCGGAAACTATTCAGGCTCCCATAAAGCAAATACAGCTATTGCCCAGGCGTACTATAATAAAAAAGAAGGTATCAAGAGGATCACCACAGAAACCGGTGCCGGCCAGTGGGGAAGCGCCATGAGCTATGCCTGCCATTATTTCGGCCTTGAGCTGCTGGTCTTCATGGTAAAGGTCAGCTATAATCAGAAACCCGGACGCAAGGTATTAATGAACACTTACGGTGCCAAAGTAATACCTTCACCCAGCACTATGACCGCTTCCGGCAGAAAAGTACTTGAGCAGGATCCGAATTCACCAGGGAGCCTGGGTATTGCAATCTCTGAGGCTATGGAAATAGCTGCACAGGATCCGTATACAAAGTATTCTCTGGGCAGCGTTCTTAACCATGTAATCCTTCACCAAACCATCATAGGACAGGAAGCACTACTGCAGATGGAGAAAGCCGGCGATTATCCTGATGTCGTTATCGGCTGTTTTGGCGGCGGTTCAAATTTCTCGGGAATTGCATTCCCCTTTATTCGTGAAAACATCACTAAAGGAAAGAAAACCAGGTGCGTAACTGTCGAGCCTTCGTCATGCCCGAAACTTACAAAGGGTAAATTCATGTACGATTTCGGCGACTCAGCAGGAATGACACCCCTCCTTCCCATGTACACACTTGGACATAATTTTATGCCCGCCAAGATACATGCAGGTGGCCTGCGCTATCATGGTGCAGGAGTTCTTGTAAGCCAGCTTGTCAAAGACGGATTTGTTGAGGCAAAGGCAAAAATGCAGAGGGAATGCTTTGAAGCAGGGGTGAATTTCGCAAGAAATGAAGGCATTCTTCCTGCGCCCGAATCGACATATGCCATTGCCGGTGCGCTTGATGAGGCAAGAAAAGCAGACATTGAAGGAGTATCAAGGAC
>Ga0187886_1003421_pt1 | contig 11875 bp, 9 predicted proteins | sample June2016WEW_20_1_FD_133001 | JGI IMG/M metagenome (GOLD analysis project Ga0187886, IMG submission 133001) | Peatland microbial communities from SPRUCE experiment site at the Marcell Experimental Forest, Minnesota, USA - June2016WEW_20_150 | ecosystem: Environmental > Terrestrial > Soil >...
CGGGCCGTTCCCCGGGTTTCACTATAACCGTCAGCAGCGTTCACAGACAGGGGATCGGTACGCCGAAGAATCCTCGGTCGAGTTTATTGAAGCTTCCCCCGGGGGTTTTAAGAGAGGTCTTCGTAAACGGGTACGAGAATAGACGTGTGACATGGACTACGATAATATGTCCAACGATGAGCTTTGCCTTCTGCTAAAAGAGAGGATGCCGGCCGCTGCTCAGACCGTGAAAGAGGTGACGGATTGCAACAGAGAGACGGTAATCGCTTTTCTCAAGGTTTTTTCTGAAGAGACCCGATAACGATGGCTGGGTCTTCTGTATTCGGTAAGCAAAAGACCGATTCGAAAAAGTCCTCCTATCCGACCGGAGCACGAGGAGGATCTTTGAAATGATAAAGAGGGGTATATCAAGATTCAAGGGCTGACCCCACCACCACGCGCTTGGGCCAAAGTCATTGCGCCTTTCTTCATCCCGCAATCACACCGGTTTATGTCAGCTGCTTCGATATATTCTTGCGGACAACCCGCCATGAAATGTGGTAGAAGTTCATAGGTAGACGCTTCAGCGCGTTCCGCAGCACAGCCCGTTCACAAGGTCTATAAACTCAGGCGTCCACAGATTCATCGGTTTCGACGGATTGAACAGTGAAGGAGTAAACGGATGCCAGAATACCTTCGCCCCCAGCCTCCCGGAAAGACCAAAGGAAGAATGGCCGGACCTTGAAGACCACCTCAAGAACGTGGCTGAGATGGCGCGGGGATCCACGCCTTTTGGGCGGGAAAAAGACTCGTAGGGGAAGACCAGAATAGCAGCTGAAAGGAGGTGTGATGTATGAGTGAGTATCAAGTGGGTTTCGAAGTGGCCGGCGCCGCGGCCATGTTCGCAAGGCCGGATACGGGCGGTACACCGACAAGTTACCCGGTGCCGACGTGGTCGGCCGCAAAGGGTTTGTTCGAATCGATTGCCTTTCTTGCAGATGGGGCCGCCTGGATATGTCCGACGAAGGTCGAAGTTTGCAGGCGCGTCGGGGAGCCGGGTGGTCAGATTCAGTTTCAGCGTTACACGACCAATTATGGTGGGCCGTTGCGTAAGGCTGATTTGTTTGGTAAGGGAGCAAGTATGCAGTTCTTTGCCACCATCCTGAGCGAGATATGCTATCGCTTACACGGCGTTATCGTCAATTCCCGGTGGAAGAGTCAAAACAATCCGGGCCATCATTTGCGGGATCTCTTCAATCGACGGATCAGGCAAGGAAGATGCTTCCGCACCCCTTGCCTGGGGTGGAGTGAGTTCACCTGCTCATACTGGGGACCAGTTCGCGAAGGGGTGACTGAAGTAGACACAGCACTTTCGTTGGAGATTCCCTCAATGCTCTTGGGTATGTGGAACAGCCCGACGCATGGCCAGTACGATCCTGAATTCCGCCAGGATGCGCATGTTGTAGAGGGTGTCCTAAATTACGAGATTCCTAAAGAGTGGCTGTCGCTAAGGGAACTGGAGGTGATGAGCGATGCTTAACGAACTATTGGATGTTGAACGAGGAGCACGGCAGGCTGGCATCGTCATTGCCAAACGAGATTCCGATGTGAAGGACGTTGGTCGAAAGCCAACTCTCATGGTTCGACTCGACTCGAACGGACAAGTAGCTGACGTTGATCCGGTTCCGGTCAGTCTGTTGCTTTGGACCTTTGGGAAGGGGAACAAGCAGCGCTTCCCATTTGTGCAGCCAAATATACCTTTGATGTACGTCCAGAGTGCGGGGATGCAACTGAAGTTGGAAAGTCTTCGCTTATTGAGGGCAGAGAAGCGTCGGAGTGCCTTCATAGAGCTTTGTCGCGATGCCGCATTCAATGAGACCAAGTTAAAAGGCTGGCCAGGTGTTCGAGACAAGAACGGTAACTGGAGTCAAGATCCCCACGACTATTTGAACGGCCTTAGGAAAAGGCGGGATCAAATGCTGGGACTGCGAGGAACCGACGGCGAAAGCGTCCTTGCGACCATTGGCCGTTTCTTGATGGCGTGCGATAAAACAGGGGGCGGCGTGAGTCTTCTTCGCCAGGTTGCCTGCAAGTTCGTAGACACCATAGAATGCTCGGCTGGTGATGACTGGCAGCGCGTTGGCGAACCACTACTATTCTTTGGCCGTGGCGCTCTCTTCTTCGACGTTCCGTCGCAGGAATTCTCCCGATTGGCGAGCGATCCGCGACAAGTGGCGGCCATTAGTCACGTTTTGAAGATGGCCGACAAAACTGATGGCTCGAACGGGAGATGTGCTTTGTCTGGCGAAGACGGTGTGCGACTCGTGAAGGATACATTCCCAGAATTGGTGATCCCAGTCATTGGTAAAACGATTTTGTTTTCACGCTTTAGCGCAATTCCCTCCAATGCCCGATACGGCCATTTCGGAGCGAAAAGCTTCTCCGCAGGTGAAACTATCGTGGAATCATTGACAGGCGCTCTGCGATCTCTCACCATACCGGAGCGAGAGGGGCTGACATGGAGATCCATCCCCGGTGAGGCTCCGAAGCAGAGCGATCTACTACTCGCGTTTGTTCGCCAAGCGATGGATGTGCCTGTGGCAGCCCTCCTAGCGGAGAAACGAGAAGACTTTTCCGAGGAAGAAGGCGACACAGTCTCCAGTCAAGCCGGGTCGGTGGCCGCGTTTGAAGGAAGGACGAAGAGGTTGGTCGAGGCCGTGAAAACAAGCGTCAGTGTCGATTGGCGTAGCACACCCGTGAGTTTGGCCATATTACGAAAGGTTGACCCAGCTAATCGAAAGGTTATCTATGCGGGCGCCCCTTCTATTGGCGACATCTATGATGCCGCGATAACATGGTCAGCAGGAGAGCGGAACGTTCCGGATGGGTTTAGGTTGTGGAGCCTACACAGGGGTGAAATCGATCCGCGACCGGCAAAACCGTCACACGTTGCTCCGCTTGGAGTGATAAAGTTCAGCAAGCAAATCTTCTTGCGTAACGGAAAACGTCCACCCGGAAAGAAAAAGGAGCAAATGGGCCTTCCCGCAGCCGAAACGCTGAAGCTGTTCCTTGACGGGGCAAAGGTTAAGGGTAGGTCTCCGAGACACCGAGCAGAACGTGTACTCCGGCTGGTCCTTGCCAGGAGGACCATGCTCATTGCGGAGTTCGTCCACGCACAGCGGCGAGGATGGGATTTGTCGCGTGTTTACGACTCCTATGAGGCACTCCGGACAACTACGATCCTGGGGTTGTTGCTGTATAAGCTTAACCGCAATAAGGAGGCATATATGAACGATACGGCATTCAGACTTGGGCAACTGCTTGCTGCTGCTGACGTGGTTCATGCTGGCTACTGCGCTGATGTCCGAGGAGGGGCTACTCCGCCGTCTCTGCTGGGCAATCAGTTCTTCGTCATGGCACAGACCGCGCCGGTCAAAGCGCTATCTGCGCTTGCCCGACGGTGGAAGCCGTACGACGGTTGGGCGAAGAAGAACTCCAACTATTCCCGACCGAATAAGTTCAGAAACGATCAAGGCAAAATGAAGAGGCGATCAGAGTTCAAGGCGGATTCGGAAAGAGCGGAATTTGACAAAGGTGTAGCTATTTTTAAGGCTATTTGGCAGAGTCGAAGGGTTGCCGACATCGCTGCGGAGTTGACTGGGAAATTACCAGCCGTATGTGACGATATGTTTCGGGCCGAATTATTACTCGGCTACATGGCCGGCTTACCGAGACATCAGAAAGAAAATGTCGATTCTCTTACCCAAAACACGATCGAGGAGGAATAAGCTATGGGATCCAACGACAAGTCCAAGGCCGCCCCATTCAACAGAGGAACAGGATTTCTCATTATCGAGGTCAGGCAAAGCAACCCAAATGGTGATCCCGACGCCGAGGGTGAACCCAGAACAATCGATACCGATGGTCGGGGATTAATCTCACCCGTCTCATTCAAAAGGAAACTTCGCGATCTTGTAGCAGATAAGGATGGCTTCGCGTGGCTGACTGCCAGAACCTCTTTTGCTCTTGAAGGTGAAAAAGATACGCGGACCGTTCTGCACAACACGCGTCGAGGTCTCGATCACCCTACAGAAAAAAGGGAAATTAAGGCAAAGTACCACATACTCGAGTCGCGGTTCCGCGAACGCGACAAGATTGAAAAGATGGATGCTTTCCAATTCGCGTCGGAGTTCTGGGATGCTCGTGTGTTCGGAAACACCTTTCTTGAAAGCCTCAAAGAAAGCACCGACAAAGAGCCCCCAGCAGGAGAATCCAGCAAAGGAAAGAAAGGCGGCAAACTGGAAGAACTCGAAAAACGCAGTCACTTCATAAACACTGGCGTTGTACAGTTCGGGCCGGGGGTCAGTATCGCTCCGATATCCGTGATTCGAGGAACCTGGACAAACAAACCAGGGGTACAAGAAGGAAAGGATCGTGGAATGGCTCCGTTGGCATCACGCGTCGTGCTGCACGCCCTATATGCCATGCCCTTCTTCGTCAATCCTTGTTTAGCTGGAAAGACCGGTTGCGGACTAAATGATCTCAAGCTCTTGCAGTTCATGATTCCATACGCTTATCCCCTTAATCCCTCCGTGGCAAGACCGTTTGTTGAAATCCGACACGCTTGGTACGCTGAGCATAAGTCACCGCTCGGTTCCTGTCCTGATTCATTGATCATCGACGCGTTGACGCCGAAGAAGACGAAGGGTAACCCAGACGAGCCCTCTACTTCCATTGATGAGTACGAGCCAATTTCCACAACATTGCCGGAAGCCGTACGGAGCCGCCTGGAGAGCTTTGAGGATTTGTGTACGAAACAGTGGGGCTGAGAGATGGCATTCGAGGGTAATGATCTTATAGCCTTGGCTCACTCTCCTCCACGGGATGGTGCGACGGGCGACCCTTACGAGAGGCACGTCAAAGCCGTGACGCAGGGAGCGCGGGAGCGGGCCCGGGAAATGCTTCGTTATGCCTCCAATCCGCCACCAGGTTTACTGGAGGCCATCGAGTCTGCCGCGTCATTTCATGACCTGGGCAAGCTTGACCCGGACATTCAGGCTGTTTTTCGCAAGGGCCGGGGAAATAGGCTTAAGTGGGACCATATTGACGCCGGGGTCGCCCATCTGTCGGCCAACCAAGACTGGATGGCTTCTTGGCTTGTTCGTGCTCATCACAGACCAGGGCTCCCGCAGAAGATTGGGCATTTCGATCCTGACGGTTTGGGTCGACGTCTGAGGGGGAGACGCAATGACGATGCCACAAAAGAAAGGCATGACGAGCAGATTGAGCGGACCAAGTCCCTGATTAGACATTATCTTAAGATCCACGAAGCTGCTGTCGGGAATCGGCCCGTCACAAAACATCGCCCGATTCATGGGTTGGCGATGCGATTGGCACTATCATGCCTTGTTGATGCCGACCATGCAGATAGTGCCTTCTTCGACACCGGTCAACCTCCGCCCAGCGCCCCCGAGCCTCGCTGGACCGAACGACTAAGCACTTTGCGCGAATATATTCGAGGGCTGCCTATGGGAGAGACCGAGGCGGAGAGACTCCGCAATCGACGCCGTGCCGAATTTTTTGCCGCCTGCCTGGAATCCAGAGTTGAGAATCCCTTGGTGTCGTGCGAAGGCACGGTTGGCCTCGGTAAAACAACTGCAGTAGCGGCCTACCTTATTCGCCGGGCCGAGCAGGAAAAACTTAGACATCTGATTATCGTCGCACCCTTCACGAACATCCTTACGCAAACAGCAGAACGTTTGCGTAAGGCTCTCGTCTTGCCGGGAGAGAATCCATTTGAAGTCGTAGTGGAACACCATCACCGTGCAGACTTTTCCCACATCGATGATCGAGAGCTTGCCGTTCTCTGGCGTGCACCGGTCGTGCTGACAACAGCCGTGAGTTTTTTTGAAGCACTTGCCGCGTGTCATCCCGCTGCCCTTCGTAAGCTTCACGCGGTACCTGGCAGCGCCGTCTTCTTGGATGAGGCCCACGCGGCATTGCCGACGAAGCTCTGGCCGCAGAACTTCAAGTGGGTGCAGGAGCTCGCAGCACAGTGGGGATGCCGGTTCGTCTTTGCCAGTGGCTCACTCATTCGTTTCTGGGAGCACAGTGAGATTGTCGATCCTCCGATTATACTGCCTGACTTGTTGCCGATGGATCAGGCCAGGACCGCGATGAAAGAAGAGCGGTGTCGGGTGGAATTCGTTCAAAGCGCTGGGGGCAAGGTTCTCGAGGTTCATGACTTGGCCGATCTTGTCAAGAAAGAAATAGGCCCGCGTCTGGTTATTCTAAACACCGTGCAGAACGCGGCCGTGGTTGCCAATGCAATGCGGGAACTCGGGATGGATGTTCTGCATCTGTCAACGGCGCTGACGCCTGGGGACAGAGAAAGAATCCTGCGGCGGGTCGATGGAAGACTGCTTGATAGATTAGCTGGAAACTGGGCACTTGTCGCCACCAGTTGTGTTGAAGCCGGCGTCGACCTTTCATTTCGTTGTGCGTTCCGAGAACGGTTCGGCACTGCTTCGACCATTCAGGTCGGGGGAAGGGTCAATAGGCATGGCGAGTACAGTCTTTCCGGCCGTAGCGCAGTGTATGACTTTGCCCTGACTGGAAGAGGAATTACCCAGCACCCAGGAGCTAGTATTTCAGCGGATGTGCTACGCGACTTGATGGGCAAGAATCTCCTCAACACTGGCAGCCCGGCTAATATAGGCACCCAGGCTATGATAGAGGAACTGAAACTGGCAGGGGGTCTCCCATCCGATCCTCTGGTAAAAGCAGAGTCGGAGCGGGATTACCCGAGTGTGAGAGAACTGGGAAAGGTTATTGAGGCAGATACTCGATTTGTCGTTGTTGATCAAAATCTAAAGGAACTTTTGAAGGAAAGAATTCCTGTCGATTTCAGAACGCTACTACAAGGCAGCGTTCAGTTGTGGGCGCGCAAGATCGATATGCTGCGCCTGGAACAATTGCCTGGTCGTAAAGAGATTTACTTCTGGCCTTACGACTATGATCCTGATTTCCTTGGCTATATGAAAGACGTGCTGAAGATGGAGGACTTCATTGCTGCCGGAGGAGGCGTCATTTGATAAGGTTCCTGCGGAAAATGAGACAGTAGGCGCCGTTCATGACCCCTGAACCCCTCATCCTGGCCTACGGCGAATATTGCAAGTTGAAGTCCTGCCAAATGGCGGAGATTGTCTTCCAAGGGCGTGAGCGACCCTGGAGAACGACATGACCTACGAAGAAGATGACCTCATCATGATCTCAGCCTTGCAGCACTACGTTTTCTGCCCGCGCCAGTGCGCTCTGATCCACATCGAACAGGTCTGGTCAGAGAGCGGACTGACCGCGGAGGGCCGGATCATGCACGAGAAGGTCCACGAGGAGGGTAACGAGTCTCGCGGGCCTGTGAGGATTGCGCGGGGTGTGCCGCTCAAAAGCGTGCGGCTCGGACTCGTGGGCGTGGCCGACGTGGTGGAGTTCCACAAGGCCGGCAAAGGCATCTGGCAGCCTTTTCCTGTGGAGTACAAGCGGGGCAAGCCCAAGCCGGACCATTGCGACGCCGTGCAGCTCTGTGCCCAGGCCATGTGTCTCGAAGAGATGCTGTCCGTATCGGTTCCCGAAGGGGCGCTCTTCTACGGGAGGACGCGGCGGCGGACCGACATCATCTTCAACGACGCGCTACGACATGAGACGGAGGAGACGGCAGGGAAGGCCCGCAGTCTGATCATGGCAGGCGTCACCCCGCCGCCCTTTTACACCAAGCGGTGCGAGAGCTGTTCCCTTATCGGGAACTGTATGCCGAAGAAGATCGGCAAAAGGCTTTCGGTGAAGCGGTATCTTGAGAGGATGACTGAAATCGCGGGTGAGCCGTGAAAAAACTTCTGAACACCCTCTATGTCACCAGCCAGGGGGCGTACCTCTCGAAAGAGGGCGAAACCGTGGTAGTGAAGGTCGATGGCGAGGTACGCCTTCGCATTCCCGTCCATACCATCGGCGGTATCGTCTGCTTCGGCAATGTGGGTTGCAGCCCCTTTCTCATGGGGTTTTGTGCCGAGAACCAGGTGGGCTTAAGCTTCCTCACCGAGCACGGGCGGTTCCTCGCACGGGTGCAGGGACCGGTATCGGGGAACGTATTGCTTCGTCGCGAGCAGTACCGCCGTGCTGACGATCCCGACGCCTCCACGGAGACGGCAAAGGCAATCCTCACGGGCAAGATCGCCAACTGCCGGGCCGTGCTCCAGAGGGCTATCCGCGACCATGGCGAGAAGCTCGACGAGCAAAAGATGCGCCACGCCGTCCTTCGCCTTAACCGGCAGATAGAGCTTCTCGACGGCGGACACTCCCTTGAGGAGCTGCGGGGCATCGAGGGTGATTCGGCCCACATCTATTTCGGCGTCTTCGACCATCTCATTGTGGCCCAGAAGGGGGCATTCCGTTTCGATGACCGCAACAGGAGGCCGCCCCTCGATAACGTCAACTGCTTGCTCTCCTTCATCTACACGCTGGTGATGCATGACGTCAGGTCTGCCCTGGAGGCGGTAGGCCTCGATCCGGCGGTGGGCTTCCTTCACCGGGACCGGCCGGGCAGACCCAGTCTCGCCCTCGATCTCATGGAGGAGTTCAGGCCCTTCATCGCCGATCGTCTTTCCCTCTCCCTCATCAACCTCCAGAAGGTGCAGGACAAGGGGTTCAAGAAGATGGATTCCGGCGCGGTAACGATGAACGACGATACGCGCAAAGCAGTCCTCGTCGCCTATCAGGAGCGCAAGCAGGAGGAGATCATGCACCCGTTCCTGGGAGAGAAGGTGGTGATCGGCCTCCTGTTTCACGTACAGGCCCTCCTCATGGCACGGTATCTCCGTGGTGATCTCGACGGATATCCTCCGTTCATCTGGAAGTAAGGAGGCTCCATGCTTGTCCTTGTAAGCTACGATGTCGCAACGAAAGACGCCGGCGGTTCCCGCCGGCTCAATCGTGTGGCCAAGGCCTGTGAGGACTACGGCCAGAGGGTGCAGTATTCCGTCTTCGAATGTATCGTGGACCCGGCACAATGGGCGGTTCTGAAGCAGCGCCTGATAGATGAAATAGACCCCGATAAGGACAGCTTGCGCTTCTACTACCTCGGGTCGAACTGGAAGAGAAGGGTTGAGCACGTGGGTGCAAAGGCGGGTATCGATCAGGAAGGACCGCTTATTGCCTGAAATGGGGTGCGCGAACCCCAAGCTCACATGGTTTTCCTGGGGCCTTCGCGATCCTTGCAACCCATCGGAATTGCGTGCGTTTCTTGAGGCTCTTTGACAACTGAATCGCGCAAGGGGCAAGACTACGGGACTGGTGCGCGAAACTGCTGACATTTGTCCTTTGGTTTTCTATAGTTCGACGGGAACCGTCGCGCCCCGCGTGGGCGCGTGGATTGAAACGGGTTGCGGTCGCGGTCTTCCGCCAGGAGTCGAGGTCGCGCCCCGCGTGGGCGCGTGGATTGAAACATCAAGGGGATTCAGGCCTCGAAGGTGCCCGGCCGTCGCGCCCCGCGTGGGCGCGTGGATTGAAACTTCCCATGCACGACATCCACATAAAGGCCATTGGGTCGCGCCCCGCGTGGGCGCGTGGATTGAAACAAAGTTCGAGGTTATAGGGTTCAAGGTTTTAACGCGTCGCGCCCCGCGTGGGCGCGTGGATTGAAACGACGAAACCGGCCTCTTCCGGGGCGCTACCGCCGGTCGCGCCCCGCGTGGGCGCGTGGATTGAAACTGCTTCTCGGAGGCGAAATAGGCGGGGCCCTCCGAGTCGCGCCCCGCGTGGGCGCGTGGATTGAAACACCTTGCCGTTTTTCATGTTCCATTGGCCGTGGGTCGCGCCCCGCGTGGGCGCGTGGATTGAAACCTGCAAGAGCTTGCCGTGCTTGCATCTTCAGCAAGTCGCGCCCCGCGTGGGCGCGTGGATTGAAACACTGGAGCGAGTTCGTCGATAAAGAGGAGGACCTGTCGCGCCCCGCGTGGGCGCGTGGATTGAAACATCTGCCACAACGAGAAGGTCATAATCCACGAGCGTCGCGCCCCGCGTGGGCGCGTGGATTGAAACTACGACCTGGAGGACCACGCCGAGATATGGCTGAGTCGCGCCCCGCGTGGGCGCGTGGATTGAAACCCATTGGAATCGGAGCAGGCGACCTTTAAGGGAGTCGCGCCCCGCGTGGGCGCGTGGATTGAAACCTTCCCTATCTCCTCATCCCCGTATTTCATCCGGGTCGCGCCCCGCGTGGGCGCGTGGATTGAAACTGTACTTACCGCGGCCGAGCAGGAAATTTATGTGTCGCGCCCCGCGTGGGCGCGTGGATTGAAACGATGTTAATGCAATCATGGGGTGGATGAACGGTAGTCGCGCCCCGCGTGGGCGCGTGGATTGAAACAATTCTGTCTTGCCCTTCCTTGAGTGCCGTCAACGGTCGCGCCCCGCGTGGGCGCGTGGATTGAAACCCTTTGGTGTCAACAAGGGCAAAGACACAACAGAAGTCGCGCCCCGCGTGGGCGCGTGGATTGAAACTGCTAAGCTTCAGATAATTTATGATATTACGACGTCGCGCCCCGCGTGGGCGCGTGGATTGAAACATAAGGGGCTGCACATCATAGCCCACGGCCTCACGTCGCGCCCCGCGTGGGCGCGTGGATTGAAACTCTTACAATGACATTCCGTTATCCGCTCTCTTTTGTCGCGCCCCGCGTGGGCGCGTGGATTGAAACACGCCTTGTACCGTCTTTCTGCCAGGTATCCACGTCGCGCCCCGCGTGGGCGCGTGGATTGAAACACTCCTCGTTCGCCTCCCACGCCGTCCTATTCGGGTCGCGCCCCGCGTGGGCGCGTGGATTGAAACACGTCGCGAGAGTTCTGGATGGAAACGCTTGTGCGTCGCGCCCCGCGTGGGCGCGTGGATTGAAACACCCCGAACCCTGGCGCCCGGTTGTATGCTTCCCGTCGCGCCCCGCGTGGGCGCGTGGATTGAAACTACTCTCGCTGTCTGTCCCTGTGTCTCCATCCGCGTCGCGCCCCGCGTGGGCGCGTGGATTGAAACAATCCATATACGCTTGGGTTCTTGTGGACCGTTAGTCGCGCCCCGCGTGGGCGCGTGGATTGAAACTCCTTGTTTGTTATTCGCCTTTCAGCGTTTTTGGGTCGCGCCCCGCGTGGGCGCGTGGATTGAAACGGCACGGTCACGCACCTTGAGGACGGGACGCATGGTCGCGCCCCGCGTGGGCGCGTGGATTGAAACTATCGTTCGTCCTCGTCTCTCCCGTCTCGGCCAAAGGTCGCGCCCCGCGTGGGCGCGTGGATTGAAACTGACCGATCTTGTTGCCATCACATCGAGTACGTCGTCGCGCCCCGCGTGGGCGCGTGGATTGAAACATGGCTTACCCCCTTTGCCACGGAAAGTCGGCTTTGAGTCGCGCCCCGCGTGGGCGCGTGGATTGAAACTGTGATGAACGTATGGGCAACCCTGGCGGCTACAGTCGCGCCCCGCGTGGGCGCGTGGATTGAAACATTTATTTTTCTTTTCTTGTACGAATTTACTTGAGTCGCGCCCCGCGTGGGCGCGTGGATTGAAACATCCCATTGCCGCGAGACCGTGAACGTCTCAAGGTCGCGCCCCGCGTGGGCGCGTGGATTGAAACAGGTGCCATCTATCCCACAAGTCGAGGAAACGGGTCGTCGCGCCCCGCGTGGGCGCGTGGATTGAAACGCTTGGCTCAAGCTCAACAAGTCCGCGTGAGAAGCCGTCGCGCCCCGCGTGGGCGCGTGGATTGAAACCCTTTCCCTGGCGTCATGCTTCTGCTGGGATCCTGTCGCGCCCCGCGTGGGCGCGTGGATTGAAACCCTTTCCCTGGCGTCA
>Ga0187886_1003422_pt1 | contig 11871 bp, 7 predicted proteins | sample June2016WEW_20_1_FD_133001 | JGI IMG/M metagenome (GOLD analysis project Ga0187886, IMG submission 133001) | Peatland microbial communities from SPRUCE experiment site at the Marcell Experimental Forest, Minnesota, USA - June2016WEW_20_150 | ecosystem: Environmental > Terrestrial > Soil >...
GGGCTCTGGTAGGTGCCGAGCATGATCCCGATGGATGTGTTATAGAAGCCCGGATATTCCTTCGCTTCGTTTTCGATCACTTCCGTCTTGGCTTCTTCCTTGGCCTCTTTCACGACCGGAACGAGCCTGGTTACGACCGGAGGCGCGACGGGCTTTTCCTCTAGGCTGAACTTGACGGTGAAGCCGGTCTCGGTCTTTTGGATCTCATAGGCCGGAATCGGGCCGGAAAAATCGAAGATCACGCGCGCAATCGAGGGCTGGAACTGGCCCGTGCGGATGCTCGCCAGGCCGGAAACGTTGACCTCGTAGTACGGCTGGGCCTCGATCTTCTGGGCGGGGGCGATATCGATGACCAGGCGATTCGGGCCGCTCAAAACCATGGCCTGGCTCACGAATTCGCCGTCGACCCGGACGGTGACGTTCAGGCCTTTATCGACCTTCAGATAACCGATGCTCTTGACGGTTGTCGGACTCTGGCCAGGCTTCCCTTCGGCTCCCCAAGAGCTTATCGCGAAAGCGGCGAGAACCAGAATAACTACGCCCATCGATACGATCGTTCTTTTCAGCATAATATGACTCCTTTCTCTATCGAAAAATCTTAATATTATTGCGGATTTTTCGCCCTGTCAAACGATCCGCGGACTAAAAATCTCCGCTTCCGGGACTATTTTTTGGAGTGACAAGGATATGGGCCGAGAGCGGATATCGTTTCCAAAGAACCATCCGGTTTTCGTCGAACATATCGCTGATGTAATAAAGATCGCATCCTTCGGCAGGCGGCCCGACGCGCAGAGTCAGCCAACGGAGGCTATTCCGTTCGACATAATAGCGAAGGCCGGGATAAGATTCCCATCGGATTCCCAGACCGACACTCGCTCCGGAACCCGGAATTTTATCCTGGAGCGATCGCAAATCCTCCACCAGCGTTTTATTGTCGGCATCCGACTTCCATTCCCAGACGAATGACGTGTTTGCGGCGAGAGAAAAATGGGCCGCCGCGCCCAGGGCGACGGCCATGAGGGCCATGGTCGCGAGGATCCGAAGGCGGGGGGTCGTTCGGACGGAGGCCAGGGCGAGAATTAAGAATAAGCCCGCAAGGGGCGCAAAGAAAATGGCCGTTCTTCCCAAGAGATAGGGCAATCCCAGAACGGCGTGTTCCTCCAGGCAGAAGCCCGTCGAGAACAGGATCAGGGCGAGGAGAGCAAGCGCCGGCGAGGCCGAGGCGGACCATCGTTCGCGGCGGCGGGTCAGGGTCAAGACGAGAAAAAGGACGCTCAGGCCGGCGGCGGCCCAGAAAACGATCATTTTTTCACCTGACAAGTAGGTTTTTCCGTGAAAATAGGCTTTAACCAGTCCGAGCCAAGTATCGCGGAGGAAGCCGGCCTTCCCACCCCAATAGAGCTCACCGCTTCTTTCCAGGAGGTATATCGGCAGGGCGACGAGAGCGGCCAAGATCCAGACGGCGACGGCGAGCGGCCGGTATTGCCGCGGCGTGACAAAATGAAAGCGAAACCCGAAACGGCCGATTCCCCAGAGACCTATCCAAAGGAGCGCCCATAATCCGCCGACGACCAAGGTTTCAACTCCGAGCTGAAAGAAGAACGATTTGTCTCCGTTCCAGTTGATGACGTTCCGCAAGACCGAAAATCGTGAACGCGGAAGAGAAATGTTTTCCGGAATAGGAAGCGTGACCGGATCTTGAGCCGGGCCGGATGCCAGCGCTTTGAGCGCCGATCCGTTGAAAACGAACGTTTGCGGACCGATTCGAATACTCAGCGCGGTGGTCTTCGTCCAGGCCGCCGCCGGAATTTTGATTCGGAGTCCGGTGAAGTAGAGGGGCCGATCGAAGCGCCATTCCGCTCCGGCAAGAGGGATCCCGAGAGCCTGCCCGTCGAGTCCTTCCCGGATGACGAGGACGGATTCGCGGTCCTGGTCGGTCAAGTCCGGGATCGCGACGGCGACATCCGCGAACAGACGTTCGGAGGAATAAGTGTATCTTAAAAGGTTGCGGCCGTTGATCAAGAGGATGAGCGCGCTCAGCCCGATGGCGACGGCGGGATTCAGACGGTCCCGGCGCGCCGCGCCTTTCCAGTCGCTGTCCCCGCGGGGCGTTCGGGCGTTGTTCAGGGCGAAGGTCAGGAATGCGAGAAACACGATTCCGAGAAAGACGATCAACAGCGTCAGGTTGGCCAGGACCGCGGCGCCGGCGAACAGCAGCGCGGCGGATAAGGAACGGCCGGCGCGGAGAGAACCCCCGCGCGTCTCATCCATGAAGCGAAGAAAATAATAGAGGGCCAGCATGAGGAGTCCGAGCGAGAGTCCATAGCCCCGGCACAGCGAAAAAAATTCGAGGATATAGGGATTCGCATTGAGGATGACGAATCCGCTCACCGCGACGATATCGGGCACGTAGCGCTTGAGAAGCCGGAAGGAGAAGATGAGAAAAAGGATGTGGCCGAAGAGATTGGGGAGACGGAGCGCGAATTCGCTCGTTCCGGCGATCCGGGTGACGCACCAAGTGAAAAGGGAGTTGAGGATGTGGTTGTTGGCCGCATCGATGTTGAAGACGTTGAAAATCCCTTTCTGAATGTAGTCGTAATAGGTATGGGCTTCGTCGATCGTCAAAGCGACGCGCCAGGCGCGCAGGCTGGTATAGCCGAAGAAGACGAGGCCAAGAGCGATAACGATAGCGAGGCTTGTGACTATCGTGCCGGCCGTCCTCCTTCGAGGCTTAAATGATTCGCCTAGTATTAACATAGAAACCTATTATTAAAATATGTTATAACATAATAATTCTTAATTGCAAGAAGAATTTCTAAGTTTTTTTATCAGTGACGCTTTATTTTTAATGTTGAAATTAATCATTTTTTTTTATATCATATGAGCATGTCATCAAGAGCAAAAGTGAACTGCGGGGGGCGGCCGCCGAAGTTTCGTGAGCCCCGTCATCCGGTGACCATGACCTTGCCGGAGCGCATCCTGGATCAGCTTGTCGAAATTGATCCGGATCGGGCTTGTGCCGTGGTCAAGGTCACGGAGGCTGTCATGGGGACCGGCAAGGGACGATTCAAGCCGGTGGAACTTGTCGAAATGGCTCCCGGTAAGTGCCTGATTGTCGTCGGCCCAAGCAAAGCCTTAAAACGAATACCCTGGCTGAGAATGATCGAAATCACACGGGCCCGTTATTTGTTGACGATTCCCTCCGGCACGCCGATTGAAGCGTTGGAAGTCGCCTTGCGTGATCTATGCAATAATCCGGAGTTGCAGAAAGATAAGCACGAAATAGCCATCTTGAACGAACTGCTGAATTTAATCGGCCAACAGCGACGCACCCGGCGCCTGTCCAAGGCGGAAGTCCTCATCATCGATAATAAATAAGCGACCGACTCAGCGAGAACATGACTGAACCCGACGATTATAAAAAAATATCCGAAAAGTGAAAAAGATATCCGCGCTTCATCTCCTTCTGGCGTTGAGCTTCGTCCTTTTCGCCGTCGGCATCTGGTGGGGGCTTCCGGATTACCGAGGCTGGGCTCCTGACGAAATCGTTCCGGCGCGCGTCGTGGACGGGTTGCGCCAATTCTTTTCGAACGGCTGGCATGAACGATACCCGCCGTTCCATTTCTATTTGCTAAGCTTGGTCTATGCCCCCTTTTTGCTCCTCCATAAGCTCCATATTCTCGATCTTCGCCAGCTGTCTTCTTACATGATCCTCTTCTATCTCGGGCGATTCCTCAGCGTCGTCATGGGAACGGCCGTCGTCTATCTGGTTTACAAATGCGGGCTTGAGATTTTCGATCGGCGCGCTTCCGTTTGCGCGGCCTTGATCACCGCGCTGATCGTTCCGTTCGAATATTATTCCAAAATGGTCAATCTGGATGTTCCTTATATTTTCTGGTTTGTCTGGTCGATCTATTTTTTTATCCGGATCTTGAAAACCCAGCGCTTGAAATATTATCTGCTCTTCGCCGCGACGGCCGTCATCGCCGTCTGCACAAAGGACCAGGCCTTCGGGCTTTATGTCCTGACCCCGATCCCTTTGATCCTCTTTCATTGGAAACATGAGAAGCAGTCGAACCCGGACTTATCGCTGATCCGTTCCCTCTTCGATAAAAAATATCTCTATTTTCTGCTCGCGGCGACGGGTCTCTTCGCGATCGTCCATAACTTGGCGTTCAATCTTCAGGGCTTCCTTCGCCATTTAGCCCTAATCACGGGGAGCGCGAGCGAGAGTTTCAGGATCTTTCCCCGCACGTTCTCGGGCGAGATCCAGCTGCTCGGACTGACCATCCGCCAAATCCAGGGATCGCTGGGCTGGCCGCTCTTTCTCGTCTGCGGGGCGGGACTGGTTCTCTCGCTGTTTCAGAAAAAAAAGAACGCTCTCCTCCTGACTCTTCCCCTCTTTGCCGTGTCCTATTATGCGTTTTACATCGGGATGATTCTTTTTAATTGCGACCGTTACAATATGCCGATCTGCATCGTTTTGTCTTTCTTTGGCGGGCAGATGATCTCCAGCCGATTAAAGCCCGGCCCAAAGTTCTTCAAAGCCACATGCGCTATCGTAACGATCATTTTCTGTTATAGCTTTTTTTATTCATTATCCGTGGATATCCTCATGATCGCGGATTCACGATATTCCATCGAACGCTGGATGAATAAGAACATTTCCCCGGAAGCCGCGATTGGAATCGCGGGCCCGGTCGAATATAACCCCCGCCTGAATGATTTCCCTCGGTCGTATCTTCCGCTTTCGCTGGAAGCTTTTCAAAAAGCTCAGAGGCCCGATTTCGTGATTTTCCCCACGGCCTATGGCCAGTCCTTTGCGAAAAACTCCCCGGAGAATCTGTTTTTTTCTAGATTTTCCACGGCCGGCGAAAAATATGAATTGGTGATCCGGTATAAAACCGAGCTGCCCTGGCTTGTGATCAAGTACTCCAACATTGGGACAAACATGGACGCCGTCAATCCCGAGATTCAGATTTACCGACGGCTTGGCCTCAAAAAAAAGCGCCTTTCCTGAAACGAATCCAGGTCCCCCGCACAGGCATCAGAAGCAGACGATTCGCCGCCGCCGGCGGGTCAGGCCGGGTTCCGTCTTCCTCTTCCGATCAGCCCCAGAACCTTCAGCTTCCGATATATAGTCATTTCGACCTTTGTTTCGAAGCGTCCGGTCACCAAGGCCCAGGCATAGCCCAGCGTCCGCCAGGGATGGAAAAGGAGCTTCAGCAGGAAATATTCGAGATAAACCGCTTTGCGATAAGCCGCCAGACGCCGGTAGTCCCGGCGCCATTTGGGAGTGAATGTCAGATCCTCGAAGGACCGTTCCGCGCCTCCCATGGGACGGAAGATGCGCGAGCCGGGCATCGGGGTGATGATGAATAAGGCCACCTCGTCCACGCCGATTCGCGCCAGCCGCCTGACGAGCCGCGCGGTCAGCTTTCGGTCAGCCGCCGTCTCGCCGGGGTAACCGACGACGAAGCACGTCTGCGAGTACATCGCCTGCCGTTTCAGCCAGCGGGCCACCTGGAGGGCGTGAGTCAAGTCCACGGGCTTGCCCATCAGGCCAAGGACGCGCGGCGAGCCGGATTCCGGGGAAAACGAGACATAACGGCACCCGGCATTCGCCATCGCGGCGATGGTCTCTTCGTCGAGCGATTCGAGCTTGGTGCCCTGGGCGAGCTTCCAGATGACGTCGAGTTTGCGCTCCATCAGGATTTTGCTCAGGCGGAACATTCGCCCGCGGTCCAAAGTCGGATTCACGTCCTCGATATGGAATTCCTTGACCCCGAAACGGTGCATCATGGCCTGGATTTCGTCGGCGACATTTTCCGCGGACCGGGCGTGCCAGCGCCGGCCGCTGACCTCCGGCGCGATGCAGAAGCCGCAATTAAATGGACAGCCGCGCGAAGTCAGGAGCGCGACGTAGCGGCGTGTGGTGAGGGGCGCGTGGGCGTAGCCGAGCGCCCAGTAGTTCTCGAGCGGGAACAGATCCCAGGCCGGGAAAGGGAGGCTGTCGAGGTCGGCATTTTGACCGGCATCATCCGGCGGGCTGAACTGATCGCCTCGCGCCCGGGAAATGACGCCGTCGAGTTCGGGCGCGGCGTTACCCGCCCGGATGGCGTCGAGAAGCCGCCCGGTCCGTCGCTCGAGATAGCCGAGGACGACATGGTCAACGCCCAAGGCGAAGAAGTCCGGATGGACTTGCCGGAGCGAATAGGAATTGACGATGTTGACGTTCTCGAGGACGACGAGCGGCAGGGCCGGAAAACGCGCTTTGGCGGACCGGATGATGTCGAGCAGGGCGCGGTGAGTGACCGTGAGATGGGCGAAAAAGCCGATGACCTCGGTTTCGGCCGGGATTCGGGCGACGGCCTCGTCCGCCGCGATCCCTTGGATGACATGAGTCCGCGTGCTGCGGATCCGGTCCGGGGCGAGCCCGAAAGCGTCTATCACATGAACGACGTGCCCCTGTTCGCGGAGGTATGCAGCGAGGGCGGCCAGCCCGATCGGAAGATACGGGATGCCGCTCCCCGAGAAATCGTCTTTCTGAGAGACGATGTTCGGATTGATCAGCGTGATGTGCATCGCTCGATTCGTTTGCGGCCGAGCCAGGCCTGGCGAGTGTAGAGCTTCTCCAGCCGGGTGAGCTCCCAGGCTTTGAGGTAGGCGTCAAAGGCGAAACCCTTGATGCCGCGGCACTGCGTCACCATGGCCGATACCCCTCTCCAGAAGACCGTGTCGAAACGGGTTTCCAGATTCCGCCGGAGCACGGCCGGCCGGTTGCGGCCGAGCGCGCTTCGCTCTTCGCGGGGGATAGCGTGGGCCAGGAAGGTCAGGGGGTTATTGATGTTTGGCTCGAAAACGAAGAAATGGCCTCCCTCCTTAAGCACCCTGTCCACTTCCGACAGCGCTTGGCCGAGATCCGAAACGTGATGCAGGGTGTCGAGGCAGATGACGACGTCGAACTCGCCGTTTCCGAACGGCAAGTGATCGGCCGAGCCGAGGCTCGGGTGGATATGGGTCAGGCCGTTCGCCCGGCAGTACCGGTCGGCGACGCGGACCATATCCTCCGAATTGTCGAGGGCTTCGATCTCCCGGGCAAAGGGTGCCAGCGCGTCGAAATAAATCCCCGTCCCCGCGCCCACATCCAACAATCGTCCGGAAGGGAGGCCGGCCAGAACGCTCTCGAAAAGCCCGCGGTAAAAACGATGGAGGCGGGGATTCTTGTTGAGAAGGAACGGGTCAAAACGGTCCTGGTAGCCGCAGCTCGCAAACCGGGTGCGGCCGCGCTTTTGGACGACCTGTTCGTAGTGGAGATTGCTGCCCAAGCGCCTAGCCTCCGAGCCGGCGGTCTTCGACCGCGTAGACAGGACCTCGGGCCAGGCGTCCGTGCCGATAGTCGGCCAGAAAACGGTCGGCCACTTGAAGCGAGGCGGCGATGGAGTGGTCCATGTTGTTGTACCAGAAGCGGCCCGTCCGGCCGATCAGAGCGAGGTTGGGCCAGGATTCGTTCACCCACTTGAACATCGCCCCGAGCTTGCGGGGGTAGTTGAGGGCGTAGAGAGGATAGGTGCGGCGGATGTGTTCGACATAGACATCATCCACCTGATCCAGGGATTTCATAAGGCCGGCATGGAGCAGGAATGACTCGATCACGCAGTCAAAGCGGTGCGGGTCGTTCCAGGTCTTGGAATCCTCTGTGCATGTGACTTCAATGCAGAGTCCCTCCTTGCCGGGCGGGACGATTTCGGGATTGAAATTGCGGGGGACCGAGATACGGTCCACCTCCATATCGGCATCACCGAAATAGCACCACTGGAATTTTTGGGAGATCCGGCCGGACACCAAATAGTTGAAGAGCACGGTCGACACGTAATGCAGGCGCGGGATATTCTCCGGCGCCCGGCCGAGAGCGCGCAGGGCGTCGAGCGCGCCGGACCAGAAGACATAATCAGTCGGAATCTCCTCGCCGGACGTGGTGATGAGGCTGCGGATCCGGCCGTCGTTTTCAGAGACGAATTCTTGAACCTGGGTGGACACCAGAATCCGGCCTCCGGCCGCCTTGACCTTGTCGGCCAGGACCTCGCAGAACGTCCCGATGCCTCCGGTCTTCGGGTAAAGGAATTTCGTTTTGGGATTCTTGGCGAACAGCACCGATCTGATGAGCGCCCCGAGCGAGTTGGTCTTGACCTGCTTATCGATTGTGGCCCGGTTGATGCCGGCTTCGGCCCAGTCGCGGTGCAGGTTGGAGCAGGTATAATCCAGGAACTTTTCCGTGTACGGCTTGAAGAAGGCGCGGTAAAGCGTCCGGCCGTACTTCTCGATGATGTAATCTTCGAACGACTCCGTGCGGGCTTTCCGAGGGACAAGAAGGTCAAAACCCGCCCTGATGAGCATGAGCGGCGGCAGGGCCAAGACGTTCTTCAGCGTGATCGGCCAGGGCAAGTATTTGTGGAACAAGTAAAGCTGGCTGTTGCGGTCGATCGTGATGACGTTGTCGCCCAACGTGGATTCGATGTATCGCTGCACCGCCGGGTCATCCGTGTGAAAGCGGTGAGGGCCGATGTCGAAAATCGCGTTATTCGGATACCGAAAGCTGCGCGCCAAGCCGCCGACGCGATCTTCGCACTCGACAAGCACCGTCCGGACCCCCGCTTCGGAGAGCCGGTCCGCGAGTGTCATCCCGGCTATGCCGGCACCGACGATGACAATTTGTCCGTTCATGACCGATTTCGCAACGATGGGCGATTTTTCGTCGGGGATGACCCCTGTCCGTCTGCCGGATAGGCGGTCCTCAGGCGAATGGATGGATAAGAATTTCCTCTTTGTTTTCTCAGAATATTCTCTCTCTTGATGCTCGCTATTTTGTTTTAAAATTAAATATATATCGCCCTCAAGTGCTCATGTCAAGGGACCGAATCGCGTTGTCAAGGCAACATGAATATTTTCTCTTCCGGGCAACATGAATCTTTTCGGACAAGAGCTTCAAGATCTTGTCCAAGCCGGTCTTCTCCCCATGGGCTTGACAGGACCCGACGATTATTAAAAAATATCCGAAAAGTCAAAGGACGAGCCTTCGGCTCGTCACTCGCCCGTGGCTTATATCGACGGGCGAGTACGGCGGAAATGGACCCCCGGGCAAAACCCGGGGCCCCGGCCGCCGCGGGCCGGGCTCGAAAACGACCGCCCGCCGTCCCCTTATTAATGGTGTATAATATCGATTGACCCATGATCACGAAACGCGCGGCGATCGGAGCTCTCCTGGGGCTGGGACTGGCGCTCGGCTCCTTGGCGGCCCAGGATGTTCGGCCTTATCCGGACGGCCGCTCTCCTCACCCCCTCTTTGATCGCGCGGGAAATTTTGTTTTGGTCTATCAGAATTCCGCGAACGGCCTCAGCCTCGCGACGCCCGGGGGGAAAAATAGCATCGAGGAAATCGAGCCGGCCTCCGGAGCTTTCGAGCCGGCCGTCAGGAAGAACAAAGCCGGCGAGATCGGAATCGTCTGGGTTCAGGCAAGCCCGGGGAAAAACGAAATCTATTTCGGCTTCTTCCAAGACGGCCGTATACGGTCGGCTCGTCCCATAGCCCGCTCGGAATCGCCGCTCATTTCTCCCGATCTCGATTTCGATCAGGAATCCAATCCTTGGATCACCTGGGTCGAATGCGCCGGCCCGAAATATTGCGTCCGGGTCGCGAGCCTCGGCCGAGCCAAAACCTGGACCGTCAACGAGCCGTTCTGCGCCTCCGCTCTGACGCCCAAGGTCCTGGCGGGCGGAAGCCGCGGGACCTGGGTCTTCTGGACGGGAAGAGATCGCGGGCGCGACGAGATCTTCGGCTCGGTCTTCAGAGGATCCGCATGGGAAAGCCCCTTCCGGCTGAACAAAGACGACAGGTATCCGCATACGAGCCCGGCGGCCGGCCTTGACGGAAACCAAAATCCCTGGGTCGCCTGGTCCGCCTACGACGGCCGGAGCTACAATATCTGCGTCTCGAACTGGAACGGCGAAGGCTGGACGGCCGAGGAAAAAATCACGGATAACGAGGCGTCCAACACATCTCCAGCTATCGCCTTTGTCTCAGAAACGGTTCCCTTGGTAATCTGGAGCCGGACCTCGGGCCGGACGAGCAGGCTCTGCGCATCATATAAACAAGGACCCGTCTGGAGCCCCGAAATCGCCGTCATCTCCGACCAGGCGGAGCCGATCCGGACACCCAGAATAGCCGCCGAGGGCGATAGGATCGGGTTGGCCTGGGAATCGGGCGGACAAATCGGGTCGCTGGTCCTGTCCTTTTCCGCACTCGGCTCCTTTTCCGCACTCGGCCGCACTCTCCCTTCGCCCACCCGGCCGCAGGATTCCCCTCCGCTCATCAATCCTTCACTGGACGAGAACCAATACACGGGATTCGGCGACAGCATCACCTATGCCGAGAACCAGGGCTATCTCCCGAGGCTCGAGCCTATGCTGATCCAGAAATACGGCGCCGGAAAGATCTGGAATGAGGGGGAAGGCGGAGAAACGACGCTCGACGGCCTCGTCCGGATCGATGCGGCTATCGCAGCCCATCAGTCCCGCTACCTTCTGCTCATGGAAGGGACCAACGACGTCATTTTCCTCGATATCTCGATGGATACGGCGTCCTTCGACCTCCAGGAAATGGCTAAAAAATGTCTAAGGGCCGGGCTGTTGCCCCTGATCGCGACGATCATCCCCCGCGACGATTGGCGCTGGTCCGTCGCGCCCTACCAAAGCCGGATCGTCGATCTCAACGGCAAGATCCGCCAGTTCGCGGGAACGCTGAAAATTCCCATGGTCGATCAATACGAAGCTTTTATAAACTATCCCGCGATCGATGGGGGATGGACATCCCTTTTGCTGTCCGACGGCGTCCATCCGAACCCAAAGGGATTCCAGTTCATGGCCGAAACCTGGTTCGGCGGCATTCAAATATTGCCTTTTCCGCCCGTGGACGTTCAATTGTCGCGCTCCAGTCAGAGAATCCTTTTCTACAGCCGGCCGGGCGTTCTGATCCGTTGGCGAAACAACCCGAAAAACGCGGCCGACCAGATCATCGCCTTCAGGATCTACCGCAAAGAGCGGGATGCGGGCGATGCCTCTTTCCAACTCGTGGCGGAATCCCCGTTTCTGGAAATTCCCTTGACCAATAAATATTTTGATGCTAACATCTCGCCTTCAAAGAGATATGCTTATATCCTCTCCACGATTCGCAAGGACGGCGTCGAAGGCCCTGTTTGTGGAACGGCGTGGGAGATATTTTAAGGAGAGTTCACGAATGAGAAAAAACACCGTATCCATCGGCGCGGCTTTTTTGGTTCTCGCCGCTTTCGCGATAAGCTCTTGGGGAGCCGAAGGGAAGCCCGGCCAGAGTCCGACAACCGTCAAGAGCATCGGTTATCTGAAGGTCGATAAAGGCCTGAACGTCACCGTCCGGGTCGACGGCGAATTCGTGAGCCAGGCCATGGTCCTGAGCGGCCCGAATCGCCTGGTCGTCGATATCGCCCCCGCCCAGAAGATAGAGGCCCAGCCATTCTACGAGGTTAACGTTTCCGGCCTGACGAGCATCCGCACGGGCCAGTTTATGCCCTCGATCGCGCGGGTGATCTTCGATTTTTCCGGCCCGATTCCGGCCTATGAGATCCAAAAGACCGAGACCGGCTTCACCGTCAAGTTCAGCCTGGAAGAGAAGAAGGAGGGAAAGCCCGTCGCGCCTCCGGTCGTAACCAGGCCCGTTCCGGTCGTGAAAGAGGCCAAGGAAGAAGCCAAGACGGAAGTGATCGAAAACGAAGCGAAGGAATATCCGGGCTTCTATAACACATCCATCGGGATCATGCTCGGCACCTACCAGAGCCC
>Ga0187886_1003424_pt1 | contig 11864 bp, 10 predicted proteins | sample June2016WEW_20_1_FD_133001 | JGI IMG/M metagenome (GOLD analysis project Ga0187886, IMG submission 133001) | Peatland microbial communities from SPRUCE experiment site at the Marcell Experimental Forest, Minnesota, USA - June2016WEW_20_150 | ecosystem: Environmental > Terrestrial > Soil >...
AGCGGGTGAGACAGACCAGGCCCTTGGTTCACCGCTGATGTGAACGAGTGCCATGGGCGAAAGTATGCCAACGTGAGCCGGGGGCAGGCGCGCGATTGACTGTCGGTACGCCTGCGCCGACGCCCCGCCGTGGGGGTAAGCCGAGTGTTGTTTACGGAGCGGAGTCTGACGACACGCCGCTGTCGTGTGCGGCAAACATCGAGAGTCGTTCACGAGAAACTTCAAATCCAGTCACGGCCTGCTTGACGCCCGGATTGCTTTAGCTACATACTCCCGGGAGCATGAGCGAGCCGCAACGACCGAACCCGGACGCGTTGCTTGCGGAAATCAAACGCGAGGAACGAACGGCCAACCGCGGGCAGTTGAAGATTTTCTTTGGCATGTGCCCCGGCGTGGGCAAGACCTACGCCATGTTGCAAGCCGCGCGCGCGTCCCGCCTTGGCGGGATGGATGTCGTCGTGGGCCTGGTCGAGACGCACGGGCGCGCGGAGACGGAGGCGTTGCTGGCCGGGTTGGAGATCATCCCCCGCAAAGCCCTTGAGTATCGCGGCGTCACGCTCAAGGAAATGGACATTGACGCAGTGCTTGCCCGCCGTTCGAAGCTCGCGTTGGTGGATGAGCTGGCTCACACCAACGCGCCGGGCAGCCGCCATCCCAAACGCTACCAGGATGTGCTGGAACTGCTCGACGCCGGCATCGACGTGTACACAACGCTCAATGTTCAGCACCTCGAAAGCCGCGTGGATGTCGTGCAGCAAATCACCGGCGTTACCGTGCGCGAGACGGTGCCGGACTCGGTGGTGGATCAGGCGGATGAGATTGAGATCATCGATCTGACGCCGGAGCAATTGCGGAAGCGGCTGGCCGAAGGCAAGGTGTATTTCGGCGAGCGTGCCGCCACTGCGGCAGAGAATTTTTTCCGCGAGGAAAACCTGACGGCGTTGCGCGAGATGGCGTTGCGCTGCACGACCGAGCATGTCGATCAGGAATTGCGCGACGTGATGCGCGCCAAACGCATCGGCGGACGCTGGGCATCGGGGCAGCGGCTGGCGGTCGCAGTCGGGCCGAGTCCGTTCAGCGGGCCGTTGATTCGCTGGACGCGTCGGATTGCGTCGGCGATGGACGCTCCGTGGATGGCGGTTTACGTCGAGACCTCGACGCCGTTGGACGAGGACGCGCAGACGGGGCTGACGAAAAACCTGTCGCTGGCGAGGCAATTAGGCGCGGAGGTGGTGATGACGCGCGGCGACGACGTGGCGGCGGCGGTGTTGGAGGCGGCGCGGGAACACCACGTGACGCAACTCGTTGTCGGCCGGCCCGACGGCAACCCGCTCTGGGAGATTCTCCGTGGCGGTTCGCTGGTCGGCAAGCTGATGCGCCGCGGCGCGGAGATTGACATTCATGTGATCCGCGCCGAGAAAGGCGGGCGGCCACGCAAACCGACGCTGGCTCAGTTCCTAGGGCGGGATTTGTCGCGCGATTTCGGCTGGGGCGCGGCGACGGTGGCGGTGGTGACATTGGTATCGTGGTTTCTGCAGCAACTGACGGGCTACCAGGCTGTCGGCATACTCTACATGTTGAGCATCGTGGTGCTGGCGACGATGTTGAACCGCTGGGCCGTGCTGTTCGTCGCGGCGCTCAGCGCGCTGCTGTGGGATTTCCTGTTTATCCCGCCACCGTTCACCTTCCACATCAACTCATTGCAGGACCGGATGACGTTCGCGATGTACTTCATCGTCGCGGTGGTGGTGGGCCGGCTGACGAGCCGGTTGCGCACCCGTGAGATCGCCGAACGGAAACGCGAGCAACGAACGCAGGCGCTGAACCGCCTGCTGGAAGGCGTTTCAGCCAGCACGTCGTTGGAGGACGGGCTGCGCCGCGCGGTGCGCGAGGTGGACACGGTATTCCGTGCCCGCACGGCGGCGCTGCTGACCGATGCGGACGGCCGGAGACTGGACGCCGTGCCGCACCCGTCCAGCACGTTTCTGCCCGACGAACGTGAAGTTGGCGTGGCGACCTGGGCCTTCGAGAAGCGCCAGGTCGCGGGCCGGTTCACCGACACACTGCCTGACGCTGCGGCGCTGTACGTGCCGTTGACGACCTCCAACGGCGCGCTCGGCATCTTGGGTGTAAGCTTCGAGGAGCGCAGCACGCTGACGCTGGATGAGCGCGAGCTGTTGGAGACGTTCGCGGTTCAGATCGCGGCGCTGGTCGAACGCTACCGTCTGATCGAGGGCGCCAGTCAGGCGCGGTTGACGGCCGAGTCGGAACGGTTGCACCGCACACTGCTGGATTCGGTGTCGCACGAACTGAAAACGCCACTGGCTGTCATCGAGGCGGCGACGGACGGATTGGATGTGCAGCTCACCGAGGCGTCCGTGCCGCTCGGCAAGACGTTTTTGGACGAAATCAAACAGGCGAACAGACGCCTGAGCCGCGTCGTCAGCAATCTACTGGATATGACGCGGATCGAGACGGGCCGACTGCCATTGAACCTCGAATGGTGTGAACCGGCCGAGTTGTTGCAGTCGGCTGCCGACATGGTCAGGAATGAGATCTCCCCGGAGCGGATCCGTATCTCTGCGCCGGATGACCTGCCCCTGGTGCGGCTGGATTTCGGGTTGATGGAACAGGCGCTGTGCAACTTGCTAACCAACGCGGCCACCTACAGCCCCGCCGACAAACCGATCCAGATGTCCGCGCAACTGGATGACAACGTATTGGTTTTGCGCATCGCCGACCAAGGTGTCGGTTTGGCGCCGGGCGAGGAGAAGAAGGTGTTCGGGAAGTTCTACCGCGGTGTGCGCGCCCGACCCGGCGGCACGGGCTTGGGCCTGTCCATTGTCCTGGGTTTTGTCCACGCGCACAATGGCACCGTGATCGCCGAGAACAACGCCGGCGGCGGCGCGGTGTTCACGATCCGTTTGCCCGTCGAAACAAGCAGTAAACCCGCATGAAACCAAACCCGATCGTTCTGGTGATTGATGACGAGGCGGCGATCCGCCGGTTGCTGCGAGCAGCCCTGGAGCCGCAGAACTACCAGGTGTGCGAAGCCCAGACCGGCCAACTCGGACTGCAGGAAGCGGTTGGCCGCCGGCCGGATGTCGTGATTCTGGATTTGGGACTGCCCGATATGGACGGTCTGATGGTGCTCAAACGCCTGCGCGAGTGGAGCCAGACACCCGTGCTGGTGCTGACCGTGCGGGATCGCGAGGCGGACAAGGTTGCCGCGCTCGACAGCGGCGCGGACGACTATTTGACGAAGCCGTTCGGCACGGCGGAATTACTGGCGCGCTTGCGTGCCGTTCAGCGCCGCGCGCCCGAGGCCCGCGAAGAGCCTGTGTTCGTAAGCGGCAGCTTGACCGTTGATCTTGCGGCGCGGACGGTGACGGTCAGCAAACAGGAAGTGCATCTCACGGCGACCGAGTACGCGCTGCTGCACGAGTTGGTGCGACACGCGGGCAAGGTTGTCACACACAAGCAACTCCTGCGGGCCGTCTGGGGTCCAAACGCCGAAAGCCAGTCGCAATACCTCCGCGTGTACATCACCCACCTCCGCAAAAAACTGGAGACCGACTCAAAGCAAAAGTTCATAAGAACCGAACCCGGCATTGGCTATAGGCTGCTGACAGGCGAGTGACACGGCCGATAACAGCCTTGCCGAAACGTCCGCATCTCGGCTATAAGGCAACCGATGAGCACGCGCACGATTGCGGTGGCGAACCAGAAAGGCGGTGTGGGCAAGACCACCACCGCGGTCAACTTGGCGGCTTGCCTGGCCGAGCGTGGCAAACGCACGCTGCTCGTCGATCTCGATCCGCAAGCCAACGCGACGAGCGCGTTGGGCCTTGAGAAACTGGAAGGCGGTAGCGTGTATCAAGCCTTGCTTGGCTCCGCCCAACTCGCTGATTCAATCCGCCCGAGCGGCTACGACAACCTGGAAGTCATCCCGAGCGAAGTTGATCTCGCTGTCGCAGAAGTGGACGTGGCGCGCGCGGAGAACTATCTGCAGCGGCTGAAGCTCGCGCTGGCGCCGATTCGCGAGGCGAACCGCTACGAATTCATCCTCATCGATTGTCCGCCATCGCTTGGTATCCTGACGATGAACGCGCTGGCGGCGGTCGATCGGGTGCTCGTGCCGCTCCAGTGCGAATACTTCGCGCTGGAAGGGTTGGCGGTGATCATGCGCGTGATCCAGCAAATCAAGGACAGCGGCGCCAATCCGTCGCTGGAGCTGGACGGGATCGTGATGACGATGTACGACGGGCGCACCAATCTCTCGCAGCAGGTCGTCAACGAAGTGCGCGGTCATTTCGGCGACAAGGTGTTCAAGACCCTCATCCCGCGCACGGTGCGCCTGGCCGAAGCGCCAAGCTTCGGCAAACCGATCACGGTGTACGACGGCGGCTCGCTGGCAGCGCGGATCTATCGCGACCTGACAGAAGAGTTGCTGGCGCGAGGGGAGTTGTCGAAGGCGGCTCCGCAGGGCGCGCCTTCCGCTCCGGCGACAGTTTAGAACTCGTTTGGCCGCGAATGCACGACCTGACGCCGTCTTGAGGTACCGTTCAAATTCCAACGCACTCACCCGGTCACTAAACCAAATGTAAGTCTTCAGCCGCCACGGGCCGAACTTGCCGGTATAGGGACTGTGACTCGTGTTGTGATCTTTCAATCGCTGCTTCAAGTCCTCAGTAAACTCGGTGTAGAAGCGACCCGGGAAACTCGTGCTCTCAAGGATGTAAACATAATAGAATTTCGGGCTGCTATTCATAAGCTGGCGTGCCGAGCCGTAGCTCGGAGCGGAACTTGCGCGGACAGCCCGCCTTCGTGCTGCGTACTACGGCGCGGCAGCTCCGAAAGCTTTCGGAGGTGGTACGCCCGGTGGGATTTGAACCCACAGCCTTTGGCTCCGGAGGCCAACGCTCTATCCAGTTGAGCTACGGGCGCAACCATTCAACGACAAGCCCACAGCCGAGCCGCTGGCTCTTCCAATCGCCTCGACTGCGACGACGGGTATTATGCCATTCTCAAGCGCGCCGGCAAGCAAATCAGACGCTTGTTCTGCATCATGAACCTGCGGTCCACCAAAGGCTGGCAAAACGGATCCGAACCCCTGTATTTACGGTAATTCCGAGGCGGGTGACAATTTTGTTCCTGCCGGGAGTCAATCGGCAGCCTTCTTCCTTCACAACCAACACATGGCATTGAAGTTGCATATCAAAAGGGCACCGGTCGGTGTGGCTAGCTTGGCACACCGACAGGGCTTCAACTGTGAAGATGATGATCGGACAAACGTTGCGCCTGACCGGCGTGCTCGCCAGCGGCATCTGGTTGTGCGTGAGCAGCGCCGCCGTCTCCGCGGAGACAGCCGACCTGGTCAACAAGCCTGCCGCCGAGTTGGCCGACCTGAATCTGGTGCAACTCATGCAGATCGAAGTGCCCACCGTCGTCACCGCTTCCAAGCACGAGCAGAAAGTGACCGAAGCCCCGTCGTCGGTGACGATCATCACCGCCGATGACATCAAGAAGTACGGCTACCGGACGCTCGCCGATATCTTGCGCAGCGTGCGGGGATTTTACGTCACGTACGACCACGACTACCGCTACATCGGGGTGCGCGGGTTCAGCCGGCCCGGCGATTTTGGCGGGCGCGTACTGCTCCTCGTCGATGGACATCGCATGAACGACGCGATCTACGATAACGCGGCAGTGATGACCGATTTCATCCTGGACGTGGACTTGATCGAGCGCGTCGAGGTGGTGCGCGGCCCCGGCGCGGTGTTGTATGGCGACAACGCGTTTTTCGCGATCATCAATGTGATCACGCGTCGCACCAGCGATTTTCACGGGCCGGAGGTGTCCGGCTCAGCGGGAAGTCTCGACACCTATCAGGGCCGGGCCAGCTATGGCAACGTATTCAGCAACGGACTGGAGGTGGTGGCATCCGCAACGGTGCATGACAGCCGGGGCGATCAACAGTTGTTTTTCAAGGAGTTTGACAGTCCGTCCACCGACAACGGGCTCGCGCGAGGGTTGGACGACGACCATTTTTACAGCGTGTTCGGTCGCGTGGCCTGGAATGGGCTATCGCTGGAGGGCGGATACATCGGCCGCGCCAAGCAAGTGCCCGACGCGCTCTACGGCACGGTGTTCGACGATCCGCGATTCGTCAACACCGACAGGCGCGGTTACACGGAGTTGAAGTACGAGCGCGAGTTCGCCGACGCGTGGGAGGTGCTGGCGCGCGCGTACTACGATTACTACGGGTACGACGCGACTTATCCATTCGACGTGGCCGCGTCCGGCAACCCGCCCGACATCGCAATCAACCGCGACCATCAACTCGTGGACACGGTAGGTGGGGAATTGCAGGTGCGCCATACGTTTTTTGAAAAACACCGGGTGACGGCCGGCGCGGAGTATCGCAACGACTTCGATCTGTTGCTGCAAAACTTCGACGTGCAGCCGTTCACACTGTACCAAGATACGCACCGCACGGTATGGAATTATGGGCTGTATCTCCAAGACGAATTCCAAGTGCTGCACAACCTAGTGCTGAACGCCGGCGTGCGATTCGACGACTTCTCCAGTTTCGGCAGCACGGTCAATCCCCGCGCGGCGCTGATTTACGACCCTTGGGACAGCACGACGCTGAAGTTCATCTACGGCTCGGCCTATCGCGCCCCGAACGCGTGGGAGCGCTACTACAGCAGCAACGTCAACGCGGGCAACCCCAATCTGCATGCCGAAACCATCCGCACCTACGAGGGCGTTTGGGAGCAGGCGCTGGGCAAGAACCTGCGCAGTACGGTGACGGTGTTCTACAACCAGACCAAGGACCTGATCAGTCAGACCACCGACACCAACGGCGTGGCCATGTTTGACAATCTCGACTCAGCCAACGCGCTGGGCACGGAGTTTGAACTCGAGGGCCGCTGGGCGAACGACATTCGCGGTCGCGTCAGCTACAGCTTCACCCAGACCCGCGACGAGGAGACCGGCACGTCGCTCAACAACTCCCCGCGCCACTTGGCCAAGTTCAATCTCATCGTGCCGGTCGTGCCGGAGAAGGTGTTCGCCGGCCTCGAGGCCCAATACACCAGCTCCCGCACGACGCTCGCCGGAGCGACCGTGGGCGATTTCTACGTCGTCAACTTCACGCTGTTTGCGCACAAGTTCTGGAAAGGCTGGGAGGCTTCGTTCAGCGTGTACAACTTGTTCGATTACAAATACCGCGATCCGAGTCCGGACTATCCAGACACAATTCCCCAAGACGGTCGCACCTTCCGAGGCAAACTCACCTGCCGCTTCTAGCCCATGGGTCGACTGCTCCATCGCTGTCTGATCGCCACGCTGGGCGTCGTGTGGCTGGCCGCGACACCACTGCGTGCCGAGGTGTCGCCGGAGTACAAACTGAAAGCCGCGTTCGTGTTCAACTTCGCCAAGTTCGTCGAGTGGCCGCCGAAAGCGTTTGCCGGCGATCACAGCCCCCTCGTCATCGGCGTGCTCGGTGACAATCCGTTTGACACCGTGCTGGATGAGATGACGCAGGGCAAAACCGTCAACGGCCGGCCCGTCGAGATCAAGCGCAGCCGCCGCGTCGAGGAGTTGACGGGCTGCCACGTGATTTTCATCAGCGCCTCCGAGAAACAGCGGCAGGCCAAGATTCTCGCCGCGTTGAAAGGTTCAAACGCCCTGACGGTCAGCGACACCGACGATTTCCTCGAAAGCGGCGGGATCATCCAACTGGTCATGGAAGAGAAAAAAATCCGCTTCGACATCAACGCGCGCGCAGCCGAGCGGGCCAGCCTGCAGATCAGTTCACAGTTGCTTAACTTGGCCCGCCACATGGAGGAGAATTGAGATGCGCTCGCTCCGAGACATGCCGATTCGCCGCAAGCTGCGGCTGATAATCATGTTGACCAGCACCGTGGCGCTGCTGCTGGCGTGCGCGGCGTTTGTGGCCTACGACTGGGTGACTTTTCACCGCGACATGGCCGGCCATCACACCACGCTCGCCGAGGCCATCGGCGCAAACTGCGCGGCGGCGGTGATCTTCGACGACGCCAAAGCCGCCGAGAAAACCCTCGCAGCGCTGCACGCGCAGCCGCACGTCGTCGCCGCCTGCATCCTCACGCCCGACCGCAAAGTGTTCGCCACCTACACGCGCGCCGCCGGCACGCAGTGGCTGCCGCCCAAGCCAATGACGGACGGGGAATTCTTTGAGGGCGATAACTTGACGCTCTATCGGCCGATCATACACGACGGCGAGCGAATCGGCACGGTGTACGTGCAATCCGACCTGCAGGAAATCCGGGAGCGTTTCAAACGCTACGCGCTCATCGTTGTGGCGGTGTTGCTGCTGTCATCGCTGGTCGCGCTGGCATTGTCGGTGGGGTTGCAGCGCGTCGTGTCCGAGCCGATCCTGCAACTGGCCCAGGCAGCCCGCACCGTGTCCGAACGCCAGGACTTTTCAGTGCGCGCCGCCAAGCGCAGCCAAGACGAACTGGGGCTGCTCGTTGACACGTTCAACGAGATGCTGGGCCAGATTCAGGCGCGGGATGAGCAGTTGCGCGAGCAAAACCTGGCGTTGAAGTCCGAGATCGCCGAGCGGGCCAAAGCGTTGGCTTCTTTGCGCGAAAGCCAACGCGAGCTGCTGAAAACAAACAAAGACCTCAAGGGAGCCAACGAACAGTTGAAGACCGCCCAAGCCAGCCTGATGCAGGCCGAGAAAATGGAAATCGTGGGGCGCCTGGCCGCCGGCGTGGCGCATGAAGTGAAGAATCCTTTGGCCGTGATTACGATGGGCATCGAATATCTGTCAACCGATTTTCCAAACAATGGCGACCAGCACGTTCCCACCGTGCTGAAGGAAATGTGGGACTCTGCTCTGCGGGCCGACACGATCATTCGCGGGTTGCTGGACTTTTCGGCTTCGAGCCGCTGGGAAGTGAACGAGGAAAATCTTAACGCCGCCATCGAACAATCCCTGCGGTTGGTGCGGCACGAATTGATGAAGCATCACATCAACGTGAGCCAAAACCTGGCTGAGAACCTGCCTCCTCTTAAACTCAATCGCACCAAGATGGAGCAGGTGTTCATCAATCTTTTCATGAACGCCATTCACGCGATGCCGCACGGCGGAACGCTCAGCGTCAGGACCTACGCCCAAGGGTCGCCCGCTTCGGGCAACGGCTCAGACAACTCCGCGGCGGCGGTCGTGGCAGAAGTGGCAGACACAGGCACGGGCGTACCGCCCGAGGCGCTCGCCAAGATCTTCGAACCATTTTTCACCACAAAACCGACCGGTGTCGGCACGGGGCTGGGATTGTCGGTCGTGAGAAACATCGTCGAACTGCACGGTGGCACAATCAGCATGGCCAATCGGCCCGAAGGCGGCGCGCAGGCGACGATCACCTTCAAAACAGAAAGGAACAGTTAAGCTATGAACAAGAAACGTATTTTGGTCGTGGACGACGAGGCGGGCATGACCACTATGACCAAGCTAAGCTTGGAAAAGACGGGCCAATACGAGGTGGAGGTGGAGAATCGGTCCACGCGCGCCCTCGAAGCCGCCCGCAGGTTCGATCCGGACATGATTCTGTTGGACATCACCATGCCGGAAATGGACGGCACAGAAGTCGCGTCCCAAATCAGGGCCGATCCAACGCTCGATAACACCCCGATCGTATTCTTAACCGCGATCGTCTCGCATTCTGAAACCGGCGACAGCGAGCTCAGAAGGGGCAACCAGATATTTCTGTCAAAGCCCGTGAGCCTGAAAACGCTCGTGGAATGCATCGAGCAGCACGCCCGAAAACAGTCCGAGCTTCGCGGCCACGAAACTGCCTTGCGCTAAAGACGCACGCCAGCCGCCGCTATCGGGCCGTGCCTCCGGAAAAAACGCTTGCCGGATGATTTTGGCGGGCACATTGTAGCGCGCCATGAAACGGATCGACGGACGCAAACCCAACGAGCTTCGGCCGGTTAGGATTCATACGCACTACGTCAGCCCGCCCGAGGGATCGGTCCTGATCGAGATGGGACAGACGCGTGTGCTCTGCGCCGCGTCAATCGAAAACGGCGTGCCGCGCTGGATGCGCGAGTCCCGCCAAGGCGCGATCAGCGGCGGTTGGATCACCGCGGAATATTCGATGCTGCCGTACTCGACCGCGCCGCGCAAGCCGCGCGAAGTCACACGGGGTCGCGTCGATGGACGGACTCAGGAGATTCAACGGTTGATCGGTCGCGCCTTGCGTGCCGTGACCAACTTGGACAAACTCGGCCAACGGACGGTGTGGATCGACTGCGACGTTCTGCAAGCGGACGGAGGCACACGGACGGCGGCGATTACGGGCGCGTACGTCGCGTTGATGCTCGCGATGCGGAAGCTGCACCAAGACGGAGCGATCTCAGAAATGCCCGTCACCTCCAGCGTCGCGGCCGCGAGTGTCGGGCTGCTGGACGACACGCCGCTATTGGATCTCTGCTACGACGAGGATTCCAAGGCGGCAGTGGACATGAACGTTGTCATGACGGGCAAAGGACAGATTGTTGAGATCCAAGGCACGGGCGAAGACAAGCCGTTCTCCAAAAACGATCTGGCACGCCTGCTCAAGCTTGCCGAGAGCGGGATTAAGAAACTGCTAGCGATCCAGGAAAAAGCGCTGGGCTGAACGCTCAGCCGAGGTGCACTGCCAGCTTCCGCTCGAGGTCTTTCTTGCCGGTCATCCCAACAATCTGCTCTTTCACCTGACCGCCTTTGAACAATAGAAGCGTTGGAATTGAGCGGATCCCGAACTTGGCGGCCAGTTCTTGATTTTCATCCACATTGACCTTGGCGATCTTGATCTTGCCGGCTTTCTCCTCGGCGATTTCGTCAAGGACGGGCGCGATCATTTTGCAGGGTCCGCACCATTCGGCCCAGAAATCGACCAGCACGGGCGTCGGCGATTTGTTCACCTCTTGCTCAAAATTATTGTTCGATATGACGACAATATGCTTGCTTGCCATTGAATGTCTCCGACTCTCTTTGAGTCTTGGATGCTGCGGCAGGGCAGCCTGGTTGCAGCGAGGGATTTTATCCCATCGCCACCATCGCCAGATAAACCAGCACGGCAATCGAGAGAACGATCGCTCCAATTGCCAAACCGGCGTCCACGGCGCTTGGGGCGGTCGCCGTGACAGACGCTGGAGCCGGTTTTGTGGGCGCACCAGACGCCGTTGCGGGGGCTGCGGTTGGTGCAGGTTCTTCGCGTTTCAACCTCACGGCTGGGTGCGGCGCTTCGGGAGCGGGCGGTTTCGCGGCCGTGACCTGAACGCGCGACGTGTCCTTCTTCGGTTTCGGAACGGCGACAGGCATCCCGATCACGGACGTTCCCTTTTTGGCTTCCTCCTCGGGGGAACCCGTCGAGGGAGCGGGTTTGACTCTCGAAGTGGCAGGAGTAGGCGGAGACGGCGCCCCGGTCCGGCCCCCCAAGCCCGGTGGCAGATTAATCCGCACCGTATCTTTCTTGGATTCTTCCTGTCGTGCGAGTTGCTTGGATTCTTCCTCTGGTGAGGTTTGCTGTGGTGTATCGTCAGCCATGGGTCAATCCTCCAAAATACTACGCTAGCATACGCGGTGGTGCGCGATGCTGTCAACCTCTTTGACTCAGGCCGCAACTTCGGGGAGCATCACGGGATCGTGCATACCGTGACATTGATTGCCGGTGATGGGATTGGGCCTGAGATCGCGGAGGCGGTGAAACGGGCGTTTGCCGTCGATGCCGCGCCACCGCCAAACAGTTTCCTGAGATCGCTTACGACGAAGCGATCGTGGACAACGCCTGCCTGCAGTCGGTCCTGAATCCGAACAGGCTGGA
>Ga0187886_1003425_pt1 | contig 11861 bp, 11 predicted proteins | sample June2016WEW_20_1_FD_133001 | JGI IMG/M metagenome (GOLD analysis project Ga0187886, IMG submission 133001) | Peatland microbial communities from SPRUCE experiment site at the Marcell Experimental Forest, Minnesota, USA - June2016WEW_20_150 | ecosystem: Environmental > Terrestrial > Soil >...
AAAAGTAGTGATTACCGCTTGCATGAGAAAGCTCTTAACGATCTTAAACACCATGATTAAAAACCGTTGCCGCTGGCAAACAGCCTAATTTTTTCCCTTGACATGAAATACAGTAGCTAAAGTGCGCTAGAGTGCCTAAAGTTTGGAGTCCCTAATGGGACTAAGTGCCTAAAAGTGTCTAAAGTTGAAAAAAGTTATCGTCCAAATTTCTTGCCGACGGAAGTGAAAATAGCAAGTAGCTCGGCGCATTCCTCATGTTCATTTTTCAATTTTTCCGGCGGCAGCCAATGCAAATCTGAAATAATCTCTATCCAATACTTGGTTTCGCTCGCCTCACTTTCACAAATATCGATCTTATTTCTGAAATCGGCCTTACTCCTTGACCGATTGGCTTCGTGGTAATTGGCACCTATCGAGGTTGCTGACTTGGTAATTTGCCCCCTTATTACTCTGCCCTCTGGCGTGTTTGGTAGAGTTGCAGCCAATCGAATCATCCTCACCGCAAAATCGCGCGTTCGTTTTTCCAGCTCTTGAGCAAATTGTCTATTATTCATTTTACTTTAGTGCACTTTAGGCACTTCTAACGGTGACACGCCAACCAGCAATCTACCTGCGCTCCTCTTTTACGATGACAGCCAATGCAAAACCCCATCTGGAATTTCACCGGGCGCAGCCGGTCCATCCTTTTCACATCCCCATGGCATTCGGTACAATCGAGCCTCGCCCATTTGATATGGGGGATGTGGTTGAAAAAAACGAAGTCGGGGACCCAGTAAATACGCACCCAGGGAACGGGTTTTTTCGCTTCGTAGTGCTCCTTTTCTTTGAGGATCTGCGGGTGCATGGGAATAATATAGTCATGACAAAAGAAACATTTTTCCATGGGCGGAATGCCGGCATTCGGGGACCGTTCCACGAAGGGATGACAGAAGCGACAGTGGATCTCTTTCTCCCCTGCATGGACCCGGTGACTGAAATAAATTGGCTGCTGCGGACCAATATCTCGCTGGGGATAGAAGTATATAAAATATAACATGACGGCAAAAAAAATTGCCACAATCCCCAGCCAGATAAATCCCCGGCCAGGTTTTATTGCTGTGTTTTCTGAGTCAACTTTAGGCATTTCTAATTAAGAACACTTTAGCGCATGTCAGGCATTTTAGCGCACGTTAGGTACTTTCATCCCTTCTCAGGGTTTCTCCTTTTCTTCGTGTGGTTCGATGGACTTTCGGAAAAGCGGATCGGAGATCGGCAGCAGGGGAACCCTCCTGAGAAAGATAACCAAACTCAGGGCCAGAATCCCGAAAAATCCCGCAGTAATCAAGACTTCCATCGGCCCGATCGGGAGCCCTTCCCCCTTCCAAATCGAAGGGGCCACCAGGATGAATCGTTCCAACCACATTCCCACGAGGATCGTTCCGCTGATGATCATCATCGCCACCGGTTTCATTTTGATCTTTCGACTCAGAAGCACGATAAAGGGAATGACGAAAATCGTCGCCAGAATAATCCAGGCTATGGGTTCCCACGGCGTGAAACGGACTCGTAGGATGATATAACGGGTTTCTTCCGGAAGGTTGCCATACCAGATCACCAGGAACTGGGTATAGAAGAGATAGCCGGTGAACAGGCAAAAGGCGAAAACAAGCTTTCCCAGGTCATGGAGGTGATGGGCGTGAATGGTTTCGCTCAGGCCACGGGCCTTCAGGGATATTGGGGATAGAAGATACAAAGCAGCCAACGCAGTGTAAAAGCTGGACATGAAATAATAGGCCCCAAAGAGGGTGCTGTACCAGTGGGGGTCAAGAGACATGATCAGATCAAAGGCCAGGAAGCTTAAGACAAAGGCGTAAACAATTCCTATGATCGGAGAAAGCACCCGCTGAGCCCGCCAGCAGGTCTCTTCATTTGCATCGACAACCTGGTTAACCGGAACGATCCCGTTCAGGCGGCGGGCCATTTCTTTGTCTCCTCTTACGGAATAATAAATCAGAGTCAAAGAAAGGGCCGTGAGCAGAAAGAGACCCACTCCATTCCGGGCAAACATAAACCCGGCATTCAGCCAGATCTGCTTCTCTGGGTTCGGCTGCCGCACCCAGGGAAAGATCTCTTGCCGACCAAAGTACAGAACCCAGAAGAGAAGGAAAGAGGCGGGCAGGAAAGCTCCAAGGGCCTCGGCCAGTCGCTTCAAGGGACGCCCCCACATGGCGTCGGCCATGTTCAAGACGGCCACGAACAACACCGCCCCGAAGGAGAGTCCACTCCAAAAAACATAATTGATCAAATAGGCCTGCCAGGCTCTTTGAGAATGAGGCCCATAAATCCCCAGAAGAAAAGCCATCAACCCGATGAGGGCTAGGAGAGCGAAGAGTGCCGTCCAAACGGGTGAAATTCGTGGGGCTGGCTGATGATGGAGGTTTTCACCCGTTGACATCCCGGACCTCTTCAGCTCCTGCATCCTTCAGGAGTTTTAAAATTATATCGCGTTCCCCATCTTTGTAAGCGGCCACGATTCCGAAGCGGTCCTCGGAAAAACGGGGATCATAGGCGCTGGGAAGGTGGACCCGCGGCAATCGGCCCTTAAGCACCCAGGCGACCACGCCAAAGATAACCGCCAGGAGGACAGTGCCCTCGAATAAGGGCACGATAAAAGGGATGGGGGGCAACACGGGTTTACCGCTGGTGATTAATTTAAAACTTAGATGGGCGTAAGCGGCCAGGCTCACCAGGCTGATCCCTCCCAGAATTCCGCCGGCAAGGATGAAATACCGGACGGGGCTTGGTTTATACCCCATGACTTCCTGGATCTCAGAAAAATGAATGGGGGAGAATACCGTAAGAATCTTACATTCTGCCTTTTTCAGCTTCCTCAGAGCATCCAGTAGTTCATCCAGATAGGGGAAAATGCCCAGCAGTGCGGGATCATGCGCCATGGTGGTCTCGCTTTCCTTTTCCCCTATGGGAAGGGGTAAGATCCTCCTTGACCTCGGCGATGGAGACCGAAGGGAGGAATTTTGCAAAGAGGAGAAAAAGGAACAGGAACAGGCAGAAAGATCCCACGGTAATGCTAAGTTCCACCCAGCGGGGGGAGTAAAAACCCCACTGGTAAGGGATGAAGTCCTGGGCCATGGACCCGATGATGATCACAAAACGTTCGGTCCACATGCCGATATTAATGAGAACCGCGATGGTGAAGAGGAACCCAGGGTGGGTTCGAATTTTCTTGAAGAAGAAGAAGAGCGGGGCCACCGCGTTGCAGACCACCATGAGCCAAAACATGAACGAATAATGGCCGATGGCCCGGAAGATGAAAGTCTGTCTTTCAAAGATATTCCCGCTGTACCAGGCCATGAAATATTCGATGATGTAGGAATAGCCGATGATGAGCCCGGTAAGGATGGTGGTTTTAGCGATGGACTCAAGGTCTTTGAGGGTGATGATCTTTTCGAAGCGAAAAATACGCCGCAGGGGGATCAATAGGGTGAGAACCATGGCCAGGCCAGAATGAATCGCACCGGCTACGAAGTAAGGGGCGAAGATCGTGCTGTGGTATCCAGGAATGATGGCCAGCGCGAAGTCCCAGGAAACCACGCTGTGCACCGAGACGACCAGGGGAGTGGCCAGGCCCGCCAGCAGAAGGTAAGCGGCGCCGTAATGGTGCCATTGACGGTCTGTCCCTGTCCAGCCCAGGGAAAAGAAACCGTAAATCTTCTGCCGGATTCCCCGAGCCCGGTCCCGTGCTGCGGCCAGGTCTGGGACAAGCCCGGTAAACCAGAAAAGGACGCTTACCGTAAGATAAGTGGAAACAGCCAGAAAATCAAAGATCAGGGGGGATTGAAAATCGGGCCACAAGGTTCGTTCGTTAGGATAGGGGATAATCCAGTAGAAGATCCAGGGTCGCCCCAGGTGGATGAAAACGAACAGGCCCGCAATCATCACAGCAAAAACGGTCATGGCCTCGGAGCTGCGGGCAATGGCCGTGCGCCATCTGGCCCGGAAGAGATAAAGGATGGCGGAAATCAGAGTGCCCGAATGGGCGATCCCTATCCAGAAGACGAAGTTGACCAGGTAGAGAATCCACATCGTTGGGTGCAAGAGCCCTGTAACACCCAAACCTGTAAGGATCTGGTAGCCCCAGCAGATAGCCGCCCAAAGAATCCCGAGAAATAAAAGCGCCACGATGAGATAATAATGCCGAGGAGCTGCAGATAGCGTCCGCAGTATTTCCCGATTCACATCTTTGTAACTGAGATGTTCCATGGCAGGTGCCTAAGATCCAATGCCTTAAATGCGCTAAAATGCCTTACATGCCTAAGATTAAGGACGCCCCGTTTCTGGCAACTCACAACTCCCCACTCACAACTTACGAATGATCTTCTGCAGATAAATAACTGCCGGCTTCGTATTCAGATGACCCAGTACCTGGTACGCCCGGGGGTCCTGAATCAGTTTGGATACCTGGCTGTCCGGATCCAGGAGGTTGCCAAAGATCAAGACGTCAGCCGGACAGGTCTGGGCGCAGGCCGTGGTAAACTCTCCATCTCGGACCTTTCGGCCCTCTCTTTTGGCTTTGATCTTCGTCTCCACGATCCGCTGGATACAGAAAGAGCATTTCTCCATCACCCCTTTCTCCCGCACCGTCACATCGGGGTTGAGCTGCCAGGGAAGCGGTTCGGGACGGGTCCAGGTGAACCAGTTGAACCGTCGTACCTTGTAGGGACAGTTCTGGGAACAAAAACGAGTTCCGATACAGCGGTTGTAAACCTGATTATTAATCCCTTCCCGGCCGTGATGGGGGGCGAATACGGGGCAGACCGATTCGCAGGGAGCCTCATCACAATGCTGGCATAGCATGGGGAGGAACCGAATCTTGGGTTCTTGAATTGGTTCCAATTTCTCCGGCTCGAGGTATCGCTCGATATGCAGCCAGGACATTTCCCGGCCCCTGAGAACCTGCTCCTTTCCCACGACGGCCACGTTGTTTTCCGCATAGCAGGCCACCACACAGGCCCCGCAGCCGATGCAGCGATCCAGATCCACGACCATCGCCCAGCGGTAGTCCACATGCGCGTGGGGCTTGTAGAAATCATCTCTTCGCGAAAATCCTCCGGGAAGAGGCGGCGCAATAGGAGGCTTCAGGCCTTTTGATTTCCATTCCCGATGTTCCTCCCAGGAGACTGCCTGAACCAGATTTCGCCCGTGCTCGGAAAGGCTGCCATCTGTGTTGGCCAGAGGAATGGATCGACCGAGTTTTTCTACGGCCACTTCCGCGACCGACCGGATGATTCCCCCCGAGCTCGGATCGGTGTTCGGAGAAATCAACTGCACAGGGTTGCCCGACCGGCTTTGACTGAAGCGGCCAAAGGCCGCATGTCCCTGCCCGATAGGCATAGCCAGTGTTTCCTCGGGAATCCCCGGATAGGGATAAGCCGGAGCCTGCAAGGTTCCGTACGACGACCGCAAGGTCAGAACATCCCCCTGCGAGATCCCCAGCTTTTTGGCGGTTTCCATGTTCATCTCTACCCATCCTCCCCAGGTGATGTTGGTCACGGGGTCGGGCAGCTCCTGCAGGAAAGGCCGGTTGGCACTGCGGCCGTCAAAGAACTGAACAGTAGGGTAGGTGACAAAATGGAAACGCTTCTCTGCCTTTCCGGGAAGGGACGAGAGAGGCTGAGTGAAGGTAAAATTTAACGAACCGGATAATGGCCTAAACGATTCTTTACCCCGCGCGCTCCAGGTCCCTCCTCTTTGCAGGCTTTCCTGCCAGAAAGTCTCAGAGGATCCCTTGTCCTTTCCTTTCTGCGCCCACTCGGCCCGGAGCATTTCATAGAAATTTTTCCAGGGGAACTTTTTCTCCCCGGCCAATTTTTTCCCCGTAGAAAGAAGGATCTCCGCCAGCTGCCGGGTATTGAACATTGGCCCCATGACCGGTTGCAGCAGCCCCTCTATATTTTTCCTCGGGCTGTAATCTCCCCAGGATTCCAGGAAGGTGTGAGTGGGCAAGATCAGGTGGGCGTGATCGCTCGTCTCATCAGGGAAGCTGGAAAAGCTCACCACCATCGGAACATTTTTCAGGGCTTTGAGGAATTCCCACGCCGGGGGGAGATGAAAGAGGGGATTGGCCCGATCGATCAGGAGCAATTCAATCTCTGCTTGTAACATTTTCTTCGTCAATTCTTTCATCTTCTCCGCCGGAACGACTTCTCCCAGGGAAGAAGGGTCAGCAAAATCTATGGTTTGTCTGGGGTCGGGAGAGAGCGCACAAAGGAGATTGGCCGCAATAGCCGTTTCAGTTGCCCGGGTATCTGCACAGAACAGCCCCTCTGCGAGGGCTAAAGGCCTCTTTGCCCTAGAGAATTTTTCGGCTACCATCCGGAGGGTCTGGACTTTCACCCCCGTCCTGCCTTCTACCGTCTCGGGGGAGAGGCTTCTGGCCTGCTCCTCCAGGGCGGCTCTCTGCTCCCCCTTGATGGCCAGAGGAGGGCCCTTTTCGAGGAGGAGATGGATGATCCCCAGGGCCACCAGCGCCTGGTTCTCGGGAGACACAGCGATCCAGTAGTCCGCGTTTGCGGCTGTCATAGAGAGCCGGGGCCCCACATAGATGAAAAGGTTCTTGCTCCCTTCCGCTGGCGCATGGAAAGAAGCGAACTGGCGGGCATACTGAACATTGGAAAGCCAGGTCTCCAGGAAATTGGCGCTGAAGGAAAGGAGAAAATCGGCCTGGTCGATATAATAGGTCGGAATCCGACCCAGACGGTAAACCACCTCATTGGCCTTGCGCAGGGGTTCGTAGGCAAAGGGCTCGTAGAGAACAGGTCCCCCTGTGCCCAGTTCTTCGACCCAGCGAGTGATCAAGTTCTTTGGCGTGCCCGTGACGAGTTCAGTCAGGAAGACGGCGCGGTCTCTTCCTCCTTTCTTTTTTAACTCCACGAGCTTTTCAACGAGGCGATCCTCCGCTGCTTCCCAGGAAATGGGTTCGAAGCTCCCGTCCGACTTCTTCTGCAAGGGGCCGCGGTAGCGGTCGGGATTATAAAGACCCTGTACCGCAGCCTGGCCTCGGGCACAAAGTTTCCCCTGATTCACTGGGTGGAGGGGATTTCCCTCTACTTTTATGACGTGGCCGTCCCTGTTTTTGGCCAGCAGGCCGCACCCGGCCGGGCATTCCCGGCACGTGGTCGCATACCAGGTGGCCTCACCGGGGATGATGTCTTGCGGAGGGAAGATGTAGGGGATTAGCTTCCTGGCGGGTTCTGAGGAACAACCCATTACTGCGGCGGTTCCTGTCAGAGAAACAGCTTTTAAGAAGTCCCGACGCGAAAAATCTGACATCACCCGTTCCTCAGGTTAGCATTGTAGAGATTATAAAGAATCCTCGGTGGGATTTCAAATCATTTTTGGCCAAAGATTTTCTGGAAAATTTATTTTGTTTTTTGCTGGCATCTGTCTCCCAGCCGGGGGCTCTGCAGGACGGCCGATTTTTTATTTGCCATCCATCGGGAAAAAATGAGAAGATAAATGCATTCCTCGTCCAAAAAGGAATGGACGTGAAAACTACATCGGTCCAAAATCAGACGGGTCTCTCAAGACTGAAACTTTTTTGGGCTCTGTCCAGGACCCCGCACGGGTTGCTGGATATGGCCACCCCGGCTCTGAGCGCCCTGCTCTGGCTGGGCACCTTCCCTCTGGCACCGGTCATTGGTTTGGGCCTGCTCACAGCCTTCTCCGGTTACACGGCCGTTTATGCCCTGAACGATGTGATCGATTATCGGGTGGATCAGAAGAAAATCCAGCGCGGTGGACTTCGGGGTCCAAAGCAAGACCTGGACAGCGTATTCGTGCGTCACCCTATGGCCCATGGCCTGTTAAGTTACCAGGAGGGCATCTTTTGGATGGGAGGTTGGGCGCTCCTGGCTCTGATCGGGTCTTTCCTGTTAAACCCAGTCTGTACGTTCATTTTTCTGATCGCTTGCCTGCTGGAAATGATCTATTGCCTTCTGCTCAAGGTGAGTTATCTTCGGGGAATGATCAGCGGAGTGGTCAAAACCTCGGGTGGAATCGCCGCGGTGTTTGCCGTAGAGCCAAACCCCGCTCCCCTTTTCTTAGTAGTCCTTTTTTTATGGCTCTTTTTCTGGGAGATCGGAGGCCAGAATGTACCCAATGATTGGGTCGATTTGGATGAGGACAGGGAGTTGCAAGCCAAAACTCTTCCCGTCCGTTTTGGTCCGGAAGGCTCCATCTTGATCATTTACTTTTCCCTGGCCTTCTCCTTGACCATGAGCTTGACGATGTACTGGGTGGCCCCGGCCAAGCTCGGGCTTCCCTACCTGGCCGGTGCCCTCTTCTCAGGCTTCTACTTCCTCCTCCTCCCCGCGCATCGTCTCTATAAGACCAAAACTCCCGAGGAAGCTTCGACCCTTTTCAACCGCGCCAGCTATTATCCTCTGGCCATGCTCCTGGTAACGATGCTCAGTTGGACATTCTAATTTTTGGGCACAGATTCACCCGGTTAGATGTTTACTACCTAGCAAGATAAACGCAGATTTTCAGGATTTGTCTTCTTTCTCCTGAGTCCTCTCTTTTACTGTTTTTATCTGTACTACTTATGGTCAAATTCTCAAATTGCTGCTAAGAATTTCCCCCCCTCCCTACCCTCCCCCTCGAGGGGGGAGGGTAGGGAGGGGGGGACTTATTTTGGTTGCGGCTCTGCCGCGCTGTGAAGATCTGTGTCCTCATAAAAGGATCAATCGATGAAAGAATTCGATTTGGAATCTCTGTCCAAGTTCAATGGCCAGAATGAAAACCCGGTATACATTCTCTACCGGGGGAGGGTTATTGACGTCAGCAATAGCAAGCTGTGGAAGACCGGGCTGCACATGAAACGCCACCAGGCAGGGGAAGACCTCAGCGCAGATATCGAGGCGGCTCCCCACGGCCCAGAGGTCCTGGACCGATATCCCCAGGTGGGCATTTTGGAGAAGGAAGAAGCTTCGGAAAGGCCGATGCCGAAATTCTTATCCGGGCTCCTGGTTCGCTACCCCATTCTCAGACGTCATCTTCATCCAATGGTGGTTCACTTCCCCATCGTTTTCATGTTCGCGGCGACGCTGTTTAATCTTCTCTATCTCATCACCGGAATCAAATCCTTCGAGGTTACGGCTCTGCACTGCCTGGGGGGTGGTATCTTGTTCACTCCTCTGGCGATTCTAACGGGCTGGTTCACCTGGTGGCTGAATTACCTGGCTAAGCCCATGAGAGCGGTCACCATCAAGATCTGCTTTTCCATTCTTCTCCTGGTGGTCTCCATCACCGTGTTCATCTGGCGGATTTGGGACCCCGGAATTTTGATCGCTTTTGCCGGGAGGAGTATCTTCTATTTTCTATTGATCCTTTCTCTGCTCCCCATCGTAACGGTCATTGGATGGTTTGGCGGCACACTTACCTTTCCCCTGAAGGGAAAATAAATTTTTTATTATTTTCCTGATCGCTATTTAATTTCCTTGATTTCGCAAATGATTTCAGGTAAATTCACCACATTAGGCTTAGAGGAAACAGCTTTTTTACCCGGCTTTCTCCTTCCAACCCTTGGAGGAGCTAAAATGGCTAGATTATGAAGACCCCATTTCTCGAAAAGAGGGATGGGGTTTTTTTATTGATCAGTCATGGCAGAAGGGGCTGAGGAGTTCAACCAAAAAGGCTTTTATTCTGGGTCCTTACCATGGTAAAGGCGTATAATAAGAAAGGAAAGATTTGCTGAAATTAACTGGCAAGAGGTTGGCTAGAGGTGGTATGTCCGAACTAGTTCGTCTACACCACCATTTTAGGGAATATATCCGAACCTATCTTAGGATATGAACGAGTTAGGCGAAAGCACGCGACGCATTTTGCTGTGGCAGTGGTCAGCGGGAAGATCAGCTTCAAAGGACCTTAAGGGTGATTATTTGTGGTCTTGATCTATCAGGTCCAAGCAATACTGCGGAAACCGTACTCGTCCTTTTCGGTGTAGATGACGGTGGGCTAAGATTAAACTCACTGCACGAAAGGGTGACGGATTCGAAGATCAACGAGATCGTTCACGAGGCCTCGACCGAGGACACGATTGTCATAGGCATTGACGCGCCTCTCTCATATAATCCTGGCGGTGGAGACCGCGCAGGCGATTCATCACTGAGGGCACTAATCGTAGCCAACGGACTTCAGCCTGGGACAGTAATGCCACCAACGGCTCCTCGAATGGTGTACCTGACCCTTCGGGGGGTGGTCGTGGCCAGATCTCTTGAGGCTATATGCGGCGAGGCCATCAAGATAGTCGAAGTCCATCCTTCAGCGGCGATGGTTCTGAGGGGGGCCGTACCGGAACAAGTCCGGATGTTCCCTAAGAGTCACGAGAGTCGGTCGCAGCTTAGACAGTGGCTCTCCACGAGAGGTCTGAAGGGACTTGAGTTTCTTCAAGACCTGTCCGAACACGCAGTGGCCGCCTGTGCATGTGCTCTGGGAGCCTGGAAATGGCATACGGATGAATCGGTTTGGATTCAAAAAGCAGCGCCGCCTCATCACCCATACGATTTCGCTTGCTGATGCGCGCCGCGTGCCATCGCCTAACAGCGGTGGCAACGACACTCACTCATTTGGAAAGTGACACGACAAAAGGGGTTCGCTCGATCCCGCCCCTCATTTGTTAGGGAGTTGGAGGGGCGGGATTGCGTTGCCACCGCGACCGTTATCCGCCATATTAGAAAAGGATACTAATGCACGGTGATCCCTGAATTCAACAAAGACGGAAATTTGCCTGAGGGTATTCATCTTGCCAACATGGAGGAATTTTTGAATCGGTTTGCCTCAGGGTCGCCAAGGCGCAAGTGGCTTGGCGAAAGGCTAAAGGAAGTCATCGCCCTAGCCAACAAAACTGGCAAACTCAGATGCTTTTTCGTCTGGGGTAGTTTTGTAACTTCTAAAGAATCTCCAAATGACGTCGATTTACTTCTTCTCATGAGGGGTGATTTTGAGCTTGAGAAGGTGTCAGAAGAATGTAAAAGCCTATTTGACTATGTTGAGGCGAGGGTGAAGTTTCGGATAGATGTATTTTGGTCGAAGGACTCCATTGGAGAAGAAACTCTTCGGCTTTGGCTGGATACCTATCAAATCTCAAAAGATTTCAAACGTCGAGGAATCGTGGAGGTGAAATTGTCATGATCCAAAATGATGAACAGTTGGCAACAGCCCAACAAGCTATTCTTAATTTAGAAAAAGTACTGGTGGAAGCCCGAAAGGTGCATTTGGCGCAGGAATATCGTGCCATGTCAGAACCGATTTTGTTGGAAATCCAACAACGCGAACAGGAGATCATCTCCTACTTAAGTATAACTACAACGGAACTTTCGGTCGGGTAACAGAATACGGCAATACGGAAGATAACACAGGCCAAAAGATTAACACCCAAATCCGCCTGCGGCGGACTTCTTTTGGCCTTGAACGTTATGTGCAACTGCCCGTTCTGATTGACTTCAAATCCAGTAGCGACAGATAATGATCGAAACCTACATAAAGAAAGTTGCCTCCATCACTAAACAGGGCGATGCCCGCGAGGAATCGTACTATCCTGCCCTTGCGGAACTTTTGGAACAGTTCTCCCAAACGGAAAGGCACAAGAGAGTCCATGTGACAGTATTGCCGAAGAAAACGGAAGCTGGAAACCCGGACTTCCGTGTCTGGGACGGCAAACACTCTCAGGTGGGCTACGTTGAGGCGAAGTCGCCGAAAGCCAATCTCGATGAGATCGAAACCACCGACCAGCTCAAACGCTACATTGCTACGTTTCCTAACCTTATCCTCACGAATTTCTACGAATTCCGTCTTTATCGCAA
>Ga0187886_1003427_pt1 | contig 11860 bp, 11 predicted proteins | sample June2016WEW_20_1_FD_133001 | JGI IMG/M metagenome (GOLD analysis project Ga0187886, IMG submission 133001) | Peatland microbial communities from SPRUCE experiment site at the Marcell Experimental Forest, Minnesota, USA - June2016WEW_20_150 | ecosystem: Environmental > Terrestrial > Soil >...
CTGCATCCAGGCCTGCCTGGGCCGAGCCGAAACGGGAGTGGACGGCATCCAAGGCCTCTTTGGAAGCAGCTCCCGATGCGTAGAGGGCTTCAGTCTGGTCCTGGGCTCTCTTGGCATCGCTAAGGGTAAACTCGGCGGCCTTCTCCTGGTTCTGGGTTGCAATCAGCCCTTGTTGGGCTTTATCGGCGTTTGCCTGGGCGGACTTGACATCATCTGGCAGCTTGGCATAGTTGGCCTTGGCCAGCTCCAGGGCAGCCTCAGCCTGATTCAGGGCCACCTTGGCGCTGGCGGTATCCAGCTCGGCCAGTTCCTGCCCGGCGCTGACCGTGTCTCCCTCGGACACAAGGATCTTGTCCAGGCGCCCGGCGATCTTGGGGCTGATGTCGGCGATGTTGCCGGTGACCTGAGCGTCGTCTGTGCTGATCGAAACTTGCAGGTCGTGCCACCACCAAAGACCACCGGCAATGGCCGCAATTGCTACCAATGCTACGATCAGTATGGCGCCGTTTTTTCGCAATCCATTAGTCGAATTCTGGCTCTGACCGGATGCTAGCTTCTCCTCCATTTATTTCTCCCCCATCCTTCAGCTGTATGCCATTAGAAAACACCATTCTGATCAGGTCCAGGTCCTTTTTCGGTGATATACTGCTCCTTGTCTCTTTCCCGGTCCCGGCGCGACAGGGAATAACTCCTGACGCTGGAGTCCTGAAAACGACTGGTCAGTATTATCTTATTTAATCTTTTTTGAAAAGGGGTGTCAATCGGTGTCTGTAAACAACGTGTAAATTAGTGGCGATACCAGGTATCCATTACAACGAACTTGATACAGACATTCCCTAAGATCAGAGGGAAAAAGCTTTATGCTATAATAATTAGGGTAAACCTAAAAAGATAATAGGTAGGGATATATGGTCGTCGGCATCGGCATCGACATCATTGAGATCGGGCGTTTTGAGCAGGCGCTGGCCAGGCATTGCCGGTTGGCGGATCGCCTGTTTACAGACCGGGAGATCGCCTACTGCAACGGCCGCAGCTGTCCAGCGGCCTCTCTGGCAGCGCGGTTTGCAGCTAAAGAGGCAGTGTACAAGGCCTGTAGCCGCGTATTGTCCGGCCGGGTCATCAGGTGGCGGGAGGTCGAAGTCGTGATGGATTCGGGCCGGCCGGAGATCTGCTTGGCTGCTGAGGCTGCCAGCCTGATCGCCGGCCATGGGATTGTCAAATTGGAAGTAAGTCTCAGCCACAGCCGGGAGTATGCCTGTGCTATGGTGGTGGCTGAGAGCGGCGAATGATAAATATTATTGGCTGGCGATGCTCATAACCGGTAACCGGTTGAGGATCACAGCCAGTGCAGGGCGGTGGATTGCAGTGAGACTGATCAAAGCGGAAGTGATGCGGGAGCTGGACCTGGAGGCGACGCGTCGCTTCCACATCCCCAGCATCATTCTGATGGAAAATGCCGGACTCAGCGTGGTTCAGGCTATCAGGCAGCACTATTGGGGCGGCGACCCGGACGGGTGGAAAGCGCTGATCCTGGCCGGGCCGGGCAACAACGGCGGGGACGGATTGGTGGTGGGTCGCCACCTGTTCAACCGTGGCGCCAGGGTGGAGATCATCCTGACAGCGCCACCAGATTCCTACCGCGGCGATGCCGCTGTCAATCTCCAGGTTGTGGCTGCTGCCGGGATCCCCCACTGGGTGCTTGATGTCGGCAGTCTCGGCCGGTTGGAGGAGTCACTACAAGCGGCCGACCTGGTGGTGGACGCTCTGTTTGGGACCGGGTTCCGGGGCTTACCCCGGGAGCCGGTGGCATCGCTGATCAATATGGTCAATGAAACCGGCAAACCGGTTCTGGCGGTGGACCTGCCTTCAGGGATAGAGGCGGATACGGGTAAGGTAGCCGGCGCTTGCATCAGGGCTAATCTTACCGTCACCCTCGGTCTGCCCAAACTGGGATTATACCTGGACCCCGGCGCCGGCTATGCCGGTGAGGTGGTGGTCGGCGACATCTCTTTTCCCCCAAGCCTGATCGGCAGCAATGGCCCGATCACCGGCCAGGAATCCTTTTACCTGATTGACGCTGTGCTGGTGAATGGATATCTGCCGCCCCGCCAGCCCACGGATCATAAAGGCAGCTACGGGCACGCCGTGGTGATCGGGGGAACTCTGGGTTATACCGGAGCGATTGCGCTGGCCGGTAATGCTGCCCAAAGAAGCGGAGCAGGACTGGTAACCGCCATGGTGCCGGCCTCTCTCTACCCGATATTGGCGACCAAGCTGACTGAAGTCATGACCAGCCCGGCGCCGGAATCGTCCGGTCGGGGTTTCGCCAAGGACTCTTATGCGGCTCTACGGGAACAGCTCAGCAGGGCCACGGCCCTGGCGGTCGGGCCTGGCCTGGGACAGGACCCGGAGACGGCAATTTTCCTGGGCGAACTCCTGCAGGAGATCGGCGTGCCCATGGTCATCGATGCGGATGCCCTGAACCTACTGGCCCGGGATAAGAAACTGCTGGCCGATCCCGCCATGGCGGCCAAAAGGCGGCGCTGGGTGCTTACCCCCCATCCCGGAGAGATGGCCCGGTTACTGGATACCAGCATCGCCGAAATCCAGGCGGACCGGATTGGAATCGCCCAGAAAGCCAGCCAGATCTGGGGAGCGACGGTGGTGCTGAAGGGCGCCCATACGGTGGTCGCCTCACCGGACGGGCCGGTCCTGATCAATCCAACCGGCAACCCCGGTCTGGCCACCGGCGGCACTGGCGATGTATTATCAGGCCTGATCGCCGGGTTGCTGGCCCAGGGCTTGGCGCCAGTTCAGGCTGCGGCTGCCGGTGTGTTCGCCCATGGCCGGGCTGCAGACCGTCTGGCCGCTGCCCGGGGAATGGCCGGCCTGGTCGCCGGAGACCTGCTTGAGGAGTTGCCCCTGGTATTTAAGGAGATCTGGCGGCAGTAACAATATTTAAATGAAACTTTTTATCTGGCTGAGTATTCAGCCGGATGATGTTTGGAGGCGCACGTAATGCAGCGACCGGTATGGGCGGAAATAGACCTGGGTGCTCTCTGCGGCAATGTCCGGGAGATCCGCCGCATTACCAACCCCAGGGCCCAGGTGATGGCCATTGTCAAGGCCAACGCCTATGGCCACGGTATTGAGCAGGTGAGCAAGGCAGCCCTGCGAAGCGGGGCTGGCTGGCTTGGAGTGGCCTTGCTCCAGGAGGCTCTGGAACTTCGCCAGCAGGGCATTAAGGCGCCCATTCTAATTCTTGGCTATACCCCGGATGAGGATGCAGGTGAGGTGGTGGCCAACGATATCAGCCAGACCGTCTTCACCCGGGAGGCGGGACTGGCCCTGGCCGCAGCCGCCCACAAGTTGGGTCTGAAGGCCAGGGTGCACGTCAAGATCGAGACCGGCATGGGCCGGATCGGGTGCCCGGCAACCCGGGAGACGGTGGAATTGATCTCTCAACTGGCCAGGCTGCCGGATTTGGAGATCGAGGGGATATACACCCATTTTGCCGCAGCCGATGATCCGGACAAGAGTTACTCGGAAGAGCAGTTTATGAAGTTTCAGCAGGTGTTGAAACAACTGGCGGCCCAAGGGGTCTATATCAGGTGGCGCCACTGCGCCAACTCCCCGGCCGTCATCGAACTGCCGTATACCCACCTGGACCTGGTACGGCCGGGGATCATCCTCTATGGGCTCTATCCCTCTCCTGATGTGCGCCACGACCTGATCGACCTGCGCCCGGTGATGAGCCTCAAGGCCCGGGTCTCCTTCGTCAAGGAGGTAGCGAAGGGTACCAGCATCAGCTACGGGTGCACCTATGTGGCCAAAAGCCCGACCAAGATCGCCACCATCCCCGTCGGCTATGCGGACGGCTATTCCCGCCTGCTCTCCAACAAGGCTGAGGTTCTGATCAGGGGCCGCCGCGCTCCGGTGACCGGCAGGGTTTGCATGGATCAACTGATGGTGGATGGGGGGCAGATTCCGGGTGTGCAGCCCGGAGACGAGGTGGTGCTAATCGGGCGCCAAGGGTCGGAAGAGATCACTGCCGATGAATTGGCCGGACACATCGGCACGATTAACTACGAGATCATCACCCGGATCAGCGACCGGGTGCCCCGCGTGTATGTGGGGGAAGCTGCCGAGAAAACGTGATCAGATAAATCGGGCTTCACGGGGATCAGGATCTCCCCGTGGAACTTCTGAATCGACCGGGGAGGTTGAGCAATCCATGGCCAGACCCTGTATCGGTATCACCACCGCCCATAACGCCGAACAGGATTACTATTACTGCCGGAACACCTACGTCGGGGGCGTCAGGCAGGCCGGCGGCGTTCCCTTGCTGTTGCCCCCGCTGACGGATCGGGAGGCGCTCCTCTGCTGTGCCGGCAAGGTGGATGCCCTGCTGCTCTCCGGTGGCGGAGACCTGCAGCCTTTCCTGTTCGGCGAGGAACCACAGTGGAAGCTGGGCGAGTTTGACCCCGAGCGGGACGATTTTGAGATCGGCCTGCTGCGGTTGATGATCGACCTGAGCAAACCGGTGCTGGGGATCTGCCGGGGGATTCAGGTGATCAACGTAGCCCTGGGGGGCACTCTCTACCAGGACCTGGCGTCACAGCAGCCCCAGTCTCTCCAGCACCACCAGGAAGCCCCCCGCCGCTATCCCACTCATTCTGTGGCCGTACGCCAAAACAGCAGGCTGGCCTCCATCATGGGTACAGACAAGCTGCGGGTCAACAGCCTCCACCACCAGGCAATCAAAGATCCGGCCCCGGGACTGCAGGTGACCGCCTGGGCGGAGGACGGCGTGATCGAGGGGGTGGAGGCGCCGGGACAACCCTGGCTATTAGGGGTACAATGGCATCCTGAAGCCATGTGGGAACATGATCAGGCGGCGGCATTCCTGTTCAGCGCCCTGGTGCAGGCTGCCGGGGCCTGATGGGCGCAAGCGTTAGCCTCGCTATTGATTTTGCCCTCCAACCAGTCCACGAACTGCCTGGCGGTCCTGGGGGAGCGGCCGTTGTGCCAGCATTCCCAGTTCAGGGCGGCCCGGTGCAGCTGCTCCCGGTCAATCCGGAGCCCTCTCCTCACCGCGATTCCTTCAACGATCTGCAGGTACCGGTCCTGATCGGGAGTAGAAAAGATCACGGTGATCCCGAACCGGTCCGCCAGGGATAGTTTTTCCTGCACCGTGTCTCCGGCGCGCACCTCCTCCTGGCTGCTGCCGGATTGCAGACCCGCCCGGTCGCTGAAACGTTCCCGGATCAGGTGGCGACGGTTGGAGGTGGCATAGATCAGCACATTGCCGGGTCTGTGTTCCAGGCCGCCTTCCAGCACTGCCTTCAGGGTGGTGTAGCTGTCCTCGCTGTCCCCGAAGGACAGGTCGTCCACGAACAAGATGAACTTCTCTCCCCGGTCCTTAAGCTGCCTGATGATGGCGGGAAAATCGAGCAATCGGGTCTTGGGCGCTTCCACCAGGCGCAGCCCCTGCTGGTGATACTCATTCAACAGGGCTTTCACGGTGGATGACTTGCCGGTGCCCCTGTCTCCATAGAGGAGCACGTTGTTGGCGGGCCAGCCGTTCAGGAACTGCAGGGTGTTCTCGATCACCTCAGCACGCTCGGTCTCGTAATCGATAAGATCGGACAGGGCCACCGGGTCCGGGTCGGCAATGCCCCTCAGGCAGCCGGCTCCGTCAGCATGGTCCCAGTAAAACGCCCGGTACCGGGCGAATATGCCGGCTCCGTTTTGGCGGTGGAAGGAGATCAGGCCCTCCAGGCAGTCACTCCAGCGGTTGCTCTCCTGAAAGCTGTGGTTCAACTCCTCATACCGGCAATAGCGCTGCTGACCCATGTTTGCTCCCCTATGGGTCTGCCATTCCGGAAGACTGTTCACCACTGCCCGCTCGGCCTCAGATTCGCAGCAGCGCCGTACCGCATAGGCCTTGAAAATCGCCGGAGCCAGGTTTGTTATCTGCTGCAGGCAGTTCAGGTCATGAGCCGCTGCTGCCTCCAGGCCGGCCAGGTCGTGGCTATCCCGCTCCAGGCTGCGGGTAAACGGGTTGTCGTGAAAGAGGATCGCTGAGATCAGATAGTCCTCCAGGGAGCCGGTAGCGCTGGCTGCCAGGGCAGCGAAAAAGTCGCAGTAGCGATTGAGGAATAGCTCCAGTTCGGTCCGGTCCCGGCGACAAAAGTCGAATAGTGCATGCAGACGGTAGATCACCTGGTCTTCGTCCAGCAGCCGCCGGTACACGGTCAGGGAATGCAAAGCCAGGCCAGCGTCCCTGAGTGGTTGTGACGGCGCCGGTGGCAGATCTTTGATCAATACTCTTCACTCCAATGCTGTCTTTTGCCCCAACCTTATCTCTATCAATTATCAGTGATGAGGCTCCTATGATAATATATTGTATATTATAGCATTATGAGGAAACAGGGATGATGCCTGCCGTCAGGTTGCACTCATTCATTACCCGCCCCTGGCATTCTTGTTAGTAGTGTGCGCAACGGATATAATAGACTAGACGGCGGCAGGCGGTGATGTTTGTGGTATGGCAGATAGTCTCCCCAAGCCCCGGGTACACGGAGATGATCGGGGAGGAAATGGGACGGCGACTGGCTCCCGGCGACGTGTTATCGCTGGTGGGGGATCTGGGCGCCGGTAAGACTGTCTTCGTGCGCGGGGCGGCCAGGGGACTGGACTGTGACGGTGTTTCCAGCCCCACTTTTTTGATCGTCCAGGAGTATCAGGGCAAGTGCCCGGTCTTTCACTGCGATTTTTACCGTCTGCACTCAGTCCGGGATTTGGACGAGATCGGATGGGATGATTACCTGCAGGGGCAGGGTATTGTGATCATCGAGTGGGGTAATCTGATCCCTGATGCGCTTCCGGGGGAGTTTCTGGAGGTGCGCATCGATCCGGTAGAGCAGTCCGATAATGCCCGGAGGCTGCAGTTCCTGCCCCGGGGCAGCCGCTATGAAATGCTGGTCAAGGAGTTGGAGCAGCGATTCGAGTCCTCGGCATAGAAACCTCAACATCTGTAGTTTCAGCGGCGGTCGTGTCGGACCGGCGCATTTTGGGGGAAGCGAGCTTTCATACCAGTCAGGGCCACATGGAGCACCTGCTTCCCGTTATCGACCGGATCCTGAGGGACCTGGGAATTACCGTTAAAGAAGTTGACGCCCTAGCTGTGGCCGTGGGACCAGGCTCTTTCACATCGTTGCGGGTCGGCCTGGCGACCGCCAAAGCCCTGGCGCATGCCCTGGGGAAGCCCCTGACCGGGATTCCTACCCTGGATGCCCTGGCCCAGGGGCTGCATGGGACAGCCGGATTAATCTGTCCGGTCCTGACTGCAAGGGCCCAGGAGGTCTACGCCTCCTTCTACGTGAGTTCCGGAACGGGAATGAAGCGGCTCAGCGGCTACCTGGCCCTGGACCCTCGGCGGCTGGTCGACTGCCTGCAGGGTGAGTTGCAGGCCGGGATTACCTTTACAGGCGAGGGGGCCGCGACCTGGTGGAGCCTGATCCGGGAGGCCCTGGGTGACCGGGCAATCCTGGCGGAGCCAGCCCAGGTGTGGCCCCGGGCAGCCCTGATCGCCTTCATGGGGATGGCTGCCCTGCAAGAGCGGCAGGATGATGCCAGACAGCCGTCAGTGCGGGCGCTTTATGTGAAACCGCCGGCCATCAGGCACGCTTAAAGGTGGATGGGATAGTGGAGTTCGGGCTTCGTCCGATGGAGAAAGGCGATATTGCGCAGATCTTGGCGATCGAAAACGTTTCCTTTCCGACGCCGTGGGCAGAATATGCCTTCCTTAGCGAACTAAAAAACAAATTTGCGGTCTATTATGTCGCCGTGCATGAGGACCAGGTGGTAGGATACGCCGGGATGTGGCTTTTTTCCGGGGAAGCCCACATTACCACTATTGGCGTGCATCCGGATTGGCGCGGCCAGGGCCTGGGCAAGATGTTCATGGATAAAATGATCAATCAGGCGCGCGATCGCGGGGCTTCCACCATGATCCTGGAGGTCCGTCCATCCAATGCTGCTGCTCGTTATCTGTACAAGAAGATGGGTTTTCGCCAGATTGGCTGCCGCAAGAACTACTACCTGGAGACCCGGGAGGACGCTCTGGTGATGCTGCTCCACATCCTCCCGGAGGATTGCACCTCCCGCGTTCACAAATCAAAATGGTAGATAGGCCCCGTGCTTTGATTAGGGGGTTGGGCGCAAGAAGCCATAGATGCTGTATGGAAGGATGATGGCAGTGATCATTAGGGGTGTTGTTGACCGGATCGAGGGGGATATGGTAGTAGTGCTGCTCGGGGAGGAGGGCCTGGTGGCCCACTGGCCGCTGGCACTGTTGCCGGAGGCGCAGGAGAGCGACCTGATCTATTTTGATTGCAAGCTGGAATTGCCCGCCTCCGAAGTCAAGAAAATATCACCGAAGTCCTTGATGGAACGCCTGGCCTGGCAGTGCTGATGGAATCGGGTAAAAAAGGCATGATCATAACTGTTACTACTAACTGGAGGGACAGGAGAGCCATTGTTACCAGTTTATATCCTCGGCATTGAGACAAGCTGTGACGAGACCGCAGCGGCTGTAGTCAGAGATGGGGAGGCAGTGGCATCAAACATCATTGCTTCCCAGATCAGTATCCACCGGCAATACGGCGGCGTGGTGCCGGAGGTAGCCTCGCGCCAACACCTGAAAAAGGTCACCGAGGTGGTTGAGGCCGCTTTATCCGGCGCCGGTCTGAGCTTTGCCGACTTGAGCGGGGTGGCTGTTACAGTTGGCCCGGGTCTGATCGGAGCCCTGCTGGTTGGCGTGGCCTCTGCCAAGGCCTACGCTTATGCGCAGCAGATCCCGTTACTGGCGGTGCACCATCTGGAAGCCCACCTATGCGCCAATTATTTAGCCTATCCCGATCTTCGACCCCCCTTCATCACCCTCATCGTCTCCGGGGGGCACACCTCACTTGTCCTGGTACGGGAGCGCCTAGTATACGAGGTCCTTGGTTCCACTCGCGATGATGCTGCCGGCGAAGCCTTCGATAAGGTAGCACGGCTACTGGGGTTGCCCTACCCCGGCGGTCCCAACCTGGAGGTCCTGGCCCAGGGCGGCGATCCCCAGGCTGTAGCTTTTCCCAGGGCCTGGCTGGGTGAGGACAGCCTGGATTTCAGCTTCAGCGGGCTGAAGACGGCCGTACAGAATTATCTGAAGCGTGGCGGACTAGCCCGGGCAGAAGATGTGGCCGCCAGCTTTCAGATGGCCGTAGCGGATGTTTTGGCGGCAAAGGCCCTGGCCGCGGCCCGCCAGAACGGAGTCGCCAGCATCGCCCTGGCCGGAGGAGTGGCCGCCAATTCCACGCTCCGCAACCTGCTCCAGTCGAGGGCCGAACATGAAGGGTTCAACTGCTACTTTCCTCCCAAAGAACTCTGCACCGACAACGCGGCCATGGTTGCCTGCGCCGGATACTATTATTTTCTAGCCCGGCGTTTTGCGGCGTTGGATCAGGAGGCTTTTGCCAACTATCCACTGGTGCGCCAACAATGAAGATTGGGACTGTAACACCATTGACCGTGTCTTTGTTCCTGCTCAGAATGGGAGTCCTGAGCCTATTTTCATGGTACTCAAAACCTGGCAACTCCAGTTGAGACCTGTTGATTATGGGGATAATCTTTACAGTAGCTTAACAAATGCCCCTTGGTGACTGTGGATAACTCTGTGGATATGTGGATTGTCTGAAAATTTATTAAAAAGGCGGTCCTGTCATGCGTCCTATTTTATTTCAAATTGGTTGGCTGCGAGTCTATAGCTACGGCTTTTTTGTGGCCCTGGGCATCTTGGCGGCGACCCTGTGGCTGGTCCGAAAGGTTGAAAAGAAAGGAGTGCCGTCACAATTCGTGATCGACTTCGTGCTCCTGGAGGTGATCGCGGGCATCGTCGGGGCACGGCTGGCTTACATCATTCTGTACGACCCCGGGTACTACCTCAGCCACCCCTGGCAGATATTTATGCTGCAGCAGGGCGGGATGGCCTTTTACGGTTCGCTGGCGCTCGGCCTGATCGCTGCTATCGTCTACTTGCGCAAGACCAGAATCCCCGTCCTGGCCTTCTTCGATCTGGCAGCGCCCAGTGTGATGCTGGGCTATGCTATCGGCCGCTTCGGCTGCTTCTTCAACGGTTGCTGCTATGGCAGGCCAACCACTTGGGCCTGGGGCATCGTCTTCCCGGCGGTGGATGACCTCGCCCGCTATCCGACCCAGTTATTTTCAGTCGTCGCCGGACTACTGATTTTCCTTATCCTGGAGTTTGTCTCCACCCGCATCAGGTTCCGGGGCCAGGTGGTGGCCTCTTTGTTCATTCTTTATGGCCTTACTCGCTCCGTGATCGAATATTTCCGGGAGAATAGCACCTTCTGGGGCGGTGGTACGGCCTCCCTGGCTGCTTTAGGCATTGCCGTAGCCGGAGGTGTATTCTATTGGTACCTGGCGCGGAAAGCGATCGATCCTGCCGCATCTGATCTGCAGCCGGATAATTGAGACATGTATCCATACATCTTATGGTCAGCGGCCAGCAGAGAGAATGTCCTGCCCCTCACCTCCACCTGCAACCTCAGGTGCGTCTTTTGCAGCAATCATCAGAACCCCAAGGGTGTGCAGGCATACACGGTCCCGCACCTGGCCCTGCCCCTGGTCAGCAGGCTGATTGCCTGCCTGGACCCTGGAAGGAAAATTATCATCGGAGAGGCAGCTACCCGCATCACTGAAGGCGAACCCTTCACCCACCCGCTGATCTGGCAGGTGCTGGAGGCGGTCCGACAGTGTCACCCTGGCACACCCCTGCAGATCACCACCAATGGCACCCTGCTAAACCGGACGGCCGTAAACCGGCTGGCCAAACTGGAACCACTGTCGGTCAACCTGTCTCTGAACAGCGCCACTCCTGAAGGGCGATACCTGCTAATGGGCGACCGGAAACCGGGTCGCGCCCTGGAGGCCGCCCGCCTGCTTGGCGAGGCGGGCATCGAGTACCATGGCAGCCTGGTGGCCATGCCGCACCTGGTCGGCTGGCATGACCTCGCGGATACCTGCAGCTTTTTGCAGGACCAGGGGGCGGCCACCATCCGGATCTTCCTGCCCGGATTTACCAAGCTGGCGGCCCCCTGGCTGCGTTTCCGCCCCGAGGAGACATACCGGCAGTTGCGCCTGTGGGTGCACCGGCAGCAGGAAAGCCTGCGCATTCCCCTGCTGCTGGAGCCGCCCCCGCTCAGCGCCGGAGAATGCCTGAAGGCCGAGATCGCCGGGGTGATCGCCGGTTCCCCGGCTGCACGGGCTGGGCTGCAGCGCGGGGACACGATCGCCGCCGTATACGGCCGGCCGGTGCGCTGCAGGACCGAGGCCTTCCGGTTGGCAGAACGGTTCGCGCATCCAGTGCTGGATATTGTCAGGCCCGGATTGCTTGCGGCCAACGAGTCGCTCACTGTTTTCAAAAGGAGATCCGACAGATCAGGCCTGGTGATGCACCACGACCTGGATTGGAACCTGGTGGAGAATGCCGCCCGGGTGATCCGCCGCTATCAGGCCAGGCGGGTCCTGGTTCTGACCTCTGTCTGGGGCTTCCCCTGGCTTCATATGGTGCTGCCCGAGTGGAGGAGAGCCTGCGGGGAGGTGCATCTGGCGGCTGTGCCCAATCGCTTTTTCGGGGGTTCCATAGCTGCTGCCGGACTGCTGACCACCCTTGACTTTGCCTCTGCCATCACCGTCATCAGGCGCCAGTCTGAACAGGACTATGACCTGCTGCTACTGCCAGGCATTGCCTTCGACAGCCGGGGGCGCGACCTGCTGGGCCGGTCGTATA
>Ga0187886_1003430_pt1 | contig 11849 bp, 8 predicted proteins | sample June2016WEW_20_1_FD_133001 | JGI IMG/M metagenome (GOLD analysis project Ga0187886, IMG submission 133001) | Peatland microbial communities from SPRUCE experiment site at the Marcell Experimental Forest, Minnesota, USA - June2016WEW_20_150 | ecosystem: Environmental > Terrestrial > Soil >...
AATTCTGAAATCAATTTTATTGCATCAAATTCATTTCCACTTTTGAACACAATATCCACCCCGGAATGCTTTTTTGCATGTTCATAACAGAGAGTTGCATAGATTCCACCCAGAATTATTGGGACACCTTGAAATAATTTCTTTGTTATTTCAATTACTTTGAATAGTCCTGGATACCAGTAAGTCATCCCTGAAGTAATGCCTATAAGGTCAGGTTTTTCTTCAATGAATGAGAGTCTTTTCAACAGGATTTCTTCAGGCATTCCATATTGACTATAATTTTTTTGGATGGATTTGATAGGGAGGGGTTTCTCAATCTTTACCTTATAAAACTTTCCATCTCGATACTCCTTTCTTTTGATGGGAAAGTCGAGGCAGTCGATCAGGGTGACCCGAAACCCATTTGCCCTTAAAAGACTTGCAATACAAAGGAGGCCGAGGGGTCTTATCCAGAAATTGTAAACCGCAAAATCAGTAATCCATGGGTTGATAAGTAGGATATGAGGGGAATGTTTCACGTGAAACATCTTATCCCATTCTTTATTACACTATCAACCAGCCTTAGCGGGCTTTGCCCCCCCGCCCATTATCAATCTCTAAACTCCTTCGAATGCGGGCGGATAGATAATCATCCCAGAAATACCATTTAAGGCACCGGGAGTAAGTTCAATCACCATAAAAGCTTCATCTGGAACAGGAAATGGTGCTTCAAGCCCTTTCGCCCTGGCAGAAATAAACCCAAAACGAGGGTAGTATGTTGGGTGGCCAACGACGATGACCACTTTGTATCCCAGTTTTCGGCAGCGTTCCAACCCTTGGCGTACAAGTTCAGAGCCAATTCCCCGATTCTGAAATTCTGGGTGAACGGCCATTGGCGCAAGGGCTAATGCGGGGAGAATCCTTTTCTTGGTGTGAATGGCTACAGGACTAAATAGAATATGCCCCACTACTTTTTTATCTTTTACAGCCACAAGGGAGAGTTCCTGGACAAAGTCACTTGACTTACGAAGTTTAGTCACCAATTCTGCTTCGTCTTCCCGGCCAAAGGCGAAAACATTGAGCTCATGAATGGCAGTATAATACTCCTCTTTTCCGGGTTGAATCGTGATCATCTTAAACGAATCCTTGGTGGGCAGCGGATGAGGGTGTTGGCATAAGAAAAGTAAAAGGTTTTTTGTGTTTAACAGAAGTGCCCAAATATTTTTATTTAACATTCACTCCCGTTCATCCCTTCGGGTATTTCCGCTTAACCGCTCATATCTGAACATCTTCAGATAAAAGGCATAAGATAAAGATTTACTGAAAAATAAATCTTTTCCCCAATTGAATGCAACGGATGGAAAAAAGGATAATATGTTTCACGTGAAACATTTCTACTCCCCCCCCATCCCGACCTTCCCCCGCAAGGGGGGGAAGGTTAGGAGTCTATTTGCCGATGCAGAACTGTTCGAAGATGCGGTTCAATACCTCTTCGGCGGTCGTCTCTCCCACCATCTCTCCGAGGGCCTCCAATGTAGAACGAATTTCAAAGGCGATGAATTCGAGAGAGGTCCCCTCTTCCAAGCCTTTCAAGGCATTCGAAAGACTATCCTTTGCCTGAGCAAGGGCGGTCTTATGGCGGATATTGGCTACGATCACATGCTCTGGCGATGACCTCACATGTCTGTGGATTAAGGAGGCATAGATGGCCTTTTTCAGGTCATCGATCCCTTCGTTTTTTAAGGCAGAAATCGATACAATGGGGTCTTCTTGAAACCGATTTTTCAAATCCTCTATCGAAACCCTTAGGGGAAGATCGACCTTATTGATGGCTACCACCTTCTTTTTCCCTTCTATTTCTTTAAAGATCTCTATATCATCTTCATCGAGTACTCGACTTCCATCGAGGGTTAAAACGACAAAGTCAGCATCTGTTACTCGCTCCTTCGTCCTCTTCACCCCCTCCAGCTCAACGGAATCCATGGGCTTTCTCAATCCTGCGGTATCCATCAATCTGACTGGAATTCCTTCGATATTCAGAACCTCTTCAATGACATCCCTGGTCGTCCCAGGAATTGGAGTCACAATCGCCCTCTCCTCTTTCAACAATATATTAAGGAGGCTCGATTTGCCGACATTGGTCTTCCCAATGATGGCACATGAAATCCCTTCTCGAAAGATCTTTCCTTCTTCATAGGAGGCAATCCATGCTTCCATTTGATGGATCATCCCCTCCAGGTCTCTCCTCATCGCGACAGAAGAGATCGGCTCAATCTCTTCTTCTGGAAAATCGATATAGGCCTCGATCAGGGCCAAATGTCCGACCAGCCTTGACTTAATTTCAGCCATTTCCCTGGATAACAATCCCCTCAATTGCTGGTTTGCGATCTCGAGGCTGGTCATGGTCTTTGCCCTGATTAAATCGATCACAGCCTCAGCTTGAGTCAGATCGATTCGGCCATTGAGAAAAGCCCTCTTTGTAAACTCCCCTGGATAAGCCATCCTCGCCCCTTGCTTCAATACCAATTCCAATACCTTCTGAAGGATGAGATATCCCCCATGGCAATGGATTTCCACGATATCCTCTCGGGTGTAAGTCTTTGGAGACTTCATCAGAACAACGAGGACTTCGTCAATGGGAGTCCCCTTTTGAGGGTCGACGATCTCTCCATAATTGAAATGATGGGAAATCAGATAGGGATGGTCTTTCTTCGGCTTAAATAATTTTTTGGCAATGGGTTCGGCTAAGGGACCACTAAGACGGACAATCCCTATACCACTCTCCCCAAATGGAGTGGAAATGGCTGCAATCGTTTCTTCTTCTTGAGTTAAAACGCTTCTTGATTGGGATAAGGAGGTCTTATTCAAGGGGTCAAACTCTTCCCCCCTCTTTCTTTGTTGGGATGATCTTGATCCTCTTCATCTCCCCTTCCCCAAGACTCTCCGTTCGGAGTAAGGGGTCTTCCTTTAAAGCGAGATGTATGATCCTACGATCATGGGCATTGAAAGGGCCAATCGTCAGACCATGGTCCCTCATCTTAGCTTTCTCTCCTAATCGAAGAGCCATCTTCTTTAGATTATCTGCCCTTCTCTTTCGATAGTCATTGATATCCAAAATCACTCTCACCGATCCCTTCAACCGCTTATTGACCATTCGATTGATGAGAAACTGAAGGGAGTCCAAGGTACGACCATCCTTTCCGATGAGAATCCCTTCCTTATCCCCTCTTACTTCGAGATGAATGTCCCCTTCCCTTAAAAAACCCTCCAAAACGGTGTTTATCTCCATTCTTTCAAGTAATCCCATCATGAGCTGTTTGGCAATCTCAATCTCTTCTTCCAAGATTCGAACCTCACACTTTTTTGTTTAGGTAGTATTGATGGGCGATTGATAAGATATTGTTGACCAACCAATACAAAACCAAACCCGATGGAAAATTAAGAAAGAGAAAGGTGAACATTACCGGCATCAGCATAAACATCTTGGCTTGGGCTGGATCGGCTGCTGAGGGAGTCATCTTTTGCTGAATCACCATGGTCGCTCCCATGATGAGCGGCGTGATATAGATCGGGTCTTTTGCAGCAAGGTCCTTCATCCAAAGGAAGAACGGAGCATGCCTCATCTCAATCGTGTATTGAAGTGCATTATAAAGGGCAATGAAGACAGGGATCTGGATCACCATCGGAAGGCAACCACTCATAGGGTTGATCTTTCTCCTTTTATAGAGCAACATGATCTCCTGCTGAAGCCTTGCCTTGTCGTTCTTGTAGGTTTCTTTGAGCCGGGCCATTTCCGGCTGTACCTTCTGCATCGCCTTCATTGATTTGAAACTGATCTGTGTGAGGGGCAGAAAGATGATCTTGATCAGAATGCTGAGGATGATGATATCGATCCCAAAATTTTTCGTAACCGTATTGGTGAGCTTCAAGAACCAGAGGAGGGGTTTGGCGACGACTGTAAAGAAGCCAAAATCGACCAGCTTTTCTGCACTGACACCCAAGGTTTTCAATTGACCTTCTTCCTTAGGACCCATATAGATTCTGTAGGGAATCTTGACCGCCTGATTTGACGGGATAGAAAATGGTGAGGTGATCACACTAGCCTGAAGGAGATTCTTCTCATCCCCCTTCACCGACAGTGTGATGTTCTTTTCTGTCGGAGGAGGGATTAACAGGGCTGTAAAATATTCTCCTGTGAAGGCGTACCATCGAATATCGCCCTTGTCCGAGGTCTCGAATGGCTCGATCTTCCTCTTCTGAGTTCCACAGCCGGGGATGCAACCTGAGGAACCTGTACCTCTACCTCCAAGATCTTTCGTCTCTACCTTGTTGTTCTTAAAAAAGACTGACTTCAAACCATAATCTTTGTTCCCCCCGTCGGCCAGTTTCGCCAGTTCAATCTTTCCTATCCATTCAAGTTCCAATTGGCTGATGATCTCTTTAGAAGAATTATTTTGTACCTCCACCTCCAGGTCGATGGCGTATTGATCAGACGAAAATCGATATCTTTTTAATACCTTCCATCCGTTCTCTAAGCTTTTTGTAAAAGTGATCTCACCCTTTTCGCCGGTGTTGACTAAACGAAGTTGCTCTTTCTCTACCTCCCAATTCCCATCAGAAGAAGAGGGTAGGGGGGTAATGAAGCTAATTCTTAAGGGAAGCCCCTCCTTTTCACCCGTATTCACCAAATCGAGTGGTTCTGGTTTTTTCGGCTCTTCTATTTTTTTACCAAGGATGTCTTCGACAAACTGGGTCAATTTTATCGTAATGGGAGATTCCTCCACCCTGTCTTCATATTTTTTCAGCTTAAAATGTTTAAGTCTTGCATCCTCATTGGTGAAGACTGCCCAATAGTTTTGGGTCTCTATAGAGACCTCCTTTTTTGGAACAACCTCCGTCTTTGAAGGGAGTTTTGCCTCTTTCTGTGGCTTGGACTCTGTTTCTTTTATATCTATTTTCTTCTCGACCACCTTCTCGGCGGGTGCAATCTCTTCTTTCTTCACCTCTTTGATGGGTGCCGAGGGAAAGAACTTTGATTGGATGACACTCCAAAGCATAATAACTAAAAATGTCAATATTATCGCAAGGATAGCTCTTTTTTCCATATTTCCTTGCCTTATGTCTCCTTCCTAAGAATTTAAATCCATTCCTGTCTGCCGACAGGCAGGGGAGAATGAATCGTTGGATTTTCAGGAACTGGATCGTATCCTCCAGGATGGAGAGGATGGCATTTGACGAGTCTCTTTAAGGTAAGCCAAGTTCCTTCCATGATTCCGAAACGCTCTATCGAAAGAAACGCATACGAGGAGCAAGAGGGAGTAAAACGACAGCAGGGGCCAAGAAATATTGAAAAGGTATGTTGATAGAGTTGAATCAGAAAGATTAACCCTCCTTTTAATGCCCGTGTGATCCTGCTTTTTCTCATTCTCATATGATAAGGAGCCCTCTCAATTCCTCTTCAGCCTCTCTATATCGATTTAAAGCACATCCCTTCTTTGCCAGAATGATCATATCCAAAGACCCACGGATCTGATGTTTGTGGAGGCGAAAGAATTCTCGAAAATATCGTTTCATGCGATTTCGATAAGTTGCTGGCCCCATCTCCTTTTTCACCACCATCCCTAATCGATGGAATCCTCCTTCATTCTCCTGGATAAAAAGAATAAAATTCTTGGACTGGAGCCTCCTTCCTAACTTCATCACCCTTCTGAAATCCTGAGGTTGGTTGATCCTCTCCTTTTTTGTAAACCTGAACGGCCCCACAGTTAGCCTCCACCCTCAGGAATAAGGTTTTAAACCGTCAACCTCTTTCGCCCCTTCGCTCTCCTCCGTTTTAAAACCTTGCGACCGGCTTTGGTACTCATCCTCTCTAAAAATCCATGAGTTCTCTTCCGCCTGACATTGCTTGGTTGATATGTTCTCTTCACGGAATCCCTTTCTTTTCGATAAGCTTCTTTTTTGAAATGGTTAAACTTTTTATTTAAATCATATTTCTTATATGTTTGTCAAGCTTGGTGCCGAAATTTTATTGACAGATGAGTGGCTTTTATATTAAGTTTTTTTAATAAAATCCATAAATTATTTGTCGAAAAGACCCGACCACGGGAGGAGTTCTTATGGAGATTGCCCGCGAAAATATACCCGTCAATATCGAAGATGAAATGAAAAAGTCCTATATGGACTATGCCATGAGCGTTATCATCGGCCGGGCCCTACCGGATGTAAGGGATGGTCTTAAACCGGTTCACCGTCGGATTCTCTATGCCATGAATGAGTTGAATAATGATTGGGATAAAGCTTACAAAAAGTCTGCAAGAATTGTTGGCGATGTCATTGGTAAATACCATCCCCACGGCGATATGGCCGTTTACGATTCGATTGTCAGAATGGCACAGGATTTCTCCCTTCGTTATCCACTGATCGACGGCCAAGGAAACTTCGGCTCCATCGATGGCGATCCCCCTGCGGCCATGCGGTATACAGAGATCCGCATGTCGAAACTCTCAAGCGAGTTATTAGAAGATATCGATAAGGAGACCGTCGACTTCGTCCCGAACTACGATGAATCTCTGGTCGAACCTTCGGTGCTTCCATCCAAATTCCCGAACCTTATCATCAACGGGTCTTCTGGAATCGCCGTGGGAATGGCCACCAATATCCCACCCCACAATCTGGTCGAAACGATCGATGCCCTCTTTGCCCTGATCGAAAATCCAGAGGCCTCCATTGGTGAACTGATGGCCCATCTGCCCGGACCCGACTTTCCCACAGGTGGATTCATTTACGGCAAAGAGGGGATCCGGCAGGCCTACGAGACCGGGAAGGGCGTGATCCAGCTTCGGGCCAGGGCGATTGTCGAGAGAGATCGAAAAGGGGAGCGGGAAAATATTGTCATCACAGAGCTTCCCTACCAGACCAATAAGGCCAAATTCGTCGAAAGAGTTGCCGAACTGGTCCAGGAAAAAACGATCGAGGGGATCTCCAATATCCGGGACGAATCGGATCGTGAAGGGATGAGGGTGGTGATCGAATTGAGGCGCAATGAGGTGGCTGAAGTCATCCTCAACCAGCTCTATAAACACACCCAGATGCAAACTTCCTTTGGGATCATCCTCCTGGCCATCCACCAGAATCAACCGAAGCTCCTCTCCCTCAAAGAGATGCTCCAGCTCTTCGTTCAATATCGTCAAGAGGTGGTCACCCGAAGATCCCTTTTCGATTTAAAAAAGGCAGAGGCGAGGGCCCATATCCTGGAGGGTCTGAAAAAGGCCATCGACCAGATCGATGCGGTCATCGCCACGATTAGGGCATCGAAGACCCCCAAGGAGGCAAAAGAGCGTTTGGTCGAACGATTCGCCCTGTCTGAAGAACAGGCCCAGGCGATCTTGGAGATGAGGCTCCAACGGCTCACCAATCTCGAACAACTTAAGATTGTGGAGGAATATGAAGAGACGATCAAGTTGATCAACCGATTGAAAGCCCTCCTTGCCAGTGAACGATTGATGCTCAATCTGATCAAAGAGGAACTCGTCTCCATTCGGGATGCTTATGGAGACGAGAGACATACCGAAATTGTGGACGTCGCCCCGGAGATCCAGATCGAAGACCTCATCGCCGAAGAGGATATGGTCGTCACGATCACCCACACCGGATACATCAAGAGAAACCCCATCAGCCTCTACCGAAGCCAGCATCGCGGGGGAAAGGGAAAGGTGGGGATCAATGTCAAGGAGGAAGATTTTGTGGTGGATCTCTTCATCGCCTCCACCCATGATTACATCCTCTTCTTCACCGATGCCGGGAAGATCCATTGGATGAAGGTCCATGAGCTCCCGCAGGCCGGCCGTCTCACCCGGGGCAAAGCCATTGTCAATCTTCTCAACCTCAGTTCCCAGGAGAAGGTGACGACGATCCTCTCCCTCAAGGACTTCGCCCCAGGGAAGTTCATCACCTTTATGACCAAAAGAGGAGTGATCAAAAAGTCGGCACTCGAAGCCTACAGCAACCCCCGGGTTGGCGGGATCATTGCTATTAACCTGGATGAAGGAGATGAGCTCATCTCGGCCAAACTGGCCGATGGCGAAAAGCATCTCTTCCTTGGTACGAAAATGGGAAAGGCCATTCATTTTCCCGAAACTCAGATCAGAGAATTAGGCCGAACCGCTCGGGGGATCAGGGGGATAAAGATATCGAAAGACGATGAGGTCGTGGGGATGGAAGTGGTCTCCCCTCACACTCAGATCTTGACGGTCACAGCAAATGGTTATGGAAAACGGTCTCAGGCATCTGAATATCGGATTCAGAATAGGGGAGGATCGGGTATCTTTACCGTGAAGAGGACTCAAAAGACAGGAGATGTCGTGAGCATCAAGACCGTAGCCGATGAAGATGAGTTGATGCTCATCTCGGATCAGGGGAAGATCATCCGTTTACGTGCGGTCGATATCCCAATTCAAGGGAGGACAACCCAAGGAGTCAGATTGATCACGCTCGAAGAAGGGGAACGAGTCGTCGCTGTAGCGAGATTGGCAGAGAAGGAGTGAATTTTAAATCGCTAAAAAAATACTTGAATTTTTTAAAAAATAGATTTATCTTTAAACGGTAGCGTTAAAAAGAGTTTATCCTCAAATATTTTCCCCTCTTGTTTTTTAAATTTCATTTATCCACATTTGTGGAAACATTGTGGAAAAAGATTTATAACTAATTGAAAATGAAGAGTTTTTATTTTTGGGGTCTTTTCTGCCCATCCCATAATTTACCTCTATTTAACACCCCGAGCCATCAAGGTCCAATTCATGGAAGAGATATGGTCTAAGGTGATCGATTCTTTAAAGGAAAGAGTCGGTCAACAGAATTTCGACATTTGGATCAAACCGATTCGCTTCATCTCCATGGATGGAGAAATGGTGGAGTTAGAGGTTCCAAACCGATTCTTCAAAGAGTGGATCAATGAACACTATTCACCTCATATAAAAGAGGCTTTCTCCTTCTTAACTCAAAAGCCTTGTCATCTCCAATTCCAAATCAGAAGTGAAAAAATGAATGAAAAAGAACCAATTTCCTCACTTTTACCCAGTTATGAAACGCAGGCCCTTCCTTCTTTTCAGCCGATCTCCAATCCAAAGTATACGTTTGATCATTTTGTGGTGGGGGCGAGTAATCAATTTGCTAATGCTGCTTGTTTGGCAGTCGCCAATTTACCAGCCAAGAATTACAATCCACTCTTTATCTATGGAGGGGTTGGGTTGGGAAAGACCCATCTCCTTCACGCTATTGCCAACCATATCCTACAACATCGCGTTCTGCCAGATGCGAAGAAGATCTGCTATATCTCTTCCGAAGAGTTCACTAATGAATTGATTAATTCAATCCGCTATGAGAAGATGGATGAGTTCCGAAATAAATTTAGAAGAATGGACATCTTGCTGATCGACGACATTCAATTTATCGCCGGTAAAGAGAGGACCCAAGCCGAATTCTTCCACACCTTCAACTCTCTCTATGAAGCACGAAAACAAATTGTTGTCACCAGTGATAAGTTTCCAAAGGATATCCCTAATTTTGAAGAGCGACTTCGATCTCGGTTTGAATGGGGTTTGATCGCTGATATTCAACCTCCGGATATTGAAACCAAGGTCGCCATTTTAAGAAAGAAAGCAGAAATTGAAAACATTTCTATTCCCAATGATGTTGCCTTCTTTCTGGCATCACAGATTGATTCCAATATCCGAATGTTAGAAGGATCTCTCATCCGAATCGGTGCCTTCGCTTCTCTCACCAAAACGCCCATTGATATCCAATTGGCAAAAGAAGTCTTAAAAAATATTATTAAACCCAAGGAGGAGTTGATCTCCATCGATACAATTCAAAAAGTGGTGGCCAGTTTTTACAATATCAAAATTTCAGATTTAAAGGTAAAACGAAAATCTAAGGGATATTTGATCCCAAGACAGATTGCCATGTACCTTTCTCGAAAATTAACGAATGCCTCGTTGCTTGAAATTGGGGATAAATTTGGAGGGAAAGATCATTCGACAGTGATCCACTCCATCAAAAAAGTGGAAGAAAGAATATCCAAGGAGTCTCCCTTTAAAGAAATAGTAGAAAATTTGTATGGCCAAATTAAATCATAAACCCCACTTATTTAAGTTGTTTAAAATGACGTTGAAATATTGTGAATGGATGATGATAAGAGAGAGGATAAAAGGATCAAATTAAAAAAAAGAAAAAATTCCCCATTCTTTCAGGATGAGTTTCAACATTCCAAACTCCTTTCTTTTTTTTAAGTTAAGTTCCTTTTCCTCATTTCCACAAGTATAGACGGTGATGACGTAAAGAATAAAGAATATTATTAGGAGGGAAAGAAATGAATTTTGATATTGATAAAAGGGAGTTCTTAAAAGGATTAAGTTTAATGCAAAGCGTTGCTGGAAGGAAAACAACCCTTCCCATTCTCTCTCATATTCTCATGCAATGGGAGAAAAATTTTCTCTATCTTACAGGAACGGACTTAGAAACAGGGATACGTGAAGAATTAAGCGCTACCATCCTGCAAGAGGGTAAAGCCTCCGTTTCAGGAAAAAAATTATATGAAATTGTGAGAGAACTTCCGGATGAGACCATCCATATACAGAAAAAGGAGAATCATTGGATTACGCTTCAATGTGGAAAGTCCATATTTAATATTGCTGGCTTAGATCCAGATGAATTTCCTTCTCTCCCTGGCTATCAAGATGAATATTTTTCAAAAATTTCAACTCATCTCATGAGGGAGATGATTGAGAAGACTGTTTATGCTGCCTCCAATGAGGAATCTCGATATCATCTTAATGGAGTCCTTTTTATTCAGAAGAAGCAAGATTCTGGACCATCAGGTACAGGACAGGGAGGTCAAGAGATATTAAGAATGGTTGCTACCGATGGCCACCGTCTCTCCCTCATCGATAGAGAAAGTCCAACCATTCGTGGGATTGAAAAAGGAATCATCATGCCAAAGAAAGGCGTCTTGGAGATAAAAAAAATAATGGGGGATAGGGATGGAGAGGAAGAGATGGAGATCTATTTTGATCAAACCCACGGTTTTTTTAAAATGGGAAAATCCCTTATGGTCATTCGACTGATCGATGGTGAATTTCCTGAATACGAACAGGTGATTCCAAAGGGAAATGATAAAAAATTGGTCATGGAGAAGGAGAAGATATATGGATGTTTGAGGCGAGTATCCACCATGGCTAGCGAAAGGGTAGAGGGAGTTAAATTTTCTCTAAGAAAGAACTCCGTTGAACTCTCCTCTTATCATCAAGACTTCGGAGATGCAAAAGAGGAGTTCGAGTTGGTTTACGAAGGCGCCCCAATCGAGATAGGATTTAATGCGAGATATTTAATGGAGGCGCTGAATGTGATCGATACGGGAGAAATCGTCATAGAATTGAAAGATGAAGGGAACCCAGGGATCATTAAACCTCTCTCCTCGATCGAACCCTCCAATCAATTTTGCATCATCATGCCAATGAGAATTTAAAGAGATCGTATGGGGGAATCGTCAACCCATACCTACGATGAACCAGTCACCAGCACGAAACAGAAACTAAGGGAGAAGGAATGAAGGAACCAGTGGAACAATATACGGCGGAACAGATCAAGATCCTGGATGGATTGTCTGCCGTTCGGAAACGGCCTGCAATGTATATTGGAAATACAGGAATGGAAGGCCTTCACCATTTGGTTCATGAGCTGGTGGATAACAGCATTGATGAAGCACTGGAGGGATATTGTCATCAAATTGAAGTCATTATTCATATAGATAACAGTGTGACGGTCAGAGATGACGGAAGAGGCATTCCCGTTGATATTCACGAAAAAGAGAATCG
>Ga0187886_1003433_pt1 | contig 11844 bp, 11 predicted proteins | sample June2016WEW_20_1_FD_133001 | JGI IMG/M metagenome (GOLD analysis project Ga0187886, IMG submission 133001) | Peatland microbial communities from SPRUCE experiment site at the Marcell Experimental Forest, Minnesota, USA - June2016WEW_20_150 | ecosystem: Environmental > Terrestrial > Soil >...
CGGGCCGCGGCCGTCAACGCCCAGACCGTCAAGGACCAGGGCCAGGCCGAGAACGTCCTCACCGGCGCCCTGAAGTCCCTCTTCGCGGTCGCCGAGAATTACCCCGACCTCAAGGCCAATCAGAACTTCCTGATGCTCCAGGAGGAGCTGGCCGGCACCGAGGGCAAGGTCGCCTACGCCCGGCAGTTCTATAACGACAACGTCATGAAGTTCAACATGAGCCAGCAGGTCTTCCCCTCGAGCATCATCGCCAACATGTTCAACTTCAAGCCCCGCGATTATTTCCAGATCGAGGATGAAGTGGCCCGCGGCCCGGTCAAAGTGAGCTTCTAATTCGGGGACACAATACTCAATTCCGAATTTTCCGGGATCCCGGCCGTCCGTTGAGAGGGCGGGGCCGGCGCCTCCGATGCGCGCCGGGCCTATTCTGGTAGCTGGCGAGCGCGACGATGTATGAACAGATCAGCCGCAACAAGTGGAAATCGGCCGCCCTCGTCGTCTTCTTCATGGCCTTCATCTTCCTCTTGACCTGGTTCTTTGAATACCTGACGGGATGGGGGAAGGGCGGGCTCGTCCTGGCCGTCGTCGTCTCGATGGGCATGGCCGCCGCCGGCTACTACTCGAGCGACAAAGTCGTCCTGGCCATCAGCCGGGCCCGCCCGGTGACGAAGGAGGAATACCCTTATCTCTATAACGTCGTCGAGGGATTGGCCATCGCGGCCGGCCTGCCCACGCCCCGGTGCTATGTCATCGATGATACGGCGCCCAACGCGTTCGCTACGGGGCGGAATCCGGAGCGCGCGGTCATCTGCGTCACGACCGGGATCCTCGAGAAACTGAACCGTGTCGAGCTTGAAGGCGTCATCGCCCACGAAATGTCGCACATCAAAAACCTCGATATCCGCCTCCAGACCGTGGTCGTGGTCATGGCCGGGGTTGTCGCCCTCCTCAGCGACTGGATGCTGAGGAGCTTTCTCTGGGGCGGGGGGAGGAGACGGAGCGGGCGGGACAGCCGAGGCGGCGGAGCGGGGGCCATCTTGATCCTCGTCGGATTGGCCCTGGCCGTGCTCTCGCCGCTGATCGCCACGATCATACAGCTTGCCGTTTCGCGGAAGCGCGAATTCCTGGCCGACGCAAGCGGGGCCATGCTGACGCGCTATCCGGAGGGGCTGGCCTCGGCCCTGCGGAAAATCTCGGCCGACACCGAGCCGCTCGAGGCGGCCAACAAGGCCACGGCGCACCTTTATATCGTCAACCCCCTCAAGAACATCAAGGGCGGCGTCAACAAGCTCTTCAGTACCCATCCGCCCATCGAGGAGCGGATCGCGGCCCTCGAGAAGATGTAAAGGTTGCCGGAGGCCGGGCGCTCCGCCGGAATTGCGCGGCTCAGGTCAGGCTTTTGTAGGTCTTCTTGACGGACTTCTTCAGGTTCTTGGCCGAGCGTTTGATCGATTTCTGAAGGTCTTTCCCGGTGTCCTGCCCGGCTTTGGCCCAGTCCTCGAGCTTGTTTTTAACGTCCGCCTGCATTTTCTCGAGGGCGTCGAGAGATTTTTCGAATTCCACCCGGGTGTCCAGCTTAATTTCCTTGGCCTTGGCCCTAAGTTCGGTGAGCCCGGCCCTGACGTGGTCCATCTGGATGCCGATTTTCGCCTGGAATTTCTCCCGTTTCGTGAGTCTGGCCATAATCCCCTCCTTTACGCCGAATCGCGTTCAGCGCTACCCAAATAGTATAGACCCTGCGCCCGTGGGGCGCAAACCCGGTCTTGAAAGTCCCGGGCCGTTTCTCTATAATAGCGGAGCCCTCGAGCGGGGTCGTAGTTCAGTTGGTTAGAACGCCGGCCTGTCACGCCGGAGGTCGCGAGTTCGAGTCTCGTCGGCCCCGCCATTCCTATGTCAAAGACGCGGTCCTTCTGTGTCCCCCTTAATGGCGTAAGGGGGATAAGGGGGATTAGGAAATCAAAACAGAGTCTTGGGACGCGTCTTTGTTCTTGAAACGCAAACCTCTTCGAAGCCCCTCTTAAATTCTAAGAGGGGTTGGGGAGATTAAGATTTAGTGATTTCTGAAAGGCGTTTCGGGAAGTTACCTCAAGCCGCTTGCCTCCAGTTCCCCCTAATTATAGAGGGGGATAAGGGGGTTAATAGCTAAGAACAAAGTTTTGAGGGGCGCTTTTGTATGCCTTGAAACGCAAACCTCTCCGAAGCCCCTATTCAATCCTAAGAGGGATTGAGGAGACTAAGATTAGAGGAACCTCCGAGAAGGGTTTCGAGAATCCCGTTAAATCTTCCTGCCGCACGGCACCTTTAGTCCGAATTTGGCAAGATCAGTCATGATCGGCTACCCCTATGTGACACGGCGTGGCAGTCTGCGCTCTCTGTGATATTCAGCCATTGGCGCCCATCTGTGGCCGGATATAATAGGTATCGACAAGGTGAAGAGGGGAGTTCAGGTTCAAGGGCGGGAATACGCCGCGCCGTTGAAACATGAAGCCTGTAGGCCCTTTTTTAACTCTTTGTTAAGGGGAATGCGAAGGGAATTATGCCAGTCTGCTGCCAATAACTTGATATTGCCATAATGGATCTTGTCACATCTTCGAAGGAGATATCCCCTGGGATGACGGCGCTCTTTTCATAAGCGGCTTTCGTTTCTTCCCAGCCTTCCATGAAGCTGGCCGCTGCCGAACAATCCACAAATCTCGATTTGCACGCAAGCCGAAATTCGCTGCCAGCAGTGTTCCAGAATGCCGTGCCGGACATGGGCTTCTTCCGATGGATTTGGGTGAGATCATAGAGGTCTTTGACTCGCACGGCGTCTCGAGGCCTCTTCATTTTCGCGCAATAGGTTCGAAGAGTACTCAGATATGCGCGGGCTTTTTCTCCGGTAACGCGTTCAAGCGAATATGCCCGGATCGTAACGCCGTTATAGTCTATCTCCGCAACGGATTGTTCAGACAAGGACTCGGGCGCCGCAAGGTCTATGGTTAGCTTCGGCAAGCCGCGCACTCCCTCATTTCCGTGGTCTCTTAGGGAAACCGTGATCAGGAACCCGTCCCATCCGCGGGGATGAGCGGCCTTCGGGTTTGGGCTGATTTTCAGGCTTAGCAGCTCGTATCGCACAGGATTCTGTGCTTCGAAATGTCGGGAAATCGCCCGTTCGAATTGTTCTTTTAAGTATGATTCTCTCGTTTTCTGGGTCGGAAAGCGGGAGAGGAATTCATCGGTCAGATTCGAATCGATATCAAGAGATTTTCTTTTGGTCGGCAGATATTCATTTAGTATCAGGGCTCCCTTAAAAATGAGAGCGTCCTTGAGGCCTTCATTTTTCGCCAAGGCAAGAAGTATTTGAGAAATGACCTCGAATTTCCAGTCCTCTTGTTGAGATCGGTTCATTCTACGGGATCAATACATTCCAGTAAGAATTCAACCGCGAGAAGGTCAATCCCCTTAAAAGCGGAATTGGAGGGTTTTCAGATTGCATGAAGAACTGGTCCCGCTTTTCTTTAAGGAATGCGCTGAGGCTCTTTGAAGGCTTGTAATTTAGTAGATCATAAACAGCCCCCAATCGTCTTATCAGCGGAGGCAGGCCGATCCTTTTCAAGCCCTTGAGCAGATCTTCTTCTTCATAGCGATCTCTCGCCGTTTGCCAGGCTTCGAAAACGACGTCCGGTCCGCCGCAATGGTAAGGGTACTGGAGGGTGTCCAACAAGGTTTGTTCAATCGTGGTCATCCGAATCGTCGACCACGGGGAAAGAACGCGCTCCTTGATTCCGGGAATGGATCTTATAACGCGCTTCGTTGAATAATAGGGAATTCCTTCATAAGAAAATATGCGCGTGCCCAGTTTAGACCTTTCAATATTTTCAGCGGTGGGATCCAACGACGGGGCCGCATCCAACGGCTCATTGATCATAGCGGGTCGATCACGAGTAGGAATGGCGATGTGATGATGAACCGGAACTTGGGTGGTGAGTGCCAAATGGCCAAGCGCGCTTAAATAACAAATGATGCCTTTTGGGGAAAAAGCCTGTAACAGTTCGAGGGGATCGATTTCGCGCTCATTCGATCCCTGAAATCCCATGAGATAAAACTCGTTTGATGGAGTGGAATTGATGGTTTCTTCGACCGGAATTTGCCTGGCTAATCCCATGGAGATCAGCCTGTTTAGAATCCTGATCCCGGTTGGGAACGTTGAGGGTAAACCTAATTCTTTCTTTATATCCCCGAAAACGTTGACGAGCGTTTTTTTAGTTAAGCAACGTACAGTCGGGAGGGCTGGACTCGTTTTTGATAATTGGTTTATTAGAACTCGTAGAAAATCTTCCCACTTTTCCGGAAGACGGTGTTTGAGCTGCTCATGGACATTCATATGTTATGCTTGCTCCGCAAGCATAACATATGAATGTCCATGAAGTCAAGAGAGGGAAAAAATCACCTAACTTTGAATTGTACGTTAGCTTGCTTTATCATGTATGCTTGCGTAGCAAGCATACATGATAAAGCAAGCTATGTCAAGTACTTTTTTTAAAGCTTGCAAAAAAAGTGCCTATTATCCCTTGGCCCTCCATCCCAGAGAAGCTTGAGACTGGTGATGATTATGGTCATACCGCCGTTTTGCCTAATTGCAAGGGGGGGCTGAGAGCAAAGTGATCTGCTCCCCGGATCCTGGTCCGGATCGGATGTTAGATTTTCGTGTTAGAATCGGCATCCGGGAAGGGGCGGACCTCATCCTTGAAAAATGGCCCAGACCTAATGTGAGTTTTCTTGAAAATCTGACTTCAGAGGGGGTATATTGAAGAGGGGCAGGTCAGCGCGGCATTACAGAAGATAAATTTTAACCAGATGAAAGCAGTCGTTTACACAAAGTATGGATCGCCGGACGTTCTTCAGCTTAAAGAGATTGAAAAGCCTGCCCCTAAAGACAGTGAAATACTGATAAAAGTTCAGGCCGCATCCTTAAACCAATATGACCTGCATTTTATATCAGGAACGCCGTTCTTAGTCCGCTTGATGGGAGCCGGACTATTAAAACCAAGACGCAACATACCCGGAGCCGACATGGCAGGGAAGATCGAGGCGGTCGGCCTCAGCGTAAAGCAGTTTAAGCCAGGCGATGAGGTTTTCGGGTGCAGTCATGGTGGCTTTGCGGAGTATGCATGTGTCCCTGAAAACAGATTTGCACCGAAACCATCAAATTTAACACCTGAGGAAGCAGCTGCCGTACCCATGGCGGCACTGACGGCCCTGCAAGGTCTTCGTGATAAAGGAAAGATCCGGAAGGGACAAAAGGTTTTGATTAACGGGGCTTCCGGCGGTGTGGGTACCTTTGCCCTACAGTTTGCCAAACTATTTGAAACAGAAGTTACTGCCGTGTGCAGCACTTCTAAAATGGACTTTGTGCGCTCAATCGGTGCAGACTATGTCATCGATTACACACGGGAAGATGTCACGAAGAACGGACAGCAATATGACCTGATTCTGGATATCGCGGCATATCGTTCAGTTTTGAATTATAAGCGAGTATTAAAACCCGGGGGGATTTACGTTATGGCAGGAGGTTCCGTGGCCCGGATGATTCAGATCATGTTCATCTCAAAGACCGGGACCAAGAATATGGTGTCAATGCTGGCAAATATCGATCAAAAAGATCTGCTGCTTCTTAAGGAGTATCTTGAAGCAGGTAAAATAAAACCATTTATCGATAAACGATATTCATTAAACGAAGTTGCTGATGCCCTCTGGTACTTAAAAAGAGGACACGCCCAAGGAAAGGTTGTCATCACCGTGTGAGGCGCGGGCGATCCCGTGCCGTGCGAAAAAGGAAATGTCCTTCACAGCTCTTGGTCTTTCCAGGCCCCGGCGTATGTCGCGGTGCCTTTGCATTCCTGAAGGACGACGTGACAGATCTTCATTCCCGGCATTAACCTGATCTTATTCCGCCCGGCGTTGTAGATTTCCAGAATCTGCCTGTTCGAGATCCCCGGAGCAAGGAACGGCGCCGCGATATGACTCATGAGTCCGATCCGGGCGAATCTTGAGCGCGAGTTCAGCCACCCGCACACGTCCCCAGGGAGAGTGATCTTCTCCTTCGTGATCCCCAGCACCAGTTCACCCGGCTCCAACAGATAGCCGTCGACGATGTCTATGAGCTTGGCCAGCGTTTTGTAGTCTATATCCGCCCGCGTGATGTGCTGGTCGGTATTGAAAACCCGCAACTTGCTATCTAACGTCAAATCAATCGACGCGGGGCCAACGGCATCCTCGTCATAGGGTTCGATCCTTATCCTGCCGTCATGGATCTGCCGGAGAATTTCGGGTTTCGCCAGAATCATCTTAAGCCCTCTCTTGCGATCATGTTTGCGACTCCTGCCGTCCAGTCCTCAAGCTGCGAATACCGGCTACCAGATTAATTCAGCTGACGCCGTTTGGCAAGGATTCAAGCCGAGCCGTGGGACATTGAGAGGAGGCAGGCTCAATGCGACCGGCTCCCGGATCCTGGTCCGGATCGGATGTTAGATTTTTATGTTAGAATCGGCAACCGGGAAGGAGCGATGAATGAAGAAAGACGTGGTGATCATCGGTGCGGGGGCCGCGGGTCTTTTTTGCGCCGTCGAGTGCGGAAAGCGGGGCCGGTCGGTCGTCCTCCTCGAACACACCGGGACCATCGGGAACAAGATCCGGATCTCGGGGGGCGGGGCCTGCAACTTCACGAACCGTTTTTCGAACGAGACTCATTTTCTCTCGTCAAACCCGCACTTCTCGAGATCCGCCCTTTCCCGTTTTACGCCGCAGGACATGATGGCGCTCCTCGAGCGCCACAAGATCCGGATCGTTGAAAGAAAATGGGGCCAGCTCTTTACCAGGGATGGGGCCGCAGGGATCGTGGAAATGTTTCAGGACGAATGCGCCCGGGCGAACGTCGCGATCCAGCTCCATTGCCGGATCGCGGCGGTCTCAAAAAAAGGGTTGTTTGACGTTGTTTCCAGCCAAGGCCATTTTGAGTCTGAATCGCTCGTGATCGCGACCGGAGGCCTGGCCATGCCGAAGATCGGGGCCACCCCTTTCGGTTACCAAATCGCCCGGCAATTCGGGATCAACGTTATCGAACCTGTTCCCGCTCTGGTCCCGCTTTTGTGGAGCGAAAACGATCTCGAAAATTTCAAGGACTTGTCGGGACTTGCTTTCGATACGACCGTAGAATGCAGACGCCATCGTTACCGGGAAAATATCCTTTTTACGCACCGGGGATTGAGCGGGCCCGCCGTTCTGCAGATTTCTTCGCATTGGGAAGAAGGCCAGGCGATCTCGATCGACCTGTTTCCCGAAAGAGATATCTTTCAGGAATTGATGATTCATCGGAAAGAAAAAACGGAGATGAGCACGGTTCTCTCCTCGTTTTTGCCGAAACGGTTCGTTAAAAAATGGTGCAGGCTTTATTCCCCGTCCAAACCCATGAACCGGACCTCCGAAAAAGAATTCAGATCGGCCGCGGAACGATTGCACGATTGGCAGGTGACGCCTCGAAAAAAAGACGGTTACGGCGCCGCCGAAGTGACGGGCGGGGGTGTGGACACGGACGAGATCTCCTCCAAAACAATGGAATCCAAAGAGATGCCCGGCTTGTTTTTCGCGGGGGAAGTGCTGGACGTAACGGGCGAGCTTGGTGGATACAATTTGCAGTGGGCGTGGTCTTCGGGCTGGGCCGCCGGCCAATTCGCCTGACGGATTAGTAGCTGAGAGGCTTATTGACTTGGACCCGCCGTCGGCGATACAGTATCGGCATAGTTAGGAAGGGGATTCAGCGCTGAGAGGGGGAATTCCCACAGCGCGAAAAAGGGAATTCTTATCCCTCGATTTGGCAACGTCGTCGAATCTGTTCTTCCATCGATAGGGAAAGGAGCGACCAAGTGAGAATTTATCGATCGGCGGCAGTGGTTGTTTTGATGTGCTTCTTAGGCATGACCTCAGCCAGCGCGCAGCAAGATGTCGAGCAGAGCCGAGATCATCCCCTGGTTACGAGGATGCCGGGCTATTACATTGATAGTTACCGCGTTGAGGAGTTCGCGGGTTTCGACCCAACCGTAATAGGCGGAAAAGAGGTCCATTGGGAGGGCAAAAAGTATTCGATCACCTATGCCCGAAAAGAAGACGCGACGGTCGTCAGCACGCTCCAGATCGTCCGCAATTACGAGAACGCGCTGAAGAAGGTGGGCGCCACGATCCTCGGAGGCGATGAGAGGCGTCTCGCTTCCGAACTCCGGAAGAGCGGCGCGATGTCGGGAGTCTACATCGAGTGTTTCAACGAAGGCCGCAGCTATGAGGTCACCATCGTGGAATCCCAGGCGATGCGTCAGGATGTCACCGCCGACGCCGCCGCCATGGGAAAGGACATCGCGGCAACCGGCAAGACCATCATTTACGGGATTTATTTTGACACTGGCTCGGCCACGATCAAGCCGGAATCAGAACCGGCCCTTGCGGAGATGATAAAGCTCCTGAAGAACAGTCCAACCCTCAAGGCGTACGTCGTGGGCCACACCGATAACACCGGCGCCCTTGAAATCAATCTCAAGCTGTCCTCCGATCGCGCCGAATCGGTCGTCAAGGCGCTCGTGGCGCGGGGGATTGTTCCAGGCAGGCTGAAAGCGGCGGGGGTTGGCCCGTATTGTCCGATTGGCTCCAATGGCACCGAGCAAGGTAAGGCTCAGAACCGGCGCGTGGAGTTGGTCCAGCAGTGAGGCTCGGAGCCTATGCCTCCTATCACGAAATGACGAAATCGCCGGCCCCGGGCCCTAGTCAGGGACCATGACATGACCTTAGTCGGGGATATGCGAGGTCACTCGCCCTGTGATGGAAAAGCGCCTGGTAGATGACTGTGGGGAGAGACCAGCTGAAAGGATCAGGCCCGGCATAATTCCGCTGGACGCTAGGCGAGCCGCGGGGTTATACTATCGGTATGACTAATAAAAAGGGAACCTCAAACAAGGTCGGCAGGATCCTCGTGAGGAACAGCTGGAGCACGGCGGTTCTGGCGGTAACCCTGGCGATGGCGGGTTGCGCCGCGCTGGGCATCGGCGGGAATGAAGGAATCCGCCTCTCAACGAGCCCCACGATGCCGGCGGTGGAGGGCCGCGCGAAATTTACCGTCACCATAAACGACAATACAAGCATCGAGCTGACGGTGAAGCACCTCGCTCATCCCGAAAGACTTACGCCTCCAGCCAGCTACTATGTCGTTTGGACGCGCGCCACCAAGGACGCGCCCGCCCAGAGCATCGGGGCACTGGTCGTCGACAAGAACCTCAACGGCAAGCTCGTCTCCGAAACCTCGCTTCACAGCTTCGAGCTGTTCATCACCGCCGAGGCTTCGAGCCAAGTCCAGGAGCCCTTGGGGCAGCCTCTGCTTTGGATGAACTACACCCGTTAGCCCGTCTGTGCCCCGTCAAGAATCGCGCCAGGGGCGCGTCCCATTGGAGGCTCCCTTGAGCCCTAGACCTTGGGATTCCGGCGAAGCCGTTCGAGAAAATCGGAGTCTCTGTCCACGGTTTGTACTGGGCCGGCCGCAGAAAACGCCGCAGACGGCGGCTCACGCGTCGCGGCCGCGCCTGTGGTGACGGTAATAGAGGACAGAGTCGGTCCCGATTCCGACGACGGCATGAATGACGACCGTGTACAGGAATGAGCCCGTGGTGTAGGCGATGAGCCCGAAGATGAGCCCCCCGCCCAGGGCGGCCAGGATCTCCGTATCGGGATGGCCGAAATGGTAGACCGTGGAGATCATGGTCTCGACGGCCAGGGCAGGGATCAGGCCGACCGTCGCGACCAGCGGAAAAAACAGGATCCCGCGGAAGAGGAACTCCCAGGACAGATAGTAGAAAAAAAGATAGGATGTTTCGTAGAGAATGAATTTTTTCGGGCCGGCGCAGGCCTCTTTGGAGAAAGGATACTGGGCTTTCATGGCCGGGTCCCGGGAACCGAAGACCGCCGCGAGGAGCGCGACCGGGACGGACGCGGCCGTGATGAGCAGGCCTCTTCCCGCCCGGCCGGCGGTGAACCCGATGGACGCCAGGAAAGCCAGCGGGTCCGGGGCGGCGATGAGGATGATCAGGGCAGGGACAGTCAGGAACAGGGCGAAGAAGGCCGTGAAATAGAGGAGGAAGGCGCGGTAGTCTCCGCGCTTCCTGAGGAGGGTCCGGTGATGAAAGACGGTCATCATCACGGGGAAGGCTGCCGCGAGGTATAGGTAAAGGACGTTCCGGACCGCCTCGGCGCTACTTAATAAACCCATCCTCTTTTTCCTTCAGGTACCAGGCTACGATCTCGCGGATTTGCAGGTCCGTCCGGTCGTCCGGCCGGTAGCCGAGGTCCAAGATCGTTTTCGAGATGTCGTATGTCGTCTCCGACGTGACGCGCTTGATCCGATAATAGGTGCCCCTGGGCACGAAACTGGGCCGCAGCTTGTGGACGCCCTTGAAGATCGCGGCCAGAGCGAAGGCCGACCAGACGGGGACATAAACCCGCTGCTTTCGCCCAACCCCTCTCTGCATGCCCTTTAAAAACTCCCGCCATGTCGGGAGGGATCCGTTTGTCACCGTGTAGGCTCGGCCCTCGATCCCCTCCTTGGTCAGGGCCAGCTCGGCGGCCTGGCAAAGGTTGCCGCTGTAGCAGTAGCCGAACCGGTGGCGGCCTTTCCCCACGATCAGGGGGACGCCGCGTTCGCAGGCCTTCAGCAACTCGACGCTCGAAACCCGGTCGTGCGGGCCGAAGACGTCCCCCGGCCGGAGGATGACGACCGGCAGGCCGCGGGTTTTCCACTGGTCGAGAAAAAACTGCTCGGCCCGGAGCTTGTTCCGGGTGTAGGCGAAAAAGAGGGCGGGCTTGCCGGGCTTTTCTTCGGAAATGCCCGTGGCATCGAAACCGAGCGTCAGGGCCGTCGAGATGTGGACCAGCCGCCGCAGCGGCCGCGGCATCTCCTCGATCTTTCGGGCCAGGTTGACGGCCAGCAGGTAGATGTTCCGGCGGCACGTTTCGTCGTCGGCCCTGTCGGAGACGATCGAGGCCGAATGGATGATGTGGTCGATGTCGGCGGGGATCCGGAACGTGTCCGGATCCTGAAGCTCTCCGAAAATGAGCTTGACGTCAAGGCCCTTCAGGCTGTGGATGTCCGATGTCTTGCGGACCAGGCCGTGCACGTCCCAACCCCGGGCCAGAAAATGCCGGCAGAGGTTCGCGCCGACGAACCCGTTGGCGCCCGTGATCAGAACCTTCCTCACGGCTTCCTCAGGCGCCGCGCGGCCGCATTCCAAGCCCTGGGGAACGCCGGGGCGACGATGATCACAAGCACTGCGGTCAGAATTCCAGCCACGGTGTCCGAGAGATAATGGAAGCGGAGGAAGAACGTGGAGACGTAAATGGAGATGACGACCGGCGTCAGGACATAGAAGGCCGTCCGGACATAGCGATAGGACATGAGCCACATGACTGTCGCGATAGCGCAGTGGGGGCTGGGGAGATTGCTCCCGATCTCGTGGATATGGGTCCTGATGTGTTCGCCCCAGGCCGTGAAGAAGCCGCCCTTGAGGGGGACCGAATAGGCGTCCGCGATATGGTGCAGGGGGCCGGCGATGGGGAAGATCATGAACCCGATGAAGCAGGCGAGGTTGGCCAGGGCCAGGGTCAGCCAGTAATCCTCAAGAGCCCGTTCGCCTCGCTTGAAGTAGATCAGGGCGCCGAGAACGGGATAGATGAACGTGTAGAGCACGTAGGTGAACATCAGCCATTCCGTGAGGGGCGGCGAGATGAACCTCTGGAGCCAGACCGTGGGCTGGACTCCGAAAATGGCCTTCTCCC
>Ga0187886_1003434_pt1 | contig 11842 bp, 15 predicted proteins | sample June2016WEW_20_1_FD_133001 | JGI IMG/M metagenome (GOLD analysis project Ga0187886, IMG submission 133001) | Peatland microbial communities from SPRUCE experiment site at the Marcell Experimental Forest, Minnesota, USA - June2016WEW_20_150 | ecosystem: Environmental > Terrestrial > Soil >...
CGTACATCCTAAAGCCCAATGTACGTAGTAAAAGGCAGAATTCCGCCTTAACTCATCAAAACGTCCCTGGCAACAAAGCTCGCTTTAAGCGACACCAAATCCTCAATCTTAGTCGGCGCATTTACTTTATTCCACTTGCAGTACTTGAACAAGGCACTGCTTGTTCCCAAACCAAAACTGAGACTAAACTCAGCATCGCTTATGACATCGTCGAATTCACCTTTGCTCTCAAACTCGAAAGTTAACTCGCCGCTTAACACTCTCTGCCTAGCCTGCAAGTACTTCAGCAAATAAGCCGTGGACCCGATAACAGGCACCTCTTTCAAGTGATTCTCAACACTGAATTTCCAGTCAGTCACCCGCGTTATAGCAGTCAAGCTTGATCCATCTGCTACGCCTCGCTGCACACTGCTCTGATAAAACGGAACTGCACCAGCATAATCGCCATACGTTGCTCCACTAATCTTAGCTGTTCCAACAGTCAAGTCTTGTCCAATCAGTTCTACTGTTGCTTTTATGTAAGATTCGGCACTGCATTCAACGCCCAACTTGTCGATTCTGCAACCCAAATGAAGAAGACTGATAATGTCTGTGGCGCTTGCGAATAAGCCTTTATAGTAAAGCACTTGAACACTTAAGCTGTTAAGAGTTGTAGCATGCTGAATCAAGTTTATCGGCGCAGTACTCGGCAAAGTATGCGTGAACTTCAAATGCGGCTTCCTCAAACCCTTTAGTAACGCCTGCGGATCCCTAGAGCCTACGCCCATGACTTTAATCAGGCTCGGATCTAATTCTGGTTCAAAGTTTTCAGCGTTTATCCCAAGCATAGTTGGATTTGTCGGCGTAACTCCATAGCTGCTTTCAGTAATGAAGTAAACTCGGCTTTCCTGCCCGCCATATGTTTCAACCATTTTTCTTTTTCACCTTTTTTCTTTGTCATAAAAACATGACTGTGATTGTTTAGAATATGCTTCCAATATCTTCGAGAGACCATGATTTCAGGCTAAATTCTGTCCTGAAAATGAAAGGCTTCACATCAACCTTATCCCTATCACGATAAGACGCTATGTCAAGGTAGCTGACGCCGTTAACGGTAACCAGGCATCTGACATAATCGCAATTCAATACTGCAGGAGTGCTGCCGTTACTGGTATTTGCCGTTCTAGCCAGCAACCACACATACCCATTTGAATCGACATAATTAGCTGCAGTCGACGTCAAAGTTATCGTGATTGTTTGGTTACTGCTACCAGAACCGCTTACAGCATTTTCCCACTGAATAGTATTTGGGTTCCAAACTTTAATCGTGCAACCGTTTCCGCCGGGAGCAGTGCCGTAACCAACAAAGCTTAAAACCATACTCTGAAAAGCCGAAGCCTTACTGGGAATCTTTAAGCGGAAAAGCATAAGGGCATACTGAAGGTTCACAGAAGCACTCTTGCTATAGTCTGTTGCGTCGGCATACCAAATTTTTTGATAATCCAAGGCTGACAGTTCAGCCCAAGCTGTGTCTGTAGGCGCTAGTTCGCTTGTGGCAACGGCTGAAAAGGCTTTATGAGGATCACCAGTCGGATACCCAAGCCCAGCGAAATCATAAACTGTTTGATTAGGAATCTTCATATTTTGCCTAACGATGCGGTTGACTTCTTCAACCATTTTCTGACGCATTAACCTTCCAGAATCGCTTGAAGCAGGCTTATCTGAAGCCCACAAGTTAACAGTTAATCGACCCCGACGCTGGCGAATTGTACCAGCTAAGTCAACTTTGTGATCCTCACTTGAACTAAGGCCAACAGTTATTTGAGCATCATAGTTTTTGAAGAGCTCACGGTCATACCACTGCTGACTCACGTAAATGCTTGCAACGGAACTATCCTCTTTGACTACGCGAATGTTCTTGCTAAGAAGCCTAATAGTCGTAGTAACTGGGTCTTCGTAACTGCTCATTGCATAATCAGCTTCCTACAAGCACTCTTATAATACTGCGGATCACCATTCAAGTCGAAACATTGAACCGTTAAGACCTCATAATCTACGCCAGCCCGGCGGATTTTATCGTGAACACGAACCGGCAGCAAACTGTAAACGGTGATGTTATCTTCCGTAATGTAGCCAGGCTCTAAAACAATTTCGCCCACAGCGCCAAGCGCCACAACCGCTTTAAAGCTTAAGGCTTCACCCCACGTAACACTATCAGCCGCCTCCAGCACTGGAAACAGGCTAAGGGTTTCACCGCTCAAATTGACAAGATTATTGAAGTCCGTTGACGGCTCCTGATAACCTAGGAAAAACCTTGCAAGCCAAGATACGTTCGCCATAGCCTTCTGAGGCGTGATCGGACTGTAATCTGTGAACAGTGGACCCCAAAACAAGAATTCATCTTGATGGTTGCTAAGGACTTGCATGGCCAAGGCGTAAGAAGGCTTATCATGCGCTGCACGAATTGTGCCAAGGATTCCGATTGTAATATCGTCATAATAGGCGCAGTCAGCGAATTTCTGTACGACGTTGATATAGCCAGGCAAGCAGATTGAAGGGTTATACGCTGGATACTGAGCGCTAGCGCGAATATTTTGAAGAAACTTGTAAACTTGCTGGCAGCTCGAACTCCAACCTTCATACGTGTACAAGCCTAGCAAGGCAAAGCCGATTGAATCATCATAAATGTCATTTTCAGTTAGGCCTACACGATGCCATTTACCATCTGCAGGGTCAAAGTCTAAGTAGAGATTCTCTAAGCCGTATCTGAGAAAGCCGACTGCTTTGCTCATAATACCCTGATAAACAGTTGCATTTGAGGTATCATACTTATTTGCTAAGAGTTTTAAACCGATAAGGCAATAAAGAGATTCAACGTCTAACTGCAGTTGCCATGAATCGTCAATTGCTACAGCCCGAGCAAAACCGCCGTAGGATTGCTGGTCCTGCATGGTCTTGAGGAAAGTTGCTCCAGCTAACTTGGCAGCATCCAAGTACCGGGTATCGCCTGTGAGGTCATAAGCCTCAAGAAGTGCAGGTATACATCTTCCAGCATCAATACTCCAGTACTGCGTGCCACCCTCTGCACTCGCAAATCCGCCATAAGCCTTCTTAGCCTGGTTAATGCATTGCTGAGTTAATATAAAGTCTGCAAGGGCTATGATTTTATTGAGGATATCCGTTTTGTTGCTTTGAAACTGTGTGCTCGAGTAGGCTTGATAAAGAAAGTCTATAGCGAACGTAGCTGGAAAAGCGCCTCTGCCAAAAGCTGGATCAGGGCCTTCAACCAAGCCTCCATTAGCCGCATAATAAGTGCAAAAAAGGTTATTCTGCATTGTAAGAGTGTCACCGTTGACAGAGACAACCGTATTCCATTCATTGTTGGTGTTATCCTTTATCTGCACCGGATAACCGCTCTGAAACATGCTGCCATCTGAAATAGTGACATTTTTCTGCCCTGAAGAAGCATCCTGCGCTAGACTTGTTGGAATAACATAGAAGTACGGCGCATAATTCATCACGAAATCGTAATAGGCTTGTGGAACAGTTCCCGTAATTGACACCTTCCATGAGCGCAATGTTTATTTCCCTGTTTGTCCTTTATATGAAATCTTATTAAATAATATAGAGGTGACAAGATGCTATCTCGTGATTGCGACGGATGCGAACTACAACTTTTTGAGTGCAAACGACGTTTCGCTAGAGTTTCTGCCGGCGAGAAAGTCTATTGTCCCGACGGAACCGCACACCTAGTCGATGCTGCTTAGGTTGACGAGACAACTTCCACGTCATAGCCGTGACAGAGAAGACGCCCAAGCTCAGCACTCGTAAGAGTCATTTTGACACCGTTCACCTTAGCCAGGATGTAATTGCCTTTCCCTAAAACTTTGTCAGGATAACTCATGGATTCATCAAGCCGCCCCTGTACATCGGAACCTCGCTTGCAGCACTAGCTTCAGCAGCCAAAATAGGCTTAGAGAAATTCATGAGAGTTCTAATCAAATCATCCTGAAAACTTTTAACGGCGCCCTCAAACGCTAATCGGCTGATTGAAGCCTTTGTGATATAGAGGTCGCCGAGGCGATAATCAAAGGCGCCCTGAAGCATCCCGCCGCTTGCAGCAACAAGAACGCCGAGACAAGCCATATCCAAAGCAACCAGAACCGCCCAATTATACCGCGAATCACTTTGCTGCAAATCCTGCCCCACAATCGCGTTTGCATACACATTCGCGTGGTCCACACGCGCCTGAAAACTCGCCTGAGCAACAGGCAAACCGAAAACCGTGTAAGTTAGCGTTCCAGAGTCAAAGCTAGCGTTTAAATGAGCTTGAACATCACTTATCGCAACGTATTGTACAGTCATATTTTTTCACCTTAATAGCACTTTTCCACGTACATGCCAAGACCCAATGTACGTAGTACCAAAAAAAGGAAAAGCCCAGAAACTGCCTGAGTTTCTGATTATGACGCGGGAACAGGAGCCTGCGCCGTATCCTGAGGTGCAGGTGTTGCAAGTTTTTCTACCGCTGGCGCCACCTGTAAAGCTGCTTGCTCTGGTTTACTAACGTCAACTGTGCCAAGGTCCTTCGCAATAGGTGCAACAACTTCTTGGATGCTGTTCAAATATTTACTACCTATGGCGCCGATTAATGTTGACGCGAAAGGCGAAACGTAAATGCTGCTAAGCGGAGTCCCGGTAACGCTGAAGCCAAGCGCCATAGCAAACGACAATGCAACAGTGCGTAGAAACTTGGTTTCGCTAAAGGCTTCACCGCTGAGTTTCCAAGCGATCACTGCATAGATAATTGATGTTATGACTGCAGCGATTAAGCTGTAATAAACTGAAATATCCATGTTCATTTTCACCTCACAAAACGTTTACTTCTTATGTGCCCGCTTCTCCCAGCCATAAAGCTAATGCGAGCCAGCTTCTTCAACTGGGCAAAAAACAAAAATGGAAACTGAAAATACCACGTACATCACGAAGTTTAAGTTGAAGCCAAATTTGTAACCTTCGCAATTGCCTCTCCACACAGCACTACAGGCGCGTACCTCGTCGTCAAAGTCACGTCGACAGAATCGAACTCTTTCTTAATTTCAACTTCGCTCATCAAAGGTCGCTTGATACAGAAAAATCCCATTGGGCTGTACGCCGCTGACAAGTTCTGACCAGTGCTCAATATGTAGGCGGTTCCTGCCGAGACAACGGTGCTTATGTACACAGCCATGCCGTAGATCGTGCCGATTATGCCTGTCTGAATTACTGGTTCGCCGTACTGCATGTGCAAACTAAACTGCGGGAGATACATGACGTCCCTCGCGTTTATCGGGTTAAGCAGTATGCTGTCTGGGATGAAGTTGTACGATTCAATAGCAGCCTTAGCCTTCAAGATGTCTTTTGTGCCGAGTCCGCCGCTGATGGTGAACTCGGTTCCTGTGGCGCCTAAGCTTGTGCCAGTGCCTGCTGAGCTGTTTGCAGCTGCCGAGTCGATGACGGTCATGCAGTCCTTGTCGATTGTGTAAGCCATGCGCCTAGCTAAACGGCGAAGCTGATCCTCGATTACTGGAATGTACAGGTCCTCGATGTTTTCTCGGCTGATACGCTCACGCAAGCCCTTCTTGTACGGAGTAATTGTCACTGTGGTGTAAGGAGTAAAATCCATCTGAATTTCTGCGCCTTCGCTGACTTCTGAAATTGCGGCTGCCCTGCTGCCATTTTGCTTAACAAACGTGACTGTTTTTCCTGCGATTAAAGGAAATTCAGGAAATAGCTTCTTGACTACCAAGCTCGGCATGCAAAGCTCAACGATTTTCTTGTGCAACGCTGGGTATTGAACGGCTCCGGTGTCACTCCATGAAAGTGCGTCTCTTACGAAACTCATTGCAAATCACCTTTCTTTTATGGAATACAGGAAAGCAAAGCGTAAATCACATCGCCATCAGCTGAAGCAGCAGTTAATGCTCTGCCAATCCACTGCTCAGTCTTGTCAAGCTCTGTCTGGAACGCGCTTTCAATTGTTGTAGTATAATACTGGCTTGAACCACCACTTGGTGCGTCCATAACTGCGACAGCAGCTACTTTCCCAGCAGTAGAACTTGAAATCCTCGCACCCATCGTAATAGCGCCTGAAGCGGTAACCCTCACAAGCCCTCTGCAAATAACAGTAATCTTCTTGCCCGCAGCTCCACCAGTCAAAGCAACACCAATAACGTCTTTGCGTGCTCCGCCAGTTGGCGTAACTTTCGGAATGAATCCAGCAGCGCTTACGTAAACAACCTGCCCGGCAGTGACGGTTGCTCCTGAGTCAACCTCGGCTGCTATTAGGTAACGGTCGCTTACAAGTGCAGTTGTTCCTTCTAAACTCATTGCAAATCACCTTTTCATTGGAAACCTGTAAGTCTCTTGTGTGCTTTCAGCAGGTCTTTGAACCAGTCGTAATTGCCAAGTGCGTCGCGCTGCATCTCGTCAACCGCAACTATGCCTTTACCGCTTGCGCGCCTAGCACTTTCAGCCTCTGAGTCTTCGCCTTCGTTGCCATCTTCTTGGGGTTGTTGAAGCTGCTTTGAAAGCTCGCTTATTTTCTTGCTTAAACTACGTTTAGTGGCTCTTTTAGCCACTTCGCCTTCAAGCTCTGCTACTTTCTTCTTCAAAGCTTCAACCTCAGCTTCCGGAGCGCTTGTTTGCGTTATCTGTTTCTCGAGTTGCTGCAGTTGCTGCATAAAATCCTCGTATGTCACCTGTTTTGGCGATGTTTCTCCTGGTGCCACGTAAACTACGCCTTGTGCCCTTTGTGGAGAAGCACTTTGCTGAGTATTATGTTCAGACAAGTGCCTCACCTCTTTTGCAAACTTTTTGTTTTCAGGTTCTTGCGGCTCACGCCTAGAACCCACATTATCACTTGAGTTAACAAATGACTGTGAATCCGTAACAGTTTTGAGAATAGCATCCCACTGCGCATCGTTCATAGCTGCGAAAAAGCCCACGGGCTGAAACGCCGTGTCCTTGTAAGCTGGGCTCGCAACAATGCTTAGCTCGCGGACCTTGGGCTTGTGGACGATTTCCCAGGCGCTCGGGCAAAGATGCACTAGCATGCTCTCTTTCCTCGTTGGACGCTTACACATGCTACATTCAACATCATCACTATCAACTTGAATGCTCACATGCGTTACGTAGTTGCGGAGTATTTTCTCGATTAAGCGTTCCTCGCCAACCTCAGCGCGAAAGAGCACACGATCACCATCACGCTTAGCCTCAGAAACCCTACCCACAACCATCAACGCGCTCTCCGCATGATCAACACGCAACTGAGCACCAAAGAGGCTCTGCGCAACAAAATCCAAATCTTCACTCGGAACCATCCATTTATTGCTATTGACTGAAGTATCGATTGCGACCCCCTCTATATTCAATAGCTTCTCTTTCAGCGCATACTGTGCATCAACGCCTTCCTGAGCCTTAAAAGGCACAAAATAACGCAACTGCATTTTCAAATCACCTAATACTTTGACTTTGGATTTACCACGTACATCCTAACCCTCAAATGTACGTAGTAATTAGAAAACTGGAACACGTGTACCACGAGCACTGTATAGGGCTTCTTGCCAAGCACGGAAACCCTGCCAATCCTCAAGCATACTCTTATTTCCTGAATAGCCTTTCATCTGTTTCTTGAGGCTTTCAGGCAAGTTTTGATAATCTGGGTCTTTGGGATCGTAAGTTATGCCTATTCCGAATTTCAGAGCAGCTCTTACAATACGTTCAGTAATGAATGCCCGCGCCTTAGAATCACCGTAGGCCTTGCGGTTACCTAAGCGTTGCCAATACGTTATGGCGCCATGGATATGCGCCTTATCCACTGGATAGTTATAGCCAACCGGATCAGCAAAATCGCCCTCAGCAATATTCGCATATTCTTTAGGCTTAGAAAGACTCGCGTTCGAACCACGCTTATAGCCGTACTTTTTCTCCCTAGCTTCAATCGCTTTCTCTATTTTCTCACGCTCTTTCTGCGTGTATCCGCCCTGCGCAAAAAACAAACTCATATCATTCACCTATAACCATGAAATTCATTCAACATTTGAAATCTGCATGTAAGCATTCACAAACCGCCTTTTCCATTCATTCCACGCCTTAAAATCAAGAAGCGTCTTAATTTCCGCCTTTAAGTGTTGATCAACCCACTTACGCACTTGCTCACGAGTCTTAAACAGCGCCTTCTCAAACATGTAATTCTGAATCTCCCAGCGGTCTGAGCCTTTGATTTTTCCAAGCGTGATCTTGACGCCTTTAGTGATTTCTTTAACGCGGAATTTTTCAAACTTGTCTGGGTCTTGCACTCTGTAGCGCCAAAAAGCGCCTTCGCCTTCCTCTAATCCTGGCATGTTCATTCGCCCCTCGCCTGCTTTTCGCTTAGTTGTTCCACAACGCCTCTCACAGTTTTCTCCACGATTTTTTCGCCTTCGCTTTTGGGCTTAGGCATAAGCTGGGAGATACCTTGGTCCTCTGGTTCTGCTGGATAGCCTAGCTGCGTGCGTGCTTCGGCAACTGTTATTATGCCGTTTTGGACCAAGTCGCTGATGAACTTGGCTTTGTCTTCAACCGTTGCTTCCCAGATGGGTTTCCATGCAACCCTGGGAATTTCAACTCCTTCACCGAACTCGTGCTCGATTAGCTGTTTGAATAAGACAGTTTCCAAAATGGCACCGATAATTTCCTGCATCATCCGAAGCCTGGTAACATATTCTTGCATGACAACCTCAGCTGTTGCACGGTTTGTGCCCTCGCTTTCGCCGAGAAAAATCTTCGGAACGCCAAGAACTGCTTCGCGCTGCTTGTAGAGGTAATCAAGCCACCATTGAATGTTCACGTCCTTAGTTAAGCTTGGAACCACGTCAACAGCCACGTCGCCGCGAACAAAAACGTCTGTCGCAGGTTTGCGGTCTCGGAAAGCTTCCATGAGCGATTGAAGCTGCTGATCGCTGAAGGGTCTTTCAGGAGTGCCCGCTTTTACTATGAGCATCGGCTTAGCATACGTGTGGCAAATAACCGCCATGTCATCTTCAAACTGGTCAATCAACGCCTGAATCTTCAGCAGAGGCCTAAGCAAACTTGTGCCCGATGAAAATTCGTACCACCAGCTTTTGGCTCCCCAACGGAAATGCACCATGTCCTGAGCCGTGAAAACCACAGGTGGAAAAGTCAACAACTGAATGTACCCGAAAACGTCGCCGTACTCGTTTCGGCGGACTCTGCAATGGACTGGGTCTAGGGGCTTAAGCCACGTAACCTTGCCTGTGGTTTCATCGCGGCAAATCTCTATGAAAGCGTTGCCGAACACCAGCATATCCGTAGCCACGATGCGCAGCGTATGCAGAATGTTCTGCTCATCAAGCCAATCGCTTAGCCACTCACGAACCGCATCATCACCGCCATCAAGCTCAAACCCGTTTGAAATAGCAAGGTTAACCGTGACGTCGATAGCAGCTTTGATGTACGGAGTAAACGTGTATAGATCCTTGTACTTGGGCAAATCCTCAATCGGAGTCGCGCCCCAAACTTTTTCCCATATCGCCGAATAAGGCGGAGTAACAAAACCCGCGCCAGAACCCTTAAGCATGTAACGATTAACATACCCATAGAGGTCCCCATCTTTCTTCCAGCTGACAGGAATTTCCTCTTCAATCTGCCGCTTACTAATGTCCGGCGGAACCGGACGCTGAGCAACAAACCTAGCCCTAACCGCTTGAACGCCTTTACGAATCCTCTCAGCAACAAAACTCATCATAAATCACTGTTAATAACCATTAATAACTGTTAATGTGGAAGCATAACGGCGCCCCTGCCAGGCGGAGGCGCTTGCATGCTTGTAGTTACTGCCAGAGCCAAAGCCCATAGCATGTCATCGTGGCTGTTTTCTGGATGTTTGAACTGTAAGTGTCCGCTTTTGCTGTACTCGTATTGCTGTTCGTTGATTTGTTGACAAAGCTGCCTATGATACGGTATTGCCAAGCGGTTCTGTTCCATGGCGATTTTCAGGCTTGTAAGAAGCTCCTCTTTGGTTTGAACCGTGAACTTTACGCCTTCAACGTTTCTTAAGCCTTGGTTCTGCATTTCCTCGAGCACAGGCTCACCCACGCCAGTTTGATCCACAAGCACGCTGCGGAACTGAAACTTTTGATTAGCTCTCACAAGATGCCCAATAACCTGCGTGTATGGTGTTTCAAGGGGAAACTGATGAACGTAGACAAGCTTGAGGATTTCATCTTCACGTTTTATTACTGCGAGGACGCTATAATCTTGCAATTTACCGAAATCCACCCCAGCGTAAAAATCTCCGCTTGGAAAAGAAACCTCAAGACTTGGGTAAAACTCAGCACCAAGCTTTTGGGCAAGCTCAACACCTGAGCGAATCAGGCTTTGAGGGAAATAACTGTTTAAGGCTTCAACGAATTCTGCTTCATACTCCATCAGATACGCTTCATGAGTCATGTTCTGCCGCATCTCTTCGAGAAACTCTTTGGTTACAAGCGGGCATTCTTCAGACTTTACCCTATGCACGCTATAAGCTGGGTTGACAAAGGCTCGGTAGAAAAAATGGTTTTTATCCCAAGGCGTGCTCAGGAAAATTGCGTAACCCTGAGTCGTCGTCAGCATTGGAAAAAGAACCTCCAAAATGACTTTTTCGGAAACCCAAGAAGCCTCATCACAAATAACCATGTTGGCAGTGTAACCGCGAAGACGATGTTCAGAACACGGCAGGGCAATTATGCGACTGCCATTTTCAAAGGAAACCAGCGTTCTCGTAATCCTTACAACTTTGTTTCTTAAGCGGGCTGAAGAGTAAACGAATGTGACTATGCGGTCAAACATTATCATGCTCTGCCTTAAGCTTGGAGCAGTTATTAGCACGGTCACAGCAGAATTCATATCTGCAAAATGGATGGCTTTCATAGCTATGGATGTGGTTTTGCCTGTTTGGCGCCCCATGCATGCGACAATGCGTTTGCTTTTATCTTCAAGCAATTTAGCTTGGTACGAGAAAGGCTCGACCCCTAAAACTTTCTTAGCGAAATCCACAGGACCCTTTATTTCAACCTCTTCTTCTGTGAAGATTTGCCTAATTGCCTGCTCAGTTTCTTCAAGCTTTCTTATCGCCCTTCGTTGCCTGTAACTCCGCCACAGCAGCCGAAAGTTCATCAATCTTTTTCTCAATCTTATCCCACTTCTCGTAACCCGCCAACAAGGGCCCATAGTCTTTTGCAGCCTGGAAAACTATTCGAAGTCGTTCAAGCGCTAACTTATCAGTCTGTTTCATTGCGCTGATCTGCTCAAAGGCTGTTGTATATAGCTTAACAACCTTCTCCATGGTTAAAGCGTCTTGAGCAGGCTCAATAGCTACAACTTCGATGATGGGCTTAGTTGGAACTACACTACCGTAAAACTGCTTAACGATGCTACGGAATGTTCTCCCAGGCAATTTGCCACTATCGTAAATCTGCTGAGGATTCATGCCCTTTTCCACCATCTCTTCCAAGAGGCTGATTTCCTGCTCTGTCCAAAGATTTCCCCTAGCCATTCTAACTACCTTCTTAAAACTTGTACTCAAAATAGCCAGAAAGCAATAGTGCTGACTATACGCCGATGCGTGAGTATGTTGAAACCATGTATCAAAAACCAATAGTGCTCACTATGCCCAGAAGAAAGTGTTGACTATAAAATCTGGTTTTGAATCTACACCGCAAACTTTCCGCTACAAATCCTCAGTACCCTTCTGGAAACTTCCTCTTCCACGCGAATCAATCAGCACTTCGCCCTTTTCAATATCTGGCACAAGATGAACTTCGATTGGCTCATTTAACAG
>Ga0187886_1003435_pt1 | contig 11840 bp, 6 predicted proteins | sample June2016WEW_20_1_FD_133001 | JGI IMG/M metagenome (GOLD analysis project Ga0187886, IMG submission 133001) | Peatland microbial communities from SPRUCE experiment site at the Marcell Experimental Forest, Minnesota, USA - June2016WEW_20_150 | ecosystem: Environmental > Terrestrial > Soil >...
GAGCCGTGAAGAAGCACTCAGGCTTGGACATGATTATATCGGCACAGAACATCTTCTCTTAGGCATTATCCGAGAAGGCGAAGGCATTGCCGTCAAGATTCTTCGCAATCTTGGTGTCGATCTCTATAAGCTTAAGAAGTCAGTTGAGGATACTGTAAGAACTTCGGGTGGAACTCTTACAATCGGCAATATTCCACTTACCAAGCAGGCTGAAAAAGTTCTCAAAATTACATATCTCGAAGCAAAATTATATAAATCCGATGTCATTGGTACCGAGCATTTATTGCTCTCACTTCTCCGTGATGACGACAACATCGCCGCACAGATTATGCACCAATATAATGTGCATTATGATGTAGTGAGAAACGAATTAGACAATATTGTATCCGGCAAACCTTCATCGCCTCCAGGTCAGCCACATACATCGACAGAAAAGAAACAGGATCGTTCCAAGACTCCTGTGTTAGACAACTTTGGCCGCGATCTTACTAAACTGGCGGTAGAAGACAAACTCGATCCCATTGTTGGACGGGAAAAAGAAATTGAACGTGTTGCTCAAGTACTGAGCCGACGCAAGAAAAATAATCCCGTACTCATCGGTGAACCCGGTGTTGGTAAATCCGCAATCGCCGAAGGATTAGCTCTTCGTATCGTTCAAAAGAAAGTATCACGTGTTCTGCATGATAAGCGCGTCGTTACACTGGACCTTGCTGCCCTGGTTGCCGGCACGAAATATCGCGGTCAGTTTGAAGAGCGAATGAAAGCTGTAATGAACGAGCTTGAAAAAGCAAAAGACGTTATTCTTTTTATTGATGAGTTGCATACGATCGTTGGTGCTGGCGGTGCAAGCGGCTCCCTTGATGCATCGAACATGTTCAAACCAGCATTGGCTCGTGGTGATCTTCAGTGCATCGGTGCGACAACATTGGATGAGTATCGGCAATACATAGAGAAAGACGGCGCTCTTGACCGCCGTTTCCAGAAGATTATGGTGGACCCTACCACTGTCGATGAGACGACAAAGATTCTCCAAAACATCAAACATAAATACGAAGAACATCATGGCGTTTTCTATAACGAAAAAGCAGTTGACGCCGCGGTTCGTCTCAGTGATCGATACATTACCGACCGCTATCTGCCTGATAAAGCCATTGATGTGATGGACGAAGCAGGTGCCCGTGTCCATCTCGCGAATATTAAAGTGCCTAAAGAGATTCTTCAACTTGAAGAAGAAATTGAAAAAATTCGGCAGTCAAAAAATCAAGTCGTAAAAAATCAAAACTTTGAGGAAGCTGCGCGTCTACGTGATCTGGAAAAGAAACTGTTGAGTGACTTAGAAATTGCAAAACGAGAATGGGAGTTGAAAGCTCGTGACACCGTGTATGACGTGAACGAGGAAGATTGTGCAGCGGTTGTTTCAATGATGACCAATATTCCGGTACAGAAAGTCGCGCAGAGTGAATCTGAAAAACTGTTGAAAATGGAAGAAGCACTTGGAGAGATGGTTGTTGGACAAGAAGAAGCCATTTCCAAGCTTACAAAGGCAATTCGGCGTGCTCGAGCGGGCCTGAAAGATCCGAAACGTCCTATAGGCTCCTTCATCTTCCTCGGTCCCACTGGTGTTGGAAAAACAGAAATGGCGAAGGCTCTTGCTCGATATCTGTTCGATTCGGATGAAGCTCTGATTCGCATCGATATGAGCGAATACATGGAAAAATTCGCTGTCTCGCGTCTTGTCGGTGCGCCTCCCGGTTATGTGGGATACGAAGAAGGTGGTCAACTGACCGAGAAAGTTCGTCGAAAGCCATATTCTGTGGTTCTGTTGGATGAAATCGAAAAAGCTCACCCGGATGTATTCAACATCCTCTTACAAGTATTGGATGATGGCGTCCTTACCGACAGTCTTGGACGTCGTGTCGATTTTAAGAACACTATCTTGATTATGACATCAAACCTTGGTTCGCGGGATATCAAAGTTACAGGTGGATTGGGTTTCGGCACGAACACGCAGGAAGATAAATATAAAGCGATGAAATCCAGCATCGAAGATGCTCTGAAGCGGGTTTTCAATCCTGAATTTCTTAATAGAGTTGATGATACCCTCATTTTCCATCAGCTTGAGCGCTCACATATTTACAAAATTATCGATATTGCAGCGAAAGACCTCTTCAGCCGAATGACATCAATGGGCATTTCCATCGAGCTTACACAAGAAGCAAAAGATTTTCTCGCGGAAAAAGGATATGATCCATCATTTGGCGCTCGTCCGCTCCGCCGAGCAGTGATGAAGTATATCGAAGATCCGCTTGCCGAAGAAATCTTGAAGGGAACATACATACACGGCAGTGTAGTACGTGCTAAGTATGATAAAAACAAAGAAGAGCTCTTCTTTGTTGATGCCGCAAAAGATGTTGAAGGCGATCAATTGAAAGAACACGGCGAAGAAATCGTCGATACAAAATAAATCTATTTATTTCAATGAATGAAATCCCTCGGCGTAAACCGGGGGATTTCTATTTTTACTATCTATGAAATCCATCATCAACAAACAATTTGTGTAAACAGTGAAATCATATATCCTCTTTTATAAGCCATATGACGTCCTGTCCCAGTTCACTCGAGAAAAAAATTACAAGGCTCTTTGCGATTTCGGCCCATTTCCTACAGATGTATATGCTGCAGGAAGATTAGATGCCGACAGCGAAGGACTTCTTTTCCTCACAAACGATACTGTTGTCAATCATCGAATGACTGATCCGAAATTCAAACATGAAAGAACCTATAATGTTCAAGTTGAAGGAATTCCAGATGATGACGATCTTGCACGGTTAAGCAGCGGAGTTGTTATTGAAGCAAAGCACACAAAACCAGCGATTGTTCGATTGTTAGATCATGAACCTGACTTCCCTGCACGTGACGTGCCAATTCGATTCAGAAAAAACATACCGACAGCATGGCTGGAAATGACTCTGCGTGAAGGGCGCAACCGGCAAGTGAGAAAAATGACAGCAGCTATCGGCCATCCAACCTTACGGCTTATGCGAACATCGATAGCTTTCCTTACTCTCAAAGAATTATATCCTGGTGAGCATCGCGAGTTGACTTCTAAGGAAATTGAAAAATTGTACAAACTGCTTCTGATTTCTTAAGCAGACTATCCGCAACTATTTTCATCCTAATAAGTCTGATTTGAAGAAAAAGAAAAAAACCCCGACGCACTACCAGACGCCGGGGTTAGGGAGGCTATCGAATTACCCACCGTTGGGGATCGGCAAGTAATTCAGATATAAGAACGTATCGTATTGGGAAAAGGTTCCCCAAAAATTCATATATTCAAATATTCGGGTGTAAAAGAATAGAATTTTCGTTAATATCAATTGAAGGTTTCGCGATCCTGAAGAAATAATAGTGGATTCAAAAATCTGAATTCTACTGACAATCGAATCCCAGTTTCTGTAAAAAAATGAACCAATCGTTACTTATTCAACATCCAACGGATCACCTTTTTTTTCTCATCCTTTCTTGTTCGGGTGGAGCTGGACATATTCGAGCTGCCGAAGCATTGCACCGTACTGCTCCGTTGACTGGACTCCCTATACGAACAGAGCATTACGATGTACTCGATTTTACTCCAAGAATCTTTAAGCGATTCTATTCTGAATCATACCTTCAGATGGTCAATCGCGTACCAGAATTATGGGGATATCTCTACCAGCAATCAGAACGAAAACCTTACGAAAAGAAAGGACTCATCAAACAATTTGATCAACTGAATTATAAACGTTATCTGCGAACACTTCGCGAGCTTCGTCCAGACGCAATCATCTGCACTCATTTCCTCCCCTACATTTCCGTTTCAAGCGAATTACGCAAAAATAACATTATCGCTCCGGTTTTTGCTGCGACCACAGATTTCGATATCCATCAACTTTGGATCGATTCTGTTGTCGAATGGTACTTTGTGTTCCACAAAGAGTCAGCATGGCAGCTTCAATCGAAGCACGTCCTGGCTGATAAAATTAAGGTAACAGGAATTCCTGTAATGCCAGAATTTCAATTCAAAGAAAAATCCAAGGTAGTGCGCAGAAAACTTGGCTTCAACATAAATCATTTCACACTCTTAGTGCTTTCGGGCGGTTTCGGTATCAGTCGAGTGAAAGAAACTGTTGAACAAGTTACATCAACACTTGGCACTTTTCCAAAAAGAAAATTCAACCTGCTCATCGTTTGCGGGAAAAATGATTCGGCGCGTGCTGAATTGGAAAAGATGTGTTTTCCGAAGAATGTTGATCCTCGCATTTTCGGTTTCATCACAAATGTCCACGAATTGATGGATGCTTCCGATATTCTCATCTCAAAAGCAGGCGGACTCACATCCTCCGAAGCGATGGCGAAATCATTACCGATGCTCATTATCGATCCAATACCAGGTCAAGAGAGCCGTAACACCGATCTTATCGTCGAACACGGCGCCGGTTGGAAAGCAATGAATCTGGCAAATCTCTCTTATAAATTGCATAATGTTCTTGAAACACCATCATTGCTCATAAAAGCACAAACGGCAACTCATAGTCTCGCTAAACCGAACGCAGCAAAAACAATCCTGACGAATGTCTATGATTTTCTATGCCATCAAAAAGAGCGTGAAAGATGAAAACACTCATCAATGATATATCAGTTAGTTACCTCGAACACGGATCATCACAAGGATTATCGGTTGTGTTTATCCATGGGTTTCCATTCAGCCACAGGATGTGGGAACCGCAAATGCGTGAGTTCCCCAAAGACATTCATGCCATCGCATATGATGTGCGCGGTCATGGTTCCAGCGATATTGGTGACGGTCAATATACTGTTGAATTGTTCGTCGATGACTTGATCGCCTTACTTGACCACCTCAGCATAGAAAAAGCAATACTCTGCGGTCTTTCCATGGGTGGTTACATCGCACTCCGCGCTATCGAGAGACATCCGGATAGGATCGAAGGATTAATACTGTGCGATACTAAAAGCGAACCTGATACAAACGAGGAAAAAATAAAACGCACGAGTTCGATAAAAACTGTGAAATCAGCAGGTGTTTCAGCATTCGCCGAGGATTTCGTAAAAGCAGTTTTTTGGCCGAAGACATTCGAAAATAATCCGGGAGCTATCGAGTTTATCAAAGAACTAATTCGTGCAAATTCAACACTTGGCATTTGCGGAACATCGATTGCTCTTGCTGCGCGCACCGACACGACTCAGAGTCTTTCTTCCATCAATGTCCCAACGTGTATCATCGCAGGAGAATTCGACCTACGGACGCCACCTTCATGCGCACAAGCAATGCACACAGCAATTGCTGGATCAGAATTATACATCTTGTCAAATGCTGGTCATATAAGCAATTTAGAAAACACTAAGGATTTCAACGATAACTTTGTTGCTTTTCTGAAGAGACATTGGTTGTAAATGCAAAGTTTGACCTTCTCTGTTCGTTCACCTATATTATGACAAATATACGCTCAATATTAAAAAGATAGTGCTCTTATGAATGAATCAAAACTTACCATCGGTTATTCCGACGAAACATCCGCAGAACCATTCCGCCGCCTCCGGCGTACACGAATGACCGAAACACTCCGCTCACTTATACGTGAGACAGAGCTTTCGCTCAACGATTTCATTCTCCCGCTCTTCGTAGTTCCTGGGAAAAAAATCAGAAAAGAAGTTGGTTCAATGCCGGGAGTCTTTCAGCTCTCGGTAGACGAACTGGTTCGAGAGTGTATAGGAGTAAAAGAACTCGATATTCCGGCAGTGATCTTGTTTGGCATTCCTGAGCACAAAGACGAAGTGGGCAGTGAGGCATACAACGAGCATGGAATCATCCAAACAGCCATACGGGAACTAAAGAAGGAAGTTCCCGATCTGGTTGTTGTTACGGATGTCTGTTTATGTGAATATACTTCTCATGGTCACTGTGGAATTGTTCAGGACAATGAGATTATCAACGACGCATCTATTGAACTTCTGGCAAAAGAAGCATTAACACACGCGCATGCCGGTGCAGACATCATTGCACCATCAGATATGTTTGATGGCCGAGTGAAAGCAATCCGAGATATTTTGGATGCAAACAAGTATATCAGCATTCCGATTATGTCATACTCGGCAAAATACGCATCTGGTTTTTATGGACCATTTCGTGACGCTGCAGAAAGCACACCAAAGTTTGGCGACCGCCGATCACACCAGATGGATCCTGCTAACAGCGATGAAGCACTCCGCGAAGTGGAGCAAGACATCATCGAGGGTGCTGATATCGTCATGGTAAAACCAGCATTGTCTTATCTCGATATCATTCGCCGCGTTAAGGATCGGTTTCAAATGCCGACAGCAGCATACAATGTCAGTGGTGAGTACTCCATGATCAAAGCGGCCGGCCGCAACGGCTGGATTGATGAACCGCGAGTAATACTGGAAGTGCTAACGAGTATTAAACGCGCAGGTGCAGATATAATTCTCACCTACTTTGCAAAAGATGCAGCAAAATTGCTGAAAGAGAAGAAATAATTAGGAAAAAGTAAATCATGCAACAACGTATTTTAAGACGTCGATTCAAATCGACAAAATCTAACAAGCTATTTGCCAAAGCACAAACCATCATTCCCGGCGGTGTGAATTCTCCGGTGCGAGCTTTCAAAGCTGTTGGACGTACACCTGTCTTTATCAAACGTTCCAGCGCAGCGTTTGTGTGGGATGAGGACAGAAACAAATATATCGACTATGTGGGTTCGTGGGGACCGATGATTCTCGGGCACACAAATCCTGCTATTACCAAAGCGATACGGGAAGCATCAAAACGCGGTACCAGCTTTGGTGCACCAACAGTTCTTGAGATCAAGATGGCAGAACTCATCACTAAACTAGTTCCATCTATTGAGATGGTACGTATGGTTAACTCCGGCACAGAAGCAACTATGAGTGCTATTCGTTTAGCGCGTGCTTTTACTGGCAAAGATATGATTATTAAATTCGAAGGATGCTACCACGGACATAGTGATTCTTTTCTCATTAAAGCAGGCTCAGGTGCAATGACATTGGGTGTTCCTGACAGTCCTGGTATTCCTTCGACAATTGCTATGAATACTTTGACGGCAAGATATAACGACCTTACATCTGTTCGAACGGCTATGGAACAAAACAAAGATCGGATTGCCGCCATCATTGTAGAACCAATTGCCGGCAATATGGGATGTGTGCCGCCTATAGATGGATTTCTGCAAGGGCTGCGTTCTCTATGCGATGAATTTAAGGCACTCCTCATTTTTGACGAAGTGATAACCGGTTTTCGTGTTGCATTAGGCGGCGCACAAGCGCTCTATAGTGTACGACCCGATCTAACGACACTTGGAAAAATTATCGGAGGCGGACTTCCTGTTGGTGCATACGGTGGGAAAAAAGAAATTATGCAGATGATTGCCCCAGCAGGACCAATGTATCAAGCGGGCACGCTTTCCGGTAATCCTCTCGCAATGGCGGCAGGATTTACGATACTGCGAATTCTCCATGCCAACAAGATGATCTACAAGCAATTAGAGCAACGATCAGCTCAGCTTGAGGAAGGGATACGAGATAATCTTAACAAGCTTGGTCTTGAGTATGCATACAACCGTGTTGGTTCGATATTCACACTCTTCTTCACTTCAAAGCCCGTCACTGATTATGTCTCGGTGAGATCCTCCGACACAGCAAATTTCTCAAAATATTTTAACTCGATGTTAGAACAAGGAATCTATCTTCCACCCTCGCAATTTGAAGCAGCATTTATTTCCACTGCACACACTGAGAGAATTATCGAGAAGACGATTAAAGCAAATTATAAAGCGTTGCGTTGAAATAATACCTCTAAGAGTTCCATGTAAATCTGCAATGACAACCAAAAAACGCCTTATTCATTATTGATTTAGAATCCGGAACCGTCATCTCTTCAAATCTGCTTCCATTTTTTCAAATTGAGCGAGTTCGCCATCGTCACAACCAACGCAAAAATCTGTAAAGGTTGACGTCAGATAAAAAAAGCTCCGACTAAGAATTCCTCAATCGGAGCTTTTTCGTTTGTTTCTTGCAATGATTATATCATTCCACAGTTCCACTCGCCAAAACTAAGGTGTATATACCATATACAGGATGATTGACTGTAAGCGTAATTAGTGATTTGTCCGGTGGAGAATTAGAAGTCTTTGGATCAGCATCAGAAGCAATAATGGTAAAAGTAGTAATTCCTGGTCCATTAGGAACTAAATATGTATTGGGAGCTATATATGTTGGTGGTGTATCAGGCATTGTAAAATTGACATTACCGTCAATTATTAGACCAGTGCCAGCAACACTAATTATTGTTCCTGGGGACATTGGATGTCCATATTTATCGGCAATTGTAAATGTCCAAGGACCTTCAGATCCTCCATTAGGGATGGCAAATGTTGTTGGGCCTGTCACATCTGAAAAGATAGGATGACCCGTCCATAACATTAGAACTGAATCTCTAACCCACGTTGCAGACGCTCCTAACGTGCGGGCGTACACCCATGATAAACCAGGTCCCGCGCCTGCCAGAATATCGGTACCTTCTGGATGTGGATTACTAGACCACAAAGTTTGATTAACAAATCCATCAACATCTGTAACACCAACACTAGCACCGCTCTTACCTGTTCCAATAGAACCATGCATCGTATTGAAATAAACCGCTGTACCAGGAAGAACAGGGTTGCTATATTGATCAACAACTTGGACAGTCATAATGTATGGCCAAAAGTCCCACTCAAGTCCAGGGAAGTTATAATATTTTGATGCTAATGTGAAATGGCGCTGATCTGCAAATCCTGCATGAACTGATATCTTAACAGGTTGAGATACAACAAGTTTTCCACCACCAAGATCTATCTGCGAATACACTTGAATAACTCCCGCTTGAGTTCCGCTGCGGACGGAAACACGTAATCTTGCGTTATCGTCTGTACTATCAGAGGTTGAAACCAATGAAGGCGGTGTACCAACATTCGTAAATGTATTCGGGAAAAATTGCAGAGTAAATTGTGCAAATGCTCGCGGACTTTTACCAATCAACATCCCTAGAGAATCGCGCACTTCATACGTAACAACAGAATTCTCTATAGATCCTGTTCCAGAAACATAAATATCTGTTGCTGAGACACTCACAAATGCAATCTGCGCCGGCAGCTTTGATGATTCCCGCGGCGGGAGGATCGCTTGCGGAGGTTGCAGAGTGCCATAAATAACTTTTGATGTCGTCCCATTGGGGCCGCTCACCATCAATTGAAGAGTAAACGGACCGTCGATACCACCGTTGGGTACAGCATCGTCAACCCGGATTCTATAGGATGTTAGAGATGTGTTTCTTGTATCCGGTGTTGAGGCACCTACATCGCCACTAAGTATTACTCCGCTCCCTGCAAGTCCTCCAGTAATAACCGAGATTTTGTTGCCAACTGCAAGAGGATTTCCATTTGCATCGTTGATAGTGAGATCAAGCGTCTGTCCGGTGCCATCAAATATATTAATAGAATCGTTTGGAACATTGGTTACGGTAATTCGTGGAGTCCCTGAAAAGGTAACTACGGATTGTTTAGTAAAAGATCCGTTTGTTTTATTTACAGTCACCTTTATAGTATCGATTCCGGCAACTGCCGGTTTCCCCCCTCCATAGATGGAGACATTCGCCTGTCCTGTGACATCTGTTACACCTATTGCACCAATCGAACCACCTGTGGTTTCGAAATAAGCTAGATTCCCCGGCTGAACCGGATTCCCATACTGATCAACCAACATTATTGAGGCTGTTCCTATTGATTTTGCAGAATCACCAATACCGGGGAAGTTTCTTGAGCTTGTCCACATTGTCGAACGTACGGAATCCGGCAGACCGCCGGAGATTGTCAATTGAGCCGGTGAAGAACTAATTGTTGTTCCAACGACAGTTGCAGAAGCAACTACCTGTAACACACGTGATTTCGTGCCTGATGTTATCACAGTAGAGGCAAGTCCATTAGCATTTGTCTTAATGCTGTCAGGCAATAAAAATTCCCCGCCAATCCGGCCTCCGATGATAGTGAATCGAACCATCACCGCTCTCTGCGATGAAAGCGCATAGCCAAGTGAATCCATAACAGCAAATGTAAGCAAGGCTTTCTCTGTCCCACCCCCATTTCGAACAGAAAGCGATTTATCAGTTTGAAGCACTAAATCGATGCTGGCAGCTTGACCTGTAGCGCCTGGAGATATGGGTAGAACACCATTAACTGATTTCAACCGAATAGTAACAGATTGATCCTTCCCTACATCAACTTCTATTGGCGTGGTTACAGTGTCGTATGTTGCCATCGTCGTTCTCAATGTTGTACTGTAATTCGAGCTCAGGACACCCAAAGGAAGAGTAAAAGCTCCTACGCTATCTGTATAAACTATTGCCCCAATTTTCCCTAGATCTTCGACTTTAGCGCCTTGAAGAATATGTGTTGTATCTGTTGCATCTAGTACCGTTCCTTTAATGGATGACGAAGGAGTTACTGGTTCTGTGGGATTTTCCTTGCATCCTGCGCACATCATTATTATAACAATAGACACTTCAAGTAAATTGGCACGAAAACTCATAAGATACTCCTCAGGAAAAGATCCCTGTTTTATGGAAATTCAATTGTTGAGCTTATTTCTCTGTTCTGCGTTTGATAATGTCCTTATCCATCTCTTCCTGTTGCTCTTTAATAACATTTTTCCCTGCCTGCGGTTTTATCGCACGGTCTTCCAACGATGGAAGTATCTCTGCTTTGAGAAGAACGATAAGTTCCCGTTTCGTAGTGGTTTTTGAATCATACCCAAAGAGGTAGCGTAGTCCAAACACCCACCACGGTAAATCTTTCAGTAAAGGTACTCCCTGACGAAGAATCGTTTCCGAATTGGAATACATCCCACCGATATAACTTTCCTCACCGTTAAGCATTGTTAAAGAACCTGATGTAGAAGTCTTATGAATGATGGTTGTAAGTGAGGTTGCTTCAAAAGTACTTTTTTCAACTTTGTACTGAACATCTATAAATTCCATTTCGCCAACTTTGAAAATTCTCGGTTTAATGTTAATAATTGTTCCTGTTGGATAAAATTTTTGGGTCGTGTTTCCGGAAAAATCTTTTTCCAATACAGAGAAATCATCTCCAACTTGGAGTGTGCTGCTTAAACCTGAACGAACTGGAATCTTAGAATTTGAAATTATTTCGCCAAGCTGATCGGCTTCAAACATCTTGAGTGCTGCATAGATGTCCACTCCAAGGTTGTTACCTGTCGGCTTTACAGTCGCACCTATGAATTCATTTGTGAGTCTACTCGAAACTGTAGTAGTTGTGCTCGACATTGGTGGAGTAGTTGCTCCGAAAATATTCACTCCGAGATTTAAATTACTTCCACGGAAAATAGAAAAATCCATCCCATCCTCTAGCAACTTTGTTCTATTCAAATCAAAGAACACACACGAAATGGAAATATCGCGCATTTTGGAATAAGACTCGCTGGAATCAACAACCGCGGCAGCCTGCGGAGGCATAATCGTAGGAACAGAGCTTGATGATGGGGTTTGGGAAATATCTTTAGAAGGACCTTCCCTCTGTGCTTGTTCACCTTGCTTTTTCCCGATTTCCTCGAATGAGGCAATTTCCATATACTCCGGATAGTCGATGTACCACAGTTGATTACTCCTGAGAATAAGTTCCAATGCATCCTTCCAATACATCGATTCAATATTAATCCCAATGGTTTTATCTCTTCCTTGCAAGGGTGACCGGTCA
>Ga0187886_1003436_pt1 | contig 11839 bp, 8 predicted proteins | sample June2016WEW_20_1_FD_133001 | JGI IMG/M metagenome (GOLD analysis project Ga0187886, IMG submission 133001) | Peatland microbial communities from SPRUCE experiment site at the Marcell Experimental Forest, Minnesota, USA - June2016WEW_20_150 | ecosystem: Environmental > Terrestrial > Soil >...
ACCAGTGCGGATGACTGTCCCAGTCCTCCGTTCGCTACATCAAGTACGCTCTTCCATGTCGGTGCCCCTCCTAAAGTGCTCGTCTGTAAGAACTGCCCGGCTCCTGTCGAGGTTGCTACTGATGTAAGATTATCTGCCGTCGATGTGTACAGTACCTGGTTAACTCCTCCAAATGTATTTACCCCTGTCCCCCCATGTAATACCGGCAAGACCCCTGTTACTTTTGATGTCAGGTCTATCGTCCCGTTCGCTATATCATTATTGTCTATCTGGCTATATGTCGGCAACCCTGTTGCATTACCATGCAATACCGTTGTTGTCGTTCCCTTGTCCCCCTGGATGATCGATGTGCCATCTGACACCATGATCGATTCCCCTGCTAAAGCCGTACTGGAGTTCGTTCCTCCATTGCCTATCGGTAATATCCCGCTTACATGTGTCGTTAAGCCTACTTTCCCCCATAATGGAGCAACCCCGGCTCCTCCGCTCATTAATACATTGCCCGTGGATATGTCTGCCAGTCTCGTGAAGCCTGTCGCTGTCCCTGTTAACAGATCTCCTACAGCTATCCCGCCTGACAGATCTGTGTTTGTTCCACCATTATTTAATGGTAAAAGACCTGTGACTTTGGATGTAAGATCTATTGTGCCATTTGTTATATCTCCATTTTGAATTTGTCCAAAAATCGGAGCTCCACCAGTTCCTCTTAAAACCGTATTGGCTGCACCTACAGCTATTGTAAGCGGAGCTGTTCCTGCACCTCCACCAATGACCACACCATTGGCTGTCAGCAATGCTGATGATGCCATCGAAGTGCTGGTGTTGAAATAAGGTATACCACCTGATATTCCTGATGTTAATCCCGTTCCACCATTGGGAACAGTAAGAGGAGAAGTAAGAGTCAATCCGGCAAATGTTGGAGAAGAGGTTTGTGCAATATCCTGAGGAGTGGATAAGGTTATTAAACCAGGAGCAAAAGAAACACTTATCCGGTTGGCAGTTCCCTGAAGTGTTTTATATTCATTTGCATTACCTGCCGCATTCATTCCAAGCAGTTGATTAGGTGTTCCCCAGGCTTCCGAAGCAAATGCTTTCCAGCCGGGAACCGTAGTATCATAATACCAGAATGATTTGGTATCGGTATCATAAACCAGCAATCCCGCCGCAGGAGAGGCTATCCCTGTCCTCTGTGCCGTAGTCATTCGCGGAGCAAGAAATCCTCTCGACGTTGATTGCAGTTCCAGGATAGACGATGCATCCGGCGTGATCGGAGCCGTCTCGCTGATCCCGACTCCCTTTACCTGCCCGAAGATCCTCTGATTCCCGATAGCAAGAATCAATAGTACCATGCACAAGACAAGTTTAAAGCGAAACAGTAATGTCCGCTTTATGGAGCTCCTTCTGCCGCCGGAAGCTCCCGATGATTTGTTCTGCAAAGTATTCATGATATACCTCCTCATTTATGTGGTATTTGTGATTTTCGAAATGTTACTTCATCTAAGACAAAAAAATTTATATCCGGCTTTCAAATCTTTTTTTTAAAAGCCGAATTATTAATCATTTATATATATGCCCGTTACTCGCAAACCAAACGGACTGATTCTCTATTATCAAGACAAATTCATGGTTAACTTGGTTGCATAAATGCAGCCTGATATTCATAACCTGAATAAAGATAAAAAAATTATTCAAAACTGATTAATTTTTTTGACCAGATGGCAGAAATAGTAAATAAACAAGTAGTTTGATCCAATAAAAAACCGGATGTGTTTTGCATCCGGCCGGATAATATCTTTCTTCGAAATTGAAATTATATCTTGATTTTACATCCCCTTCACCCCTCCCGCTGTCGCGGGACAGGCTCTCAAGGGGGGATTCACTGTATTTTGATCCAGCTCTCCGTAATTTTTAAATTATCATTATTCTTGCCTTTCCAGATTTCGTGGGAAAAATTCTTGTTTTTTTCACTGTTGTACCAATGCGCCGTTAAGTCTTTGCGCCGTTATATTATCAGCATTGCATCGCCATAAGTGCCAAATCTGTATTTTTCCTTCACGGCAGTCTTATATGCATCAAACACCAGATCGTATCCTCCGAAAGCAGCGACCATCATCAGAAGGGTTGAATAAGGAAGATGGAAGTTGCTGATCATCATATCCGGAACCTTGAATTCATAAGGGGGAAAAATAAATTTGTTTGTCCACCCGTCAAATGGCTTCAGGTATCCATTGGTCGATACCGAACTTTCAAGAGTCCTGACAACTGTAGTTCCGACAGCACAGATCCTGTATTTATTGTCTTTAGCTTTGTTGACAATCTCAACTGCTTCGTCGGAAATATTTATCCTTTCTGAGTCAACCTTATGTTTAGTAAGGTCTTCCACGTCAACGCTTCTGAAATTCCCCAGTCCCACATGAAGAGTTATCTCTGCAAAATTCACACCTAGAATTTCCAGTTTCTTTAAAAGCTCCCGGGAGAAATGCAACCCGGCTGTAGGTGCTGCAACGGCACCTTCATACTTTGCAAATATTGTCTGGTATCTCTCATTATCCTCAGGCTCCACTTTCCTGTTAATAAATTTGGGCAGTGGGGTCTCTCCGAGTCCGTAAAGAGTCTGCTTAAACTCTTCATATGTGCCGTCAAAAAGGAACCGAAGTGTTCTTCCCCTGGATGTCGTGTTGTCTATCACTTCTGCAACCAGAAGGTCATCCTCTCCAAAATAAAGCTTATTGCCGATCCGTATTTTTCTGGCAGGATCTACCAGGACATCCCATAAACGTTGTTCCCTGTTCAATTCCCGTAAAAGAAAAACTTCAATCTCAGCGCCTGTCTTCTCCTTGTTGCCATAAAGCCTGGCAGGAAAGACTTTTGTATTGTTAAATACGAGGACATCATTTTCATTAAAATAATCGACAATTTCCTTGAAAATCTTATGTTCAAATTTCCCGGTCTTTTTGTTCACCACCAGTAATCTCGATTCATCCCTGTTTGCCGTAGGGTAAAGTGCTATAAGCTCCTGCGGCAAATTGTACCTGAATTGCGATAATTTCATAAACTGTTTTTATTATATATAAAAATAGAATTCCTTTATACGTATAAATATCAGTTTTGTTGCAATTGTTCAAGATACTGATCAAATTTTTCCAGGGTAAAAGCATCTGAAAGGGTATACCCTCCAATCGAAATTCGTTCCAGTCCTGAAAGATAACAGCCGCTATTAAGTGCCTTCCCAAGGTCTCTTGCGAAAGATCTTATATAAGTTCCCTTACTGCAGAGGACTCTTATTTTCGCGTCCTGGTCCCGGAAAGATAAGAGCTCAATTTTCCGGTAAGTCACACTTACGGGTTTAAGCTCCTTTTCAACTCCCTTTCTGGCAAATTCATAGGCTCTCTTCCCGTCTATGAACTTAGCTGAGTGAAGCGGTGGTACCTGCTGCTGTTCACCTAAAAAATTCTTCAGCGTCTCTTCCAGGATTCTTTTTGTTATATGGCTGGTAGGATATTTCCCATTAACCTCTGTCTCAAGGTCATAAGAAGATGTAGTTTCTCCAAAATGAAGTGTGGCAATATATTCTTTATCAAGATCACGGAATTCTTCAATCCGTTTTGTCGCCTTCCCCGTGCATATTATCATCAGTCCGGTTGCAAGAGGGTCAAGTGTTCCTGCATGGCCCACCTTGATTTTTTTTATACCAAGCTTGCTGCGGATCATTATTCTGACCTTGTTTACCAGGTCAAAAGATGTCCAGTAAAGAGGTTTATTAAAAAGGAGGAGTTGTCCTTCCTCAAATAATGATGGTTTATCAGATGACATGCAATCCCAAAAAGATAGAAAAGATTCCGATCAGAACACAATAAGCCGCGAACCACAAAAGATTACCCCTTTTGACAATTTTTATCATCCATTTACATGCAAAGTAACCAGAAATGAATGCAGTAATAAATCCGGCTAAAATTACCGGCATGGATGTACCTTCAGCGGTAAAGTTGCCTGATTTGAATTCTACCAGATTAGCTCCGATTACCGGTATCAATACCATCAGAAAGGAAAATTTTGCAATATCCGCTTTGTTGTTTCCCAGCATCATTCCGGTGGCAATTGTAGCACCTGATCGTGAAATTGCAGGAACCACTGCAATAGCCTGTGCTATCCCGATTATAAAAGAATCAAAATAACCGATTGGCCTTTCTTTGGGTTTTATAAATGAGGGAAGTACCAGAAGAACAGCTGTGATCAGAAATTGAATCCCAAGAGAAACCATGTTCCCGGTAAAGTATTTGTCGATAACATCTGTCAGATACAAACCGACTATCCCTGCCGGGATCATTGATATAAATATTTTAATCACATATTTTGTCTCTTCATTCAACCTGAACTTAAAGAATCCTTTGAACAAATCAGCAATTTCTTTCCAGAGTACTGCGATAGTACTCAGAACAGTAGCTCCATGTACAGCAACTGTAAAATAAAAATTTGCTTCAGGGTTAATGTTAAACAGATATTTTCCCAGTTCGAGATGACCTGAGCTGCTGACGGGCAAAAACTCTGTAAATCCCTGGACCAGTCCCAGGATAATTGCTTCAAACCAGTTCATATGCTGAATATTTATTAATAGCTATTTTCAATATTTTTCACTCAAGTTTGATCTTGTGAATTGTCGAGAGATTCCTCACTTCTCCGCCTGAAGGCGGATTCGTTCGGAATGACAATATCTGTAATTGAACAAGTGATGGAATGCGCGGGCAAAGCCCGCGTATTCCATCACATCTCCTTATAAAGTTCTGTCATTCCGAGCGATAGCGAGGAATCTTTAATTATCAATCAGTTTTTTTATCCTCCTTCGGTTTCTTCATGATCGCCCAGATTTCAAAAACAAATCCTGCAAGCACGACTATCGGTGCCAGGGTAATTCTCCTGAAGCTGAAGATATTATCACTGAATTTATCAGGGCTCGGCGATTTTCCGCCAAGCATAAGCAAAAATCCTATTACGATGATTGCAAAACCAATTGCAAGCAGTTTATAGTTTTCGCGTCCGAGCGCAAAGTTCAGTTTTTCCTTATTTTCGTTTTTCGTGGTCATAATGAATCAGTAATAAAGTTTGTCTTCGGAAATGCTTAAATACCTGTTGACTGAAAAATATGTCGAAATCATATTAATTAAAACTCCTGTCACAACAAGGGCCGCTCCAAGAAGCATTAGCAGATTTGTATTTTCAAATGTAAACATAAGAAAAAATTCCTTCTCGATGAGGTAAAGCAGTCCCATCAGCAGGGTCATGGCAATTAATGCTGCGATTAATCCATGCAGGGCGCTTTGAAGAATGAACGGCTTTCTTATAAATGACCTGGTTGCCCCGACAAGCTGCATTGTCCTGATTATGAATCTTTTTGAATAGATTGACAGCCTGATGGTATTGTTGATTATAGTAAGTGCTATCAGGAAGAGAAAAGAGCTGATCACGAGCAGGAAGAGGCTTATCTTTTTTACATTTTCGTTTATAAGGAAAAGAAGAGATTCCTGATAATAAACCTCTTTAACAAAAGGATATCCAAGAATATATTTTTCAATTTTTTGAACGCTGTCCGGCCTGGTATATTTTGAAGTGAGATAAACATCAATTGATGGAGGAAGCGGATTGTCGCCAAGAAAACTTACAAAGTCCTCACCAAGCTCTGTCTTCATTTTCGAAGCTGCCTCATCCTTTGAAACATAAGTTGTTGATTTTACATATGATTTTGCATCAAGATCCTTTTGAAGCATTCTTATATCGGCTTCTTTGGCGGCATCGTCAAGCATGACTGAAAAAGAGAGGCTTTCGCGAAAATAATCCGATAGCTCCTTTGCGTTAATAAGAACCAGCCCGAATATCCCCAGAAGAAACAAAACCAGCGAAACGCTTACCACCAGGGATATATAGGAACTCCTCAGCCTTAATCTCTCGTGTCCGGGTTCTTTTTTCTTCATTTTAACCCACCCCTTTCCCTCCGCTTCACGGAGGGATTATTTATTAATCATTGCGAAGTGCAATGTTCCGGAGTAATTTTCTTTTTATCTTGTGACTTTTGTCTTTTGTCTTATTCAACGACTGTCATCCAGCCAAATTCGTCAGTTACATCTCCGTTCTGAATGCCGACAAGCTTATTATAAAGCTCCATGGTAAGTTTCCCGGGTTTCCCGTCGCGGCAATACTCATATATTTTATTCTTTTCGGGGTCAACTATTTTGCCAATTGGCGAAATAACGGCTGCCGTACCGCACGCTCCCGTCTCTGAAAACTCTGCAAGCTCCTCTACCGGGACACGTCTGCGTTCCGTTTTTATTCCAAGTGTACCTGCCAGCTGAAGCAGACTTTTATTTGTTATTGAGCCAAGAATAGATTCTGATTTTGGAGTGATATATGTCTTATCCTTAATCCCATAAAAATTAGCCGGACCGCATTCATCGATATACTTCTTCTCTTTTGCATCCAGGAATATTACACTTCCGTATCCGCCTTCTTTGCCTGCCACCAGTGCGCGAAGGCTTGCTGCATAATTTCCCCCGACCTTATAAATACCGGTGCCAAGAGGCGCTGCCCTGTCAACATCGCGGCAGATCATCATATTAACTGGTTTTATGCCTCCTTTGAAATATGGTCCGACAGGAGTTACAAATACAATGAATGTATATTCAGAAGCCGGTTTGACTCCAACTTCAGCTCCGCTGCCATAAAGCAGCGGCCTGATGTACAAAGATGCACCTGAACCATAAGGCGGCATAAATTTTTTGTTCAGTTTTACAACCTGGAAAAGAGCTTCCCTGAACAATTCAGCCGGAACCGGAGCCATCTTGATCCCGTTCGCAGATGATATCAGCCTGCTGGCATTTTCATCCCACCTGAAAACCCTGACTTTTCCATCTTTACCCATATATGCCTTCAGCCCCTCAAATGCCTCCTGGCCATAATGCAGTCCTGTTGCCGCAATGTGAATATCGATATACTCGGATTGTGAAACTTCAGGTTTTCCCCACTTGCCGTCCTTATAATGACAGCGAATATTATAATCAGTTTTTATATAACCAAAAGGTAAATTTTTCCAGTCAAGAGTTCCCATATATTTAATTTTTAAAGTCGGCTCAAAAATACATTATAAAAACATATTTTTCTAACTATTTAAGAATAATGAAGGGTTATTCTTTGTCCGAATGAAGAGCAGAAACCTGGTCTTCGACAGGTACGCTTCTCAGAAGTTTGCCAGTATCAGTAATAAACTCATGGTCGAGAAGAAGCTTTCTTTGAATTTCTATCCACTCCTGCTTCCCGTGAGGTATCCCGTTCTCCGATTCTTCCCGCAGAAGCTTATCAGAAAGCTTTAGAAAATCAACTCTCCCCAGGTAATCATAACGTGAGTCGTGAAGAATAATATCATTTACTGATTCCTGTTTATTGATAAATGAATTAGTGATGAGCCTTTTTACATCGTCAATTTCAGACTGGTCAAAACCATACTTCGGCAAAGTTTCTTCAACAGTTTCAAGCGAAGCTTCCATTGGTTTTTCATAGTCGGAGATATAGCCGGTAAAAAGAAATAATGCCGCCAGTTTCAGCCGCAGAAAATCTTCCTCCGGGATCCTCTCAGCCGTAGCAAGCAGATCAACCTGGCTGCTTATGCCTTTTACAAGCGAGGAGTTATGGAAATAGAGGTCGGGAGGAGCCTCTTCATCGAAAAGCTTTATAATTGCTTCTTCAACGTCCTGCAATTTCAGCATCTGCATTTTAAGGATAAACTTCCTGTTTGGCTTGCCTTTTTCATCCCTTAGCTCCGGAATAATTCCATTTACAAAATACATGTCAAGCTCACCCTTGTATTTGACTGGCATTTTCCCCCGGTGCTCACAGGAGAAAAAGTCCTTTGCAAATTCATAGGTCGTCCCTGATATATTTACTTTTCCTGCCTCCCCCGATGATTCCATCCTGCTGGCTGTATTCACAGTATCACCCCATATATCGTATGAAAGCTTTTTCTGTCCTACTACTCCGGCTACAACAGTGCCCGTGTGGATCCCAATTCTTATATCCCAGAATTTCATTCCTTCAAGTTCGGATGTCTCCTTAAGATTTTTCATATAATCCTGCATTTCCAGGGCGGCAAGGATAACCTCAACCGGATTGGTCCTGTTTTTTTCAGGAATGCCTCCGGCGCACATGTAAGCATCACCGATTGTCTTTATTTTTTCTATCCCCAGCCTCTCAACCACAGAATCGAAATAGAAGAAAAATTTATCAAGTTCATCGATCAGAACTTCGGGATTTGTTTCTTCAGCAATCTTTGTAAATCCCTGGATATCGGAAAAGAGGACAGTAACAAAATTATATTTGATCTTCGTGGCTTTGCCCTTCTCCATAATCTCGCTTGCCGTGTTTTTAGGCAGAACATTGGCAAGCAGTTTTTCCGTCTTCTCCTTCTCAATAATAAGGTCTTCCGTTCTCTTATTGATTATTTGCTCAAGCATGTATTGGGTGCGGGCAAAGCGAAGATTCATGGAAGTGTAGAAAGCCCAGATCACAAATGCAGCAGTCAGAATATAAAGTAAAAGAGCCAACGGAGAAGAGTACCAGGGAGAAAGCACTTTGAATCCGGGGATCATTGTTTCTTTTGCCTGACCCTTCTGATAAACGCATCTGACCTTTAACTGATACTTCCCGGCGGGAAGATTCGTGTATTCCATAAAAGCAGATTGTCGGGGGAAGCTCCATTTTTTATCAAACCCAACAAGCATAAATTGATACGTTGTAGTGTCTGTTCCCGTAAAATCAAATGCAATATTACGATGCCGGAAATCGAGTGTAAGATTTTGCGGGCAGGGACCCGGAATTATTGAATCGCCGTTTATAATAATCTGCTTCAGAGCAGGAATTGCTTCCTGGCTTGACGGGAACCCTGCTGATAATACTGAAGGAAGGATAAGTGAGATTAAAAGAATGCCATTCCTCTTTAATAAATTCCTGCCCTGAAACATATAAATGCCGAAATAAAGTAATTCAAATGTAGTACTTAATATACTTTGGTCAAAAGGAAAGATCAATTTTAAGTACTTTTGCCTCAACCTGAACGCTGAAAAAATGCAATTAGTCTTTGCCACAAATAATGATCATAAATTAAAAGAGATCAGGGATATTCTGGGCAGCAGCTTCAACCTTTTAAGTCTCAAAGATTTAAATATCGTTGAAGACATTCCCGAAAATGAGCCCACGCTTGAAGGCAATGCATTGTATAAAGCAAGGCATATTTACGGAATTCTGAATATGGATGTCTTTGCTGATGATACCGGTCTTGAAACAGATGTTCTGAACGGACTCCCGGGAGTTCATTCAGCACGATTTGCCGGAGAAAACAAGAATTCCGATGATAATATTGATAAGCTGCTTGGTCTCATGGGCAACTCCGGGAACAGGAAAGCCCGGTTCAGAACAGTAATCGCTCTTATACTTGATGGAAGGGAACATCTTTTTGAAGGCATCTCGGAGGGTACTATTATATCTGAGAGAAGAGGCAGTGAAGGATTCGGATATGATCCTGTTTTTATTCCGGCCGGCAGCAATCTTACCTATGCGGAGATGCCTCTTGATAAGAAAAATAAAATTTCACACAGGGCCAGGGCATTTAATAAGTTGAAGGAGTTTCTTTATCATTACTCGCAAAAAGACAATAAAGACATGATTTAACTGTTTAATTTCCTGATGAGAAGGTTCCTGACTATAACCGGCATAATATTATCTTCGTCGTTCACACTGGCTCAAACTCCCGTCGGAGAGTGGACTGATCACCTTATATATAACAGCGCATCATGCGTTGCAGCAGGTTCAAAGGAAATATTCGCTTCAACAGGCTCATCTGTCTTAATATATAATAAGCAGTATGCAGAGCTCAGAAAGCTGTCAAAAGTAACCGGGCTTTCAGAAACGGGAATCAGTTCAATTGCCTGGTCTGAGGAAAACAGCACCCTGATAATTGCTTATACGACAACAAATATTGACCTTGTAAAAGGAAATTCAATATATAACATTCCTGATATAGAGAGAAAATATATTCCGGGAAAAAAGAACGTGAACAGGATAAGGACTGACGGAAGGTATGCTTATCTCGCATGCAGCTTCGGTATTGTCGTCATCGATCTTATCAGGAATGAGATCTTCGATACATGGAAACCAGGTAACGGCCTGGAAACTGCAGAGGTTAAAGATATTGCCTTTGGCAACGGCAAGGTGTATGCAGCCACAAACATAGGGGTCTATTATGCTGATATTACCAATTCGGGGCTTGCATATTTCGGGAACTGGTCGCTTCTGACTACCTTCCCTTCTCCGGGAGGAAATTTCAATCTTGCACTCTTTTCAGGAAACAAGCTTTATGTCAACCGGACCGGCCAGTATTTTCCGGGAGATACAATTTACGTCGTACAGGGAAGTGCATCTGTATTTTCATATGTACGGGGGCGTTTCAACACCTCATTTGACAATTCCGATAATGGCTTTACAATATCTTCCGGAAGCTCTGCTGCCATATACAATATCGACGGATCGCTAAGCAAGACCATTTCATCCTATGGCTGGGGAAGTCCGGCTATTGCCCAGATAATTATAGAGGGAAGCGATGCCTGGATTTCAGATATCAATGCAGGACTGGTTTTCGGGAAGAATATATCTGAATATTCCGCATTGACATTACCAGGGCCGGTTTCGAACAATGCGATCAATATCATGTCTTTCGACGGCAAAACAATTATCTGTGGCGGAGGCATTGATGCATCATGGAATAATCTATGGAGACCTTTGCAGATATCCATATATGAAAATAACGGCTGGACAGGCATTTCATCGTCAACTGTTTCCGATGCGATGAGAGCAGTTGTGGATCCTTCCGACAAGACTCATTTTTTCGTTTCAACCTGGGGCGGCGGATTACTTGAATATAAGAATAACCTTCTGGTAAACCATTTTACCGAAGCAAATTCTCCCTTACAGACAATAATATCTGGTGCGCCTTATGTACGGGTTTGTGGTCTGGCAATGGATAAAGAGAGAAATCTCTGGATCACCCAGACAGAAGTTACAGGAAGCATCAAGGTACTTAAACCTGATGGAACCTGGATTGTTAATCCATTAACAATTGATGCCAATGATATTGGCGATATCATCATTACCAGAACCGGTCAGAAATGGATGGTATTGCCTAGAGGTAACGGTCTTGCGATTTATGACGATAACGGAACTCCTTCCAATTTTGATGACGACAATTATATTAAAATGACCGTAACTGATTCTGATAACGAGGTGATATCCAATGTTTATTCCATTGCCGAGGATCTTGACGGGAATATATGGGTAGGAACGGATAAGGGTCCGCTTATTTATTACAATCCCGATAAAGTCTTTGAGGGGGACCTGAAGGCATACAGGATAAAAGTGCCAAGAAATGACGGCACTGGGCTTGCCGATTATATGCTTGGAACAGAAACCATTACTTCCATTTCCGTCGATGGTGCAAACAGAAAGTGGCTGGGGACGATGAGCTCAGGAGCATACCTTCTTTCGGCAGATGGCATGAAACAAATCAAGAACCTGAACGAGGATAACAGTCCGATGCTTTCAAATGTGATTTCAAGCGTTGCAGTCGACGGCAAAACGGGAGATGTCTGGTTTGCAACTTCAAAGGGAATTATATCATACCGTGGAGATGCCACTGCAGGAAAGGAATCCTTCACAAATGTTTACTCATTCCCTAATCCGGTCAGAGAAAATTTTACAGGTAATGTCACAATAACGGGGCTGGTCAGGAATACGGAGATCAGGATCA
>Ga0187886_1003439_pt1 | contig 11836 bp, 10 predicted proteins | sample June2016WEW_20_1_FD_133001 | JGI IMG/M metagenome (GOLD analysis project Ga0187886, IMG submission 133001) | Peatland microbial communities from SPRUCE experiment site at the Marcell Experimental Forest, Minnesota, USA - June2016WEW_20_150 | ecosystem: Environmental > Terrestrial > Soil >...
ACATCTTTGATTGTTCCGATCGTCTCAAAAAATACCTTTTTGGCGACCTCCTGAGGGTCCTCTTTTTGGAGGGTAATCGCTCCTTCCCCCCCTTCCTCTTCAGAGACCTCCAATGGGTTCACTTCGATGATGTGGATATCTCTGTTCACTAATTGTTCGGTGAAAAGGGTGGCATTCTCTTTTTGACCCTCTTCCAAGTTCATAAAAGCGTAGAGGAATTCCTTTAAAATCCTTTCATCCAAAGAGGCTTTGAAAATGATCTCGCCGATCAACCTCTTTTTCCATTGGGTCAAGAGAAATTTGAAACTGGTAAATCCCTCCACCGAATAACGCAATCGTTGGTCGTTGAGGAAGAAGTCGCCCTTTACAATTTTGAGGGAAAAGCTCCCTTCCCTCTTGATTAACGCGTTAATGGTTTGGAGGGATTCTTGAATGAATTGGTGAAGAGCGACATTCTTCGAATCATAAATCTGTGAGATTCTCATCAATACATGGAATTTGGTGATGAGGTTGTTCCCCAGTTTTGATAGATCCGAATCTATGACCTCGGATGGTTTTTTGCTTGCCCTTTGGGAGTGGATCGTCGTTTCCATGACCTCTATCTTCTCTCCTTAACGGACCGATTGTTCGATATGTCTTAATTCACTCTCTCTATTTGAGAGAGCCGCTCCTTGATCAGCCTCCATGAATTTTAATGTATTGGTTGCGCAGAGTCTCATCTCATCCCATTTTGCCTTCTGAAACCATCTTCTCTTTTTGGCAATCTTCTCTAATACCGGGATCACCTCTTTCGAGCCTGTCTCGCCCAACGCCCTGAAGAAAGAGGCTTTCTCGTTAAAATCCCGTTTATAAAATTCTTCGGAGAGGATGATATCCAGGAGTGGCTTCACCGCTTCATTCTTGGCGATCCGCGCCAAAGAAAGGGAAGCCTTCCCTCTGATTCCTGCCAAAGAATCCTCCAAAAATTTCGGAATAAGATCCTTTCCTTTCTCCCCAAGTTTGCTGAGCACCTGGAGTGTCTCCTCTCTTACCTTTGGATCCTCATGGACGACCAAGTTCCTCAAATATTTTACCGTAGAGGGATGCCCAATCTTTCCAAGGGTGTAGAGAATGTGGCAGACCAGCAAGATATTACGATCCGATAAAAATTTGCTCAGGGGTTGAATATCCTCCCGGCAGAGTTCGGCGAGACGATCGCAGATTACTTTTCTCCATCTCCCAGAATCCAAATCTCTCAATAAATGACAGAGAGGTTCGGCGGCCTGCTTTGTCAGAAGTCGGAGATATTGAAGAATTAATTCTGATTCTACTTCTCCATTGCCTTTCATGACTTTCCCTAAAAGCTCGATGGGGCGTGAATTGGAAAAACTTTCGATAATGCGACGAATGGCAAAGATCTGTTTGTCTTTCAGGGCAATCGATTCCATTGCATCATTGAAGTTCTTCAAGATCGCCACTGCCTTCCCCAACCTTTTCTGTTCGAGAATGGATTCGATCGTCCTCGCGAAGAAAGAGATCATGTTTTCATAGGCGTCCATATCTTCGCCGAGATGAAGCAGGATTTCGATGAGGTTATCGATCAAAACATAGAGATATTCCGGCTCTTGCTCCCGTTGAACCTTTCGTTTGATCTCCGTCATCTCATCAGGAGTGAGCTGGCACGCCTGAATCAAGGCTTGGTCTGGAGAGAGATTCAGCGCTTGTTTTAAACCCGCTGCCGCAAGGGCATGGGCTTCCTCTGTCTCCTCTTCCTTAGCCTTTTCCTCAAACCTTTCTCCCTCAAGCCTCTTATATTCCAGTCCGCTGCTCAGATCCTCCATTGTTGCAGGAACGAAGTTGATCCCTTCTTCCAAAAATTCATCGATCGTCGTGATGGCGATGTGAGAGAAATCTTTCTCCCAGAGCAGGGTAACGAGATCATCCTCCAAGTGATTGATGGAGTCCGCCTTTCTCACAATATTGAGGAAATCGACAACCTCCCTGAATTCTAAACCTTTGGAGAATTGGATTTCACGAATCCCGTCCTTAAAAAAGAGAAAGGCCAAACTCTCTTTCACATCCTGACTTTCATACACCACCTTTCCCCGATAGAAGAGTTGATGTTCTCCTACCTGGAGGATAAAAGAATCGAATTCATCGAAGTAGTGAGCAAAATCCTTCTGCAAGCGATCCAAATATTTTAACAACATCGGGTGGCTGGCTTCATAAAGTCGGTAGGCCTTCATGGTATGGAGAAAGGTCTGAATCAATGCCTTTGTGGACTTTACTCCCTCTTCAATGAGCCTATCCTCAAAAACATCCAATTTATCCTCTAACTTCTCCACCAAATTTATCCTCCCTTATGATTGCAGGTTAATTTGCATTCTCTCCCCATTCTCTCCCCTTAGGAATCGATCCAATTCTGATTTGAGGACCTTCCAGCCTTTTCCCGCCTTGGCCCCTTTGATTCTCCCTATGTAAAGATACTTAAGATAAGTAGGCCTTGAGATCCGAAGATAATGGCAGGCCTCCTGGGTTGTCAGGACAACATCTTCTTTTTCCGTTAGCATGGTTTTCCACCTTTTATGTCAGAATTTACACTATTTGTTAGCATTTTCTATACCAAACTCTTAAGTGTTATTTAACTTATCAATATTTAAAAGGAATTATTTTTTCAACCCTCCCTATTTGAAAAGGAGGATGACAATTTTTGTACTCCAAGAGTACAACTTTCTTCCTTTTTTATAATCACCTTTTTCTATTGTTCCTCTAAAAAGATATAGGTTAAAATTATTCCATGTCTAATGCCCATCCTTACCAACGGGACATCAATTGGAGATTATGTAAACCCCGTTAGAAAGGACGGGTTTTTAAATCCGCCCTCCCTGCCTGCGGCAGGCAGGAAAAAGGAGTGAACATTTTTTTCTACCTTCCCGCCATGAATAGCGGGGTTTTCTAACGGGGTAAATATGCCAAAGAGAAAGGGGTCAAAATCGCCATCAATTCAGATGCCCATGATGAAGAGGGGCTGAAGGATGCCTATTTCGGAGTAGGAATTGGCCGGAAGGGATAGTCCGAGTCCAGAGATATCTTAACACGATGAATCTCGAAGAGATGAAGGATTTTTTAGACCGGAGGAAACTTCCTTAAGTTCAAGGTTCATAGTTCATAGTCCATAGTTGAATCGGAGGGAATAATGAAAAAGGAATCTGATCAGAAAAGGGTGAAAGAAATTATTAAAATTTTATCCAAAGAGATACCGGACTCCAGTATTGCTTTAAAATTCTCCAATCCCTTCGAGCTCCTGATTGCTACCATCCTCTCTGCCCAGTGCACGGATGTCAAGGTGAACCAGGTGACAACAGATTTATTTCATAAGTATCGTTCCGCGAAAGATTATGCAGAAACCAATTTGGCAAAATTGGAGGAGGAGATTCGGCCAACAGGGTTCTATCACAATAAGGCGAAGTCGATCCAGAAGTGTTGTCAGGAGTTAGTGACCCGATTTGGAGGAAGGGTTCCAAATAACTTAGAAGAGTTAGTGAGCCTTCCGGGCGTAGGGAGAAAGACAGCCAATGTCATATTAGGGAATGCTTATGGAATACCTGGGATTGTTGTTGATACCCATGTCCATCGAGTGAGTCAGAGGATCGGTTTGACAAAGAACGATGATCCGGTCAAGATTGAGTTCGACCTGATGGAGATCGTCCAAAAGGAGGAGTGGACCCATTTCTCAAACCTCCTCATCTGGCATGGCAGAAGGACCTGCACAGCAAAAAAACCTCTCTGCGAGCCATGTCCCATCCGCAAGTGGTGTGATTATGGGTCCAAAATGAAAACATAGAAACTCGGGTTTCGTTGACGAGGCTGGTATCGAATCTTGAAATCGAAAATCGAGCCTCGTTGTAAACAAGCATCGATACGAGTTTCGACAACCATAAACAAATCTTATGGCCTTGCCTAAAACGATACGTGACAAACTCTTTCTTATGGAAGAGGTCATTAACTTCCCCACCTCTCTTCTTTCCCACAAAAACTATCATTGGGAAAACCTTCCTATGGTCCCCTATTCCGACTTAACAGGAGCGGTTGTCTCACTGTTCGAAAAGGGACGGAAAGTTACTATTGTCACTGGATTCTATGTCCCTGTCGGAGAACCGCCAGCCACAGAGACGGACGGCCCTCCAGGGGCCCTCATCTTGGCAGAGGGATTGAAATATATGGGAATGGAGGTCTCCCTCCTCTCCGATGAATACACCCTCCCAACGTTAAAGACGGGTTTGAATATTCTTCATCTCTCTGAAAAAGAAATTCCTTTGATCTCCTTTCCCATAGAGCATTCGGATCAGAATCATATCACCCGGATGAATAACGAAGAGATCGAAAGCCCTCTCTCTCTCCGTTTTACTGAGGATTTTTTCAATGGACCCTTAGGCACGGACCTCACCCATCTCATCTATATCGAAAGAGTCGGTCCCAACCATACCCTCGATTCCTTCCTTGCTCAGGAACGGCAAAGCAAACCACCTCTTGGGGATTTCGAGGTGATCCTTCCTCCTCGGATGAGAAATCGATGTTTTAGTTCCCGTTTGGAAGACATTGCCCGATTTACTGGGAAGACCCACTTCCTTCTTGAAATCCAGAAAAGATTGGGTCTGCCGATTGAAAGCATCGGGATTGGGGACCGCGGAAATGAGATTGGAGCAGGGAAGATTCCATGGGAGATCTTCAAGGATCAATCAGCCAACGATCGGGAGGCCATCTTCTGCTGCCGAATGAAGACCAATTATTTCATTTCCTGCGGGATTTCCAACTGGGGAGGATATGCCTTGTTGGCAGGAGTGGCTTTAGCAATGGGAAAGTTGGATATTCTGGAAAAAATCACTCCAGAGCAGGAGAAGAAGGTTTTAGACCATCTCATCCATCATGGCCCGGCAATCGATGGGATTACCTGCAAACAAGAACATTCCGTCGATGGAATCGAATTCAATGACTATATGAAGGTGATCGAACGAGTGAAAGAGATTGCCTTCGAATAGAATAAGGTTTTGGATGAGTGGACTGAAAAGGGCTGAGCGTTCAGCATCCATGCGATCCATTTTCTTCTTAACCGAAGGCGTGAGTCTCTCCTTAGACATCCAGAATTCTCCCTTTCAATATTCGATACATCCGATGTTGAGCAAAGCGCCTGCAGGGCTGATAGGGTGGATGGTGAAAAAAGATTGACAAAATGGCCATTTATGATATTAAAGAACTAAAATGACAAAAGCCGGAGACCTCCAACTTTTATTCCCAGATCTTCTATAAGAAGATTGATCAGAAACCACATTCAGAGATTAAACCATTTAAAGAATCAAACAGGAGGTGTCAAATGAAACGGTCTAAAGTTTTTGTTTTTTTTCTCGTTGCGTTGATTTCTATCCTCATCGGTTTTTATTCACCTGCTTTGGCTCAGGAGAAGGTGGTGAAGGAAGCTCTGAAGGCGTCGGATATCCGGTCCCTTGATCCGCATTATGGGACAACGACAATCGATCTAGCCTGCATCGCTCCACTGTTTAATGGCCTGGTTCGTTTCAAGCCCGGGGATATCAACCCTGAAAAGATCGAGCCAGATCTCGCCGAAAGGTGGGAACGATCGAAAGACGGCCTTGTCTGGACATTCTATCTGCGAAAAGGGGTGAAGTTCCACAAGGGATACGGTGAGATGACAGCCGAGGATGTGAAGTTCTCATTGGAGAAGGCAGCCAATAAGGCAACTTCTGGCTTTGCAGCAGATTATGCTGCCTTGGGCAAGGTGGAGGTAATTGACAAATATATGGTTCGCCTCACCTTTAAGACCCCCATTCCCTCTGTCCTTGGGATCTTGACAGACTACCATGGCGGCTGCATTGTCTCGAAGAAGGCGGTGGAAGAGAAGGGAGATAACTTCAAGTTCGATCCCATCGGCACCGGCCCCTTCATGATGAAGGAGTATGTACCAAAGGAGAAGGTGGTTGAGGTCCGGAATCCTGAATTCTTCAGAGGAAAGCCGAAACTTGATCGTGTCGAGTTCTGGTTCATGCCTGATGCAAGCAGCCGGGAGATGGCTTTCCGGAAGGGCGAGATCGACCTTGTGGAAGGCGAGAGGGAACAGGCCTGGGTGAAGAAGATGAGGGATATTCCGAACACAGCCATCGAAGTCTTCGGACCTGGTGAGACCGTGGTCCTCCATTTCAATATGACCAAGAAGCCCATGGACGATATTCGGGTCCGGAGAGCGATTGGCTACGCCATTAACCGGGATGAGCTGATGAAATTTCTTGGACCGGATGTGACGGAAAAGCTTGTCTCCGTCATCCCGATGAACTACTTGGGCGGAACGGACAAGGTGCCCGGCTACGAATTCAACCCTGAGAAAGCAAAGAAACTCCTTACAGAAGCTGGGTATCCCAAAGGGCTTGACCTGTCTATGGTGATCACAGAGATGTCGGATTACCGTCGGCCCATGGAGCAGATTCAAGAACAGCTCCGGAAGGTTGGGATCAATTTAAAGATAGACGTCATTGCCCATACCGCATACCACGAGCAGATCCGCAAAGACGTGAATCTCCTGGTCCTCTACAATGCGGCACGGTTTCCAGTCGCGGACTCTTTCCTCACCCTCTTCTACCATTCAAAATCGATCGTAGGCACACCGACAGCCGTCACCAATTTCTCCCATTACAACAAGATCGATGATTTGATAGAAAAGGCAAGGGTGGAGCTTGATCCCAAGAAACAGAAGGCCTTATGGGCAGAGGCCCAGGTGAAGATCATCGAAGATGCCGCTGCCCTGCCGCTCTGTATCAGCAAGTTTGTCTTTTCGAGAAAGACCTACGTGGATATCGGATATGAGATGAGGTCGACCTTGATCTTGTCTCCTCCCATCGCATGGACAACTGACCGAAGGTAATCGATGTTGAGAGGGGCCCTCGAGGGAGGGCCCCTTCCATCTCTCTTAGGAAAGAAGGATGCTCAAGTACGCCATCCGCAGAATGATCTTTGTCCTTCCGACCCTCTGGGCAGTGGTGACTTTCGTCTTCTTCCTGATCCGGATTGTCCCCGGGGGGCCTGCTGTCGCTGTCTTGGGGTCCTACGCCACAGCGGAGTCGATACGAGAACTCGAAAAGCAGATGGGCTTGGATAAACCGATCCTTGTCCAGTATGGGAACTTTCTCATGGATCTCTGCCATGGGGACCTGGGCAAGTCGTTGATTACGAAAAAGCCGGTCTCGAGCCAGATCGTCCAGGCCTTGCCCTACACCCTCGATCTGACCCTCGGCGGAATGCTGATCGGGATTTCCCTTGGGGTCCCCATCGGTATACTTACGGCCTTGAAAAGAAATCGGGCCCCAGACTATGCCGGCAGGATTCTCTCCCTGGTGGGAATTTCAATGCCAGAGTTCTACCTGGGCATCCTGCTCATGTATATCCTTGGGATCAAACTGGATCTCTTCCCGGTATTGGGAGGAGGGGATCTTAAGAACCTGGCCAGCCGGCTCCAACATCTCTTTCTTCCAGCGCTTACCCTGGGAATTATCATGACCGCTTTCATCAGCCGGATGGTGCGTTCGTCGATGTTGAATGTCTTGGGGGAGGACTATGTCCGAACGGCAAGAGCGAAGGGGCTTCACGAGAGGGTTGTGATCTATAAACATGCCCTCCGAAACGCTTTGATCCCCACGGTGACGGTGATCGGAATCTATATGAGCATTTTGATGGGAGGATCGGTGCTGACAGAGATCATTTACAGCCGGCCGGGACTGGGAAAGATGATGGTCTTTGCCGTGAAGGATCGGGATTACATCATGCTCCAATCGGTCATCATCATCTTCTCTGCTTTCGTCTTTCTCTTCAATCTTTTGACCGATTTGCTCTATACTCTCATCGACCCGAGGATCGAGTATCACTAAGCGATTACCATGCCACCCATAAGCCAGAGAGCGCTTCTCATCAGGACCTTTCGCAATAATAAGACCTCAGCGATTGGTGTCTTCATGACGCTCGCGGTGGTCATCATCGCCCTGATCTCTCCCTGGATCTCTCCTTACAACCCTGTGGAACAGGATATGAAAATCCAGCATGATGCCCCGAGCTGGGCCCATCCTTTCGGGACGGATAGCTACGGAAGGGATCAGCTTTCCAGGATCCTTTGGGGGGCGAGAGTCTCTCTGGTGGTGGGGATTCTCTCTGTCCTCTTTGCAATGATGGCAGGGATTCCACTCGGGATGATCGGAGGCTATAAGGGAGGCCGAATCGACAACCTCGTCCTCCGGTTCATCGATGTCTTCATGTCCTTTCCCATCGTGATCCTAGGTCTTCTCGTCCTGGCCATTATGGGTCCGGGCCTCATCAAGATCGTCATTGCCATTGCGGTCGCCCTCACCCCTCGTATCGCACGGCTGGCCCGCGGATCAACCCTTTCTCTCAAGGGGAAAGAGTTTATCGAGGCTGCCCGCGCCGTCGGTCAGAACGATACAAAGATCATGATCATTCATATACTACCCAATATCTTTGGAGAGATCCTGGTCATGGGGACCCTCTGGGTTGCTACTGCTATCATCGTTGAGGCAAGCTTGAGTTTCATTGGCCTCGGGGTCCGGCCTCCCACACCCAGCTGGGGAGCCATGATCCGTGACGGCCTCGACCAACTCACCAATGCTCCGTGGCTTTCCATCTTTCCGGGCCTCGCCATCTTCATCTCTGTCTTCTCCTTCAACCTCATCGCCGACGGCCTCCGTGACATCTCAGATCCGAAGCTCAGAGGGTGATCTAAATTCGGACTTCGGAATGCGCCTGCCCGCCGCAGGCAGGGATTGCGGAATAGAGGAAAAAATATTTTGAATTTAATTCCGCATTCCACAATCTACAATCCGCAATTAGGAAAAATGGCAGGCAACGAAATGGCCATCTCCGATCTCGGTCAATGTTGGGACAGTCGTTTCGCACGCAGCCTTCTTCCGTGGACAACGGGTGTGGAAATGACAACCCGCGGGAGGACGCATTGGGCTCGGGACGTCTCCTTCCAGGATGATTCTTTTTTTGGTGATATTAGGATCCGGGACAGGAATCGCTGAAAGAAGAGCGACCGTATAGGGATGAAGAGGTGAAGTGTAAAGAACTTTATCCCTTGCCACCTCAACAATCCTTCCCAGATACATCACGGCAATGCGGTCACAAATGTGCTCTACAACAGCTAAGTCATGAGAGATGATGATATAGGAGAGGTGGAATTCTTTCTGGAGATCCTCCAAAAGATTGATGACCTGTGCCTGGATAGAAACGTCCAGCGCGGAGACGGGTTCATCTCCGATGACTAATTTCGGATTAAGGGCCAGTGCCCTGGCGATTCCAATCCTCTGTCTCTGTCCACCGCTGAATTCGTGGGGGTAACGCCGGGCATGCTCAGGACTGAGTCCCACCTTCTCCAGAAGATAGGCGACCCGCTCCTGTCTCTCTTTCCTAGTGCCTACCTGAAAGACATTCAGAGGCTCTTCAATGATCTGCTCCACGGTCCTTCGGGGGTCGAGAGAGGCGTAAGGGTCCTGGAAAACAATCTGCATATTTCTCCTGATGGATCGCATCTCCTTGTGGTCAAGTTTACAGACATCCTTTCCATCGAAGAGTATTTCTCCTTCCGTAGGTTCGATCAGCCTCAGAATAACCCGAGCAGTCGTCGACTTTCCACACCCACTCTCACCCACCAACCCCAAACTCTCTCCCTCCATGAGGTAAAAGCTGACCCCATCGACCGCATAGACATAACCAATGGTCTTGGAGAAGATTCCTCCACGGATAGGGAAATATTTTTTTAGATCTTTGACCTCAAGTAAAGGTTTAGGCATATCTAACCATCCCGCCCCTCACCCCCTCCCTCTCCCCCCTGGGGAGAGAGGAAGGGTGAGGGGATCATTGATTCGTGAGCCAGCAGGCGCTAAAATGCCCTTTTTCAATTTCTTTGAGCTCAGGCTCTTTTTCTTTACAGATGTCCATCACGGATGGGCATCGTGTTGAAAATTTACATCCTGAGGGAATTTCATAAAGACTGGGGACCACTCCTGGAATCTCACTCAAACGAACCTTCCCATGCCGGACCTTATCCCCTAAGCGTGGGATAGATTTAAGTAGACCCCTAGTATAAGGATGCTGAGGATTCTCGAAGAGCGTTTTGGTCTTTGCTTCTTCCACAATCTTGCCCGCATACATGACCAACACCCGGTTGACAGTCTCGGCGATGACGCCAAGGTTGTGGGTAATGAGGATGATGGCCATTCCTAACTCCTCTTTGAGTTTGTTCAACAAGTCAAGGATCTGGGCCTGAATAGTCACATCCAAGGCAGTTGTTGGTTCATCCGCGATCAGGATCTCTGGGTTACAGGCAAGGGACATGGCGATCATTGCCCTCTGTCTCATCCCACCGCTCAGCTCATGAGGGTATTGGTTCACACATCTCTCAGGGGAGGGGATATTGACCAGTCTCAACATCTCGATGGCTTTTTCGAGGGACTCCCGTTTTGATAGGCCTTGATGCAATTTGATGGTTTCCTGAATCTGATTTCCAATCGTGAAGACGGGATTGAGAGAGGTCATCGGCTCCTGAAAGATCATCGAGATCCGATTTCCACGAATCTTTCTCATCTCTTCCTCGGAAAGATCGATGAGGTTCTTTCCTTTAAAAAGAATCTCTCCACCTACAATCTTTCCGGGAGGGATAGGGATGAGGCGAAGGATGGAGAGGGCCGTGACACTCTTTCCACAACCGGATTCGCCCACCAAGCCCAAAGGCTCGCCTTTGGCCAATTGGTAAGTGACACCGTCCACTGCCTTGGCAACACCTTCATAGGTGAAGAAGTAAGTCTTCAGATCTCTGATCTCAAGGACCCTTTGGTCATTCATGGAGTACCTATCATCTCAACCTACCAGTTCCTTCAACGCGGCTTGAACTTTAAAAACATTTTAATTAATAGTAGATCTATTTTGCAATACAGGAGAAACATCATCATTTCCATTATCATTTTCATTCCGTTTAAAATGTGCTATTAAGGATTTATAATTTCTGGAGGTCTTACACATGAAACATTTCTTTGATCTTTACCGGCAAAAAACACCTCTTTCGGGAAACCTATTTAAAAGGGCCAAGGAGGTTATGCCAGGAGGAGTTTCTCATAATATCCATTATTTCCCACCCTATCCCTTTTTCCTTAAAAAGGCAAAGGGTTCCAGGATCTGGGATGTGGATGGAAATGAGTATGTGGATCTCTGGTTAGGCAACTATACCCATATTTTGGGCCACAATCCAGACATTGTGATTGAAGCAATCGAGCGACAATTAAAAGAAGGAATCCACTGGGGTATCCTTTTTGAGAAACAGGTGGAGTGGGCAGAACTCATCCGAGAATTGATCCCCTGCGCAGAAATGGTCAGATTCTGTTGCTCTGGAACAGAAGCCACGATGTATGCGGTTCGGCTTGCACGTGCCTTCACAGGGAAAAAGACCATTTTAAAGATTGCCGGTGGCTGGCATGGAGCAAACTCCGATCTCTCTTTAGGTATCAAAATGCCCTTTGAAAAAGAAGAGAGTCTTGGTCTTTTGCCCGAACTTCAGCAATACACAAAGGCGATCCCTTACAATGACCCCTCTGGTTCTCTCGAGATCATCTATCAAAACGAAAACGACCTAGGGGGAATTATTCTCGAACCTGTCATTGGTGAGGGCGGATTCATCCCTGCTACTACCGAATATCTGAAAATGCTTCGCTCCGAAACAGAGCGGCTGGGAGCCCTCCTCATCTTTGATGAAGTGATCTCAGGATTTCGTGTTGCCTTAGGTGGAGCTCAG
>Ga0187886_1003441_pt1 | contig 11832 bp, 10 predicted proteins | sample June2016WEW_20_1_FD_133001 | JGI IMG/M metagenome (GOLD analysis project Ga0187886, IMG submission 133001) | Peatland microbial communities from SPRUCE experiment site at the Marcell Experimental Forest, Minnesota, USA - June2016WEW_20_150 | ecosystem: Environmental > Terrestrial > Soil >...
CCCATCCGGGGTGCCAAGTCTTCGGGTATGGCTTTCCTCATGCCATCAATGATGGCGATATCGTCCGGGTAAATCAGTTGCAGCCCGTTCACGCCGATGTAAACGCAACCCGGGTCAGCGCCTTCCACCAGCGGGCTTTTCTGTTCCAGCGCGTCCAGTATTTCATTGAAGACGGACTGGTAATAGGGGATATCGGCATGAAGTAGCTCGACTTCCCCGTGGCGGGCCAGGGCTTCTTGAAGAGACATATCCGGCTGCAGGCCATCGAGGTCAGGGGAAAAGTCCAGGACCAGCTTCTGCGAGCCTTCCGTATCCTTCAGCTGAAGGACTATCGCCGGCCGGCCTTCGAGAGCCGGATGCCTCCGGACCTCGCACCTCCAGGGGAAATGGGGCAGCAGCACACAAAGCACTTTCATAATTCACCTTGGCAAATATCTATTATATAGAACATCTGTTCTATTGTCAAGACCCTATCCATCCTGGGATGATAAAAAACCGGATTGATAATTCTGAACTTGGTGGCTAACTGTGGCGAATTGAGGTGCTAATCTGGCAGGATTGCCAATCGGGTTCAATGCATCAACTTTCTTCGCAAAATGGCAGGGCGCGACATTTCGTCGCGCCCTGCTGACTTTACTTAATTCCGATTACCTGCAGACTGCTGGCTTTCCTAATTATTAGGAAGAGTCTGGCGGAAATGCCGCCAGCCGGGGCCAGGCGTTTGGGGTTGAGGTTGGGGCTGTGGAGTAATCCTGGGTGAGCTGCCGGGGTTAAGGTTGGTCGGCCATGTTCCCAGTGTTACCTGGACGTCTGTGTTACTGCCATTGCGTAGCACGGATAAGGTGATATTATCACCGACATTCTTGGTATTGATGTAGTTTGATATATCCGGCACGCTGCTCACGGTGTTGCCATCGACGGCTGTGATGATGTCACCTCCTGGAGCGGGAGTGCCGTTAGTATCCAGATTACCGCCTTTGAGCCCGGCTTTCTCCGCCGGACTGCCTGTGATAACTGACACGATGTAAACACCCTGATTGATGGAGAGTCCAAGTTGCTGGGCAAGTGTCTGTGTTAGCGCTACACCGCTGATGCCTATCCACGGGCGAACTACCTGCTTACCTGCCTCAAGCTCCGGCAGAGCTTTCTGGGCAACGTTGGAAGGTATCGCAAAGCCAATGCCTACGGCACCGGTAGCCGGTGATTCCATGGCGGTGTTGATTCCAATCACCAGACCATTCGCATCCAATAACGGGCCGCCGGAGTTCCCCGGATTAATAGCGGCATCGGTCTGTAGCATGCCGGTCATACTATCCACGCTGCGGTTTAAACCACTGATAACACCGACGGTTACAGTGTCATCCAGGCCATAAGGATTACCGATAGCTATGGCCATCTGTCCTGGCTTCACAGCGTTGGAATCACTGAATTGAAGCGGGGTAATCCCCGTCACCGCCGAGGAGTCAACACTGATTACAGCCAGGTCATCGATGGCATCGGTAGCGACCACTTTAGCATCGACTTTATTCCCGCCTTTTAAAATCACCTTGACGGTCGTGGCGCCATCAACAACATGATTATTGGTAAGGATATGGCCATCGGTATCTACCAGAAAACCGGACCCCTGCCCCTCCATGAACTGACTGAAAAAGCCTTGAGCCTGTTGTGTAGTATCTATCTCCACTACCGCGGGGCTGGCATTATCGTAGATAGAAGTTACCGTATCCTCGCTATATAAGGCAGTGGCGGCCGTGGCTTTTTGGGGGACAAATAACTGCGCTGCGCCCACGGCGTAGGCTGCGGCAGCGATAATCACTACCGCGATTACGGCAATTATCTTGCTTTTAGTTGTACTCATTTCTTTTCTCCTTTTTTAAATTTCGAAACCTGATATTATATTTTTGCTGTTAGTCGGTCATCCTTTATCTTCCTGCTTCGTCCTCCTTGATTTGATATTACTTTTATTGTGTCTATATTTATATGCTATAAAGACTTTGTTAGGAAATTATTAATATTTTCGGCGAGAAAATATTTTCTCAGAATGGGAGCAATGACGCAGCAATTAAATGCAAATAGTACCGTTGATAAAGCATATGGCGATATATTTGTGATATAATTCCTATCATCAGGATAGATATGATAAGTATAGTTATCCCGGCTCTAAATGAAGAGAAGCTTCTGCCCAACTGCCTTAAATCTTTAAGGAATCAGGAATACCGGGGCGACTTCGAGATTATCGTCGTCGATAACGGCAGTACCGATAGCACCGCTGATATTGCCCGAAACTTTGGGGCGAGGGTGATACGCGCTGATAAAGAAAAGAGTGTTTTTTATGCCCGTCAGGCAGGCGCCGATGCAGCTCAAGGGGACATCATTGCCCAGGCCGATGCCGATTCTATTTACCCGAAGGACTGGTTAAAGAAGATAGCCGAACGGCTGGCTTCTCATCCGGAGGCTGTGGCCGTGGCTGGCCGGTTTTTCTACTGGGAGAGATTCATCTGGTCATGGTTTGAATTGGTCTTCAGGAATCTTGCTAATATACTGACCAGTACTTTCTTTGACCGGCCGCTGATCATCTCCGGGGCCAATTTCGCCTTTCGTCGAAGGGCGTTCGTCTCCTTGGACGGCTACAGAGGTTTACATTACTATGCGGACCAGTACGGCATCGCCAGTCGGTTAAACCAGCTCGGGAAAATTCTGTATGATAAAGACCTGCGCATCCTGACCTCCGCTCGGAGTGTGCGAAAACCTTCATTGGTTCTTTTGCTGGCTGTTTTTATTAATTTTTATCGGTGGGGCATATATTTAATTAACAACCATATAAGCGTCCAGCGTATGGATAACATCATCGTACCATTAAGACGATGGGCTATCAGGCTGGCCCCGGTGCCGGTGCTTATTATAACGCTTATGGCTTATGGCTATTTTATACCTGCCTCGCCTGTTTTCGGCAAAGTCTATTATAAAGTACACTCGGCAGAAAAAGTGGTTGCCCTGACCTTTGATGACGGGCCGAATGAACCCTACACTTCGCAAATCCTGGATATTCTCCGTGATTATGATATCAAGGCGACCTTCTTTCTCATCGGCAGTAATGTAGAGCTTTATCCCGAAACCGCTAAACGCATTTTGAATGAAGGGCATGTCATCGGCAATCATTCCTACAGTCACAATCCTATCCATGCCCTTACCGAATATGGCTCACGGGACCTGCAACGGGCGCAGGAGGTCATCTTCAATATTACCGGAGTCGTGCCCCACCTTTACCGCCCGCCGCATGGCAGGAAAAGTCCGTGGGAGCTTCAAAGTGTCAAGGAGAATCAACTGATAGAGGTGACCTGGAGCGCCTCGGCCAACGACCAGCATGTTGTGGCATACTTTGGCAAACCAACTCCAGAAACATTCGCTAAGGAGATTGTCCACACGACTAAACCCGGGGAAATCATACTGCTGCATGATGGCTTCGGGACTGAGCATGACCCGGTTAAATCAGATAGAAGCCTTACCGTAAAAGCATTGCCGCTGATTATCGAGCAGTTACAGGCCGAAGGCTATAAAATCGTCACGGTCCCGGAACTCCTTAATGTGCCGGCATACAATGAGGTATTGCGGTGAACCTCGAGAATGCCCTGCAGCAAATCGTGTCCTTTACAGCGACTCTGGACCCCAGAATGGCCGCTCTCCTTTTTGTTATATGCGCCATCGGAGAATTTGGTTTCTCTATTCCGTACGTGCTGGAGAGCATCTGGTTGCTGGTGGGCTATCAGCTCGGTCACGGGGTTTTATCGCCCCTTCATCTGGCTGGCCTGTGGCTGGCTGCCCAGTGCGGCCGACAGGTAGGCTCGATGGGGCTCTATCGCGTGGCCAGATTCGGCACACCGTCACTTACCAGGTTTTATAACAAATTGCGCCTGTCACGATTTGTCTCCAGGATTGTGAATAAATCCGGTGCGGTAAACCACATCAACCTTTCATCACCATTTTCGGTGGCTTACGGCAGATTGTTCGGAATGAGGATTCCCATGGCTCTGGTGCTGGCTGTTAAACGGCGGCTGGGGATGTTATCGTTAGGCGTCTTACTCTCCAGCCTTGTCTGGGACGCATTATACATCTCTCTGGGAGTAATCTTCGGCTCGACGACGGCTATCAAGCCAACTTACATGTTCCTGGCTTCTTTAGCCGGTCTCACGGTTATTTACCTGGTCACTTTCATCATCAGGATTTTGATAAGACGTACCCGCCCGGTAAGTAATTCAGTGAACCGTATCCCCACTCTACCAACGCAGGATAAAATCGCCTGAGCAAATGTAAATCATATTGACCGCCGTGATATACCACATACGAACCTCGGTCAGCACGTGAGGTCGCTTCAACACCTTCAATATTTTTACTCAATAATATCCAATTTTGTATTGGAGTAAAACATCTACATTATTGATTGACCGGGGGCGGAAGGGGTACAATCAGGGACAGCCGTTCTTCGGAGTATCAATCTGTCGGCACAAATTAGGGTAATTTTTCAATAATATTCATCTAAGGAGGAATTTGCCCATGAAAGCTGCCTTTATTGTTGCCCCCCGAAAATTCGAGATAAGAGATATCCCCACGCCCAAAATCAGCAACGATGAAATGCTGGTACAAATAGCCGCCTGCGGGGTCTGCTCCTCGGATATGCCCGGATACCTTGACTCCGGCGCGATACGCATGCCTTTCCCGCGCCGCGCCGGCCACGAGCCTTCCGGTACGGTGGTGCAAGTTGGGAAAAACATCAGGGGATTTCAGACCGGGGACAGGATTACTGGGTGGTTTCCCGCCGACTGCTACGCCGAGTATGCCGCCTGCAATCCGACCGCTTATTCGGTGGGACGCGGTCACCCTGCCGTTGTTGAGAAAATCCCCGAGGGCATCCCCTTCGAGCACGCACTCGGCGAGCCGATGATGAGCCTGGTATCTATCGCTCGCACCGCCAATCCGGAGATGGGTGACACGGTCTTCCAGGTCGGCTGCGGCTTTATGGGACTGGGCGTCATCTGCGGGGTGGCCAGCCCTAAAATCCGGGAATATATCGTCGCTGACCTTGATGATGGTCGACTCAAGCTGGCTAAAGAGCTGGGGGCTACGATAACCCTGAACCCCGGCAAGGTAAACGTCGCCGAAGAGGTGATGAAGATAACCGGCGGTCGGGGTGTTGACGTAGCCATCGAGGTGGTCGGCCATCCGCCGGGTATCAAGATGGTCGGCGATGTCATCAAGAGGAACCGGGGTAAAATAATCATGGTGGGCTGGCACCAGTCGCCCGATACTTACGAACTATTTTCTTGGATAAAGTGCCCCATCATTTATAATCCGCAGGGCATCGGCTTGTCCACGGACTACCAGAGCGAGCTTACCCGCGCCCTGTGGGCGGTGAAAAACGGTATTTTCCCCATGGAGAAGCTGGTCACGCACCGCTATAAGCTGGAGGATATCGATAAGGCTTTCCAGGACAACCTCAAGCGTACCCCGGGCTATATTAAGGGCGTGGTGATGCCTTAATTCAGATTCCCTCTCCCTCGATGGGAGAGGGCAGGGTGAGGGTGAAAAATTGGAAAGATTCCCCTCACCTTAATCCTCTCCCACAAGGGGCGAGGAGACAGGAAAGGGTAAGCGTATAAATTAGTATTTTAAAAAAGTAGACAATTAAAAAATTATTTAGGGAGGTATTATGAAACTAGGCAGATATATTGTTGATACCCATGTTCACTCCCAGCGCCATGCCGCCGGGAAAGCCCTGAAAGGCTCCAAAGACTTCGATAAACTCGGTCAGGTCATGGGCATGATGGAAGCCTATGACAACTCGCCGCGCCTTCTCTACGATATGCAGTGCTACGGTGTCGATATGTGCATTATCGAACCGGCCTTTGGTATGACCAACCCGAACAACTTGGACCAGGTCAAGAGGTACCCGGACAAGTTCGCCGCCTGCTGCTGGCCCAAGGAATACCAGGATAAATGCGCCGCCGGTGAGGAGGAGTGGACTATAGAAGGTTTCTGTAACGCTCTGGCCGATTTGCTGAAAACCGGCAAGTATGTCGGCATCGGAGAGATGGTCCTGATACCGATGCGCGGACGCCGCGGCGTAGACCCGTCCATGCTCTTTCAGACCGAAGAAGAAATCATTAAAAACTGCCTCAAGGTCATGGAAGTCTGCCGTGCCTACAAGGTGCCGATGCGCTATCATACCGGCACCCCAGGCGGCTATGCCATCGCCTATCACGGCGCGCAGTTTACCTATAATCCGCTCTGGGTGCATACCCTGGCCGTCGCCATGCCGGATGTCCCCATTATCCTGGAGCACTCCGGCATTGAGGGCGGCTGGTGGGAGTGGTTCTACGAGTGCTGCCTGCATGTTGCCGCCTCGCATAAGAATATTTACCTGGAGACGGGCCGCTGGTGGACCGAACTCTATTACAAGGCTTTGAACGACCCGTCCGTCGGCCCTGAAAAGCTCATCTGGGGCACGGACTGGGGCGCCAGCCTACCGGTATATTCGCAGCTCAATCGCTACCCGCCGGGCTACACCCGCCAGGACTTAAAACAGGGTATTCCCCGGAACCAGGTGGATATCTGGGGCTGGAGCCTGAAGCAGATACAGCGGCTGGATATCAATCAGGACGACATGAACCTCATGCTGGGTGGTAACGCCGTGCGACTCTTTAAGCTGCCCAACCCGGGCGGCCTGACCCGCCTGTTCAAGTTCGTGGACTAAATTATGAAAAATATTTCATTGTCATTCTGAGGGAGTAGAGCGACCGAAGAATCTCGGAGCGGGACACAAGAGAAATAAATACCGCCCTCCACCGAGATCCTTCGCTTCGCTCAGGATGGCAGCAACACATCAAGTATTAAACTGAATAACAAGAAAAACAAAATCGGAGGCAAGAAATGAAACTAGGGAGATTTATCGTTGATACCCATGTCCATTCCCAGCGCCACGCCGCCGGGAAAGCGATGGCGGGCTCCAAGGACTATGACAAGCTCGGCGAGGTTATGGGACAGATGGAAGCCTATGACAACTCCGCTCGCCTTATCTACGACATGGACTGCTACGGGGTCGATATGTGCGTCATCGAACCGGCCTTCGGCATGACTAACAAGACCAACGTAGCGCAGGTGAAGAAATATCCGGAGAGGTTCGTCGCCAACTGCAACGCCAAGGAATACCAGGACCGGTGCGCCAGAGGTGAGGAGAAATACACCATCGAGGGCGCTATTTCCGAGCTGGCCAGGCTCCTCGATACCAAGCAGTTCGTGGGCGTCGGCGAGGGTATGCCGATGGGGCAGCCCGCTCCGGGACAGATGTTCCTCGACCAGGAAACACTGCTGAAAAATATGATGAAGATGATGGACCTGGGGCGGCAGTACCGTATCCCTATCCGCTACCATTCTGGTACCCCCGGCGGTTATGCCATGTCCTACCACGGCTTCCCGACAACGTTCAATCCGCTGTGGGTGCATACGCTGGCCGTAGCCTATCCCGATGTGCCCGTTATCCTGGAGCACGCCGGCATCGAGGGCGGATGGTGGGAATGGTTCTACGAGCAGGCGTTGCACGTGGCTGCCAGCCATAAGAATATTTACCTGGAAACTGGCCGCTGGTGGGCGAAGCTTTATGAAAAGGCTTTGAACGACCCATCCGTCGGCGCGGAAAAGCTCATCTGGGGCACGGACTGGGGCGCTAGCCTGCCGGTCTATTCTCAGCTTAACCGCTACCCGCCGGGCTATACCCGCCAGAACCTCAAGGAAGGCATACCGCGCCACCAGGTGGACATCTGGGGCTGGAGTTTAAAGCAGATACAGCGGCTGGATATCAACCAGGACGACATGAACCTCATGCTGGGCGGCAACGCTGTGCGACTTTACAACTTAAGGACGCCGGGCGGCCTGACCCGTATGTTCAAGTTCGTGGATGAAGCACCGCTTGCACCACCTGCGCCTCCCAGCCCTCCTCCTAAAGAAAAACGGAAATAAAGCTAATCGGCGCCTGTCATTCTGAAGGAGTAAAACGACTGAAGAATCTCGGGGTGGTGTGGTGAGAAAGCCCTTCCCCGAGATTCTTCGCTTCGCTCAGAATGACATACTTACCTACTTTTAAGGCAAGACCATAATACGGTGGTAAGTGTTTGTCTCTCAGTCCTCTTGCCCTTTAGAGGCCTGGCGCTTACCGCCGACCCATATCCGCTTGGGGTCGACCTTTTCCCGCAGGAGTTTTATTTCTTCGTCGGTAGGTGGGGTGGTATCATGGAGGTCGGGAGACACTTTGATATCCCACCCCACCTCCGCTTTCACCTGCTCCAGAGTCACCCCCACCCCGCTGTGGACAGACTGGACGACCATCTCTCCCTTGACGAACGTATAGCAGGCTAAATCCGTTATCACCATGTGAGGCCCCGTGCCGGGCGGCATCCCCGCCTTTTCCCTCTGCCCCGGTATCCCATTGAGATAACCCGGGCAGGTGATAAAATCGACTTTTTCCGGGAAGCGGCGCCGGTTCTGGCGGAGCACAGTAATGGTGCGCTGGCAAAAGCTGATGACGTCGGTGGCGCCGCCGCTGCCTGGCCACCGGTGCATAGGCTTATAGTAATCACCTACGCATGTATCATTGACGTTCCCATAACGGTCCACCTGCCCCGCCCCGATAAAACCGGTGCTGATGTGCCCGGATTGACCAAGGCAATTGATGTAGAACAGACCCGTAAGCTGGTCGGACATAAACTGGGAGCCGAGAGTATCCGTCGCCCGGGGCATATCGAATCCGGTCGACCGTACGATACCGTTTTCGATGATAATTATACTTTCCGGGGCGTGGGTATATTTCGCCAGAAGGGCTGAGAGAAAGGGCAGCCCCAGGCCGACATAGATAACATCATTGGGTCGGATTTGATGCGCCCCGGCGACCACCATCTGGTCGGCGGCGGTATATTTTATATCTTCAATATTTGCGTCCATCAGTCCGCTCCTAAAATCCGGTAATTATCGGCTCGCTCTTGACGGGCTTTATCGTGAAGTTCTTAAAATACCCGGCTGGCTTCATCTCCGCCCTCTTCTTGAGATACTCGTCCCAATCTTTGACGCCATACACCAGTTTTTCTAGATAAGTGTCATAGTTCTCTTTCGGCCCGGTGTCAAAATAATAACCCCACATGTCCCCGCTGTAGCAGCCCGCCAGGTGCATCGGGTGCGCGCCGAACGGCTGCTCCACGACGGCGCTGACCCGGAAACCCGGGATAATGGTGCGGTTGGGGTCCCGGCGGATAACATCGGCATTAACTATTTTTTCCGTGGTGACAATGACCTTCTTACTGGCGTTAATACCCTCGACATCCACTCCCATGGTCCCCCATTTCTGGGCGTTCCCGTCGGCGTCTGCCCTCTGGACATGGATGATGCCTACGTCCGGATTTATGGCGCGTATCGCCCCGATGGTATCCCCCGTGAAAGGGCACTTCATGGAGGTGATATTCTTATTGTATTTGGGCATGTCTGACCCTACTTGGCTTTTCACGGGCAGGAAAGGGACTCCCATCTGCCCGGCCGTCAATGCCAGGCTTATCCCGAAATGAGAGTACTCCTCGAAAACCGGCAGCCGGTTCATGGCTCTGGCCTTGGCGAGCGCATAGGAATGTATGTCCTGGTTCGCCCAGCCTGTTATCATCCTGTCCAGGAGTCCTTCTCCTATCAGCATATTAGCGGTTGCCACCAGGGCGCTTACCAGCGTCAGGTGGTCGATTTTCTGGCGGACGATTTCATGAATTGCGGCTGAGGGCTCTCCGTGCTGCATACCGGAGAGAAAAAGAATGTTGCCGGACTTGACGAACCTGGATACAGCCTCTTTCATCGTCATCACTTTGTTCATAATTTCAGGTACCTTTCCCGGTAGAATTATTTCACGATTATCTTTGATTAGCGCTGATAAAAACACGCTCTGGATATTTTACCATATCCTGTGTCGGAGGCAATACGCACCGGGGAAACGGGGTTTGACATGGCTGTTGCATACGGATAAACTTGTGGTGGTGCTGTTTACGGCACTTTTTACAACCGCATGAAAACGAAAGGAGCCAGCATGGATAAAAAGACACCTCGAAAATCCTACGGGAAACTCCACCACGTAGGGGTAGTGGTCAAAGACATAAAAAAAGCGATTGCCTATTTTGAGTCGCTGGGTATTGGGCCTTTTACAGCACCTGGTGTAGCACCGGGAAAGCCGCCTATTTTCACGGTATCATTTAAGGGCGAACTACACGGAAAACCGGCAGAATGGGAAACCACGATAAGCAATGCCAAGCTCGGTGATGTGGAGCTAGAGCTGCTGGAACCTACCAAGGGCGCCCAGGCATTAAAAGAATCGCTGGATAAAACCGGCGAAGGACTGCATCATATCGGCTTCTTTACAGATAGTCTGGATAGAGAAATAGCCAATTTTAAAAAGAGCGGAGTAGGCATCTGGACAAAAGGCAGGGCAGCCAGCGGGCCTTTTATTTACTCCGACCCCTCGCCCATCGGCGGCATCGCCATAGAGTTCCGGGAAATGGGGCAGCCACCTAAATAATGACCAAGTATCAAGACACCATAACCAAATATGTTGTATTTTATATCTTGATACTTGTCATTTGTTGCTTGTTACTTATATTTTTTTAAAGGAGGAAAACATCTTATGAAAGCAGCCGTCATGAGAGGCATCGGTAACATCAAGATGGAAGAAGTCCCGGAACCGGAGCTCGGGCCGAATCAAATCAAGGTTAAAATTGCCTACTGTGGTCTCTGCGGCACCGACCCCGAAAATCTGGAAGGGCGCTTCGGCCAGGTGCCCCCGGAGGCATATAAACAGCCCAGAATCCTCGGCCACGAAGCCTCGGGGATCATCGCCGAAATTGGCAAAGATATCAAGGGCTATAAGGTAGGGCAGCGTGTGGCCTGCAATTTCAGCGGTGCCTGCGGTGCCTGTTACTACTGCCGCAACAAAATGGAGCACTTCTGCCAGAGACGTATACCCGCTTCCGGGTCGTTTGCAGAATACGCCGTTTACCCGGAAAGCGCCATATATATCCTGCCGGACGATGTCAGTCTTGAAATAGGTGCTCTTCTCGAACCCACATCTGTAGCTGTCCACGCTATCGACCTCGCCAACATTCACACCGGAGGCACAGTCGCTATATCCGGTGCCGGACCCATCGGACTTTTGTGCCTGGAAATAGCCCTCAAGGCTGGAGCCGCCAGGGCTATGGTCTCCGAGCCTATCGCCGAGAAGAGGCAACTAGCCAAGAAACTGGGGGCCGATGTAGTGGTCGACCCGATGAAGGAGGACCTGTTGGCCACTGGAAAAAAGCTGACCGAGGGCAGGGGTTTTGATACCGTTATCGAGGCCAGCGGCAACCAGGGTGCCGCCAAGCAGGCCATCTCTCTGGCCGACAACGGCGGCACCATTGTCTGGGCGGCGGTCTACCCCAAGGACAGCGAGATACCTGTGCCGCCTTTCTTAATGTACGCCAAGGAACTGACCATACGCTGCGTCTGGATATCACCGTATTCCTTTCCCAGGGCTTTAAACCTGCTTTCTAAGCTCGAACTCAAGCCGCTCATCACGGATATCGTCCCTCTTAAAGACATTCAGAAGGCCTTCGAGCTTCATAAGAAAGGAAAATCAATAAAAATACTGATTCAGCCATAAAAAATATCGCCGACAATATACAGGAAAGTGAGGTAAATATGACGGAAAAAATCAACTGCGGCAAATGCGACATGCTGCTGTACTTCGGCGAGGAAATAAAGCGCCGACTCTACATGCGGGCG
>Ga0187886_1003442_pt1 | contig 11830 bp, 10 predicted proteins | sample June2016WEW_20_1_FD_133001 | JGI IMG/M metagenome (GOLD analysis project Ga0187886, IMG submission 133001) | Peatland microbial communities from SPRUCE experiment site at the Marcell Experimental Forest, Minnesota, USA - June2016WEW_20_150 | ecosystem: Environmental > Terrestrial > Soil >...
CCATCAGATTGATAAAGTAAACCAGAAATTCCTTAGAGCCATTCTGAAAATAATTCTCAGTGTGCCTGTGCTTAAAAAAATTGTGCTATATCTTGTGACCCGTGCCAATCTTTATTATCCGATAACCGTTATAGCGAGGCGGCTTTGACGGCCGGAACAATGAACGCTGAAACTATTAAAAAAATCAAGGTTTGTTTTATCGCACCTAAGGCCTATCCGATTTTCAATCCGGCCATAGGCGATTACTTCGGCGGTGCGGAGATCGATTTATATTACCTTGCGACCGAGCTTGCGAAAGACGGCAATTTTAACATCAGTTTCATCGTCGCCGACTACGGCCAAAATGACGTTGAGGTTATCGGGAACGTGACCGTTATTAAATCCCTGGATTTCAGCAGGAATATGTTGTCGGGTTTGCTGCGAACGTGGAACGCGCTGAAAAAAGCCGACGCGGACATTTATTTTCTCAAGTGCGCCTCGCCGGGCGTGCCGGTGGTGACGGCGTTCTGCAGGATACACCACAGGATTTTCCTGTATCGGCTCGCAAGCGTGCTCGAAAGCGACGGAACTTACATAAGGCAGCACCCCGTCTTAGGACGCCTTTTCGCTGTGTCGTTGAGGCGAGCGGCAATGGTTTTCGCACAAAATTCAATCGACAAAGAAAACCTCGCAAAAACACTGGCATTATTCCCTTGTCTGATACCCAACGGCCATCCACTGCCCGTGATGCAGCAGCAGCCCAAAGATACGATTATCTGGGTGGGCAGGGACGACCCTGTAAAAAAGCCGGAACGTTTTCTCGACCTTGCCAGGGCGTTCCCGAATGAGCGTTTTACATTGGTTTGCCAGACACTGAATAACGATACTCATTATAAAAATCTTGTCGAGCAGGCCGGTAAAATCACGAATTTGGAGTTTATAAGGCACGTGCCATTTAATCAGATAGACGCTTATTTCCAGCGTGCCAAAGTTCTCGTCAACACCAGCGATTCCGAGGGTTTCCCGAACACTTTTATTCAGGCCTGCAAAAGCGCTTCCGCGATTTTATCTTTCAACGTGAATCCCGACGGCTTTTTGGATACTCACAATTGTGGTTTATGCTGTAACAACGACTCTGCCCGGCTGACATCTAACCTCCGATTTATGCTGGAAAACAATCGTTATATCGAGCTTGGCTCAAACGCGAGGAAATACGTCGAGCAGAATCACGACATAATCAGAATCGCCGGTGAATATAAATCGATATTCTCACGCCTGGTCAAAGGCGGCTGAAAAATTAAAGTGACGGATAAAACACTGGACACGATTAAACGTATAGGACACAATGCCTGCGAATGATTCCGCTTTGGAATTACTAAGGAACTATAAAAAGCACTTGTAATCTATGGATGTTATCATTGTTTGTCATACCGAGTTCGGCTTTGTCAGCGACAAAGAAGTCATCTTCGCCAAGGAAGCGATAGACGGCGTGAAAGTCGGCTGCCCCAATTTGATAAAACTGGCTGATAAATACGGCGCAAAAGTTACTTTTGCCGTTTGCCCGGAGGTTACTGAATATTTTCCGGCGGGCATCAGCCACGAAATCGGCCTGCATATACATCCGGGGTGGGAGCAGTTCAGCTGCAAGAATTTCAAATTGTTTGTCGGGGACAGGTATTTAAGGGACAAATGCCGGCAATCGGGCAACTCCAGTGTTTTAAGAGATTATTCTTACCAGGAGCAGTTCGATATGATAATAGCGGGAAAAGAGCGCCTTAGGGGGAAATTTGGAAAAGAACCTTCGGTATTTGTTGCCGGAAGATGGTCAATTAATAACGATACCGTTAAGGCGCTGGTAGAAACGGGCTTTACGCACGACTGCTCTGCCGTGCCTCATCAAAAACCCTGCCACTATGACTGGTCAAAACTGCCGAGAATTTGTATGCCGTATCATCCCGGTTCGGAAGATTATCAGCAGCGTGGAAATCTGCCCATAGTGCTTGTCCCTATTTCTCAGTATTTTCCATGCGGAAGCGTTAATCCTGAAACGGCGACTTTTGTCGGGATAAGCTGGATGAAGGCCTGTTTTCTCGAGTATTACCGGCAGGATGCCCCTTTGTTCCATATCTGTCTTCACTCCCCGGCAATGACCAACCCTTATTTTATTTCCGCGATGGAAAGTATTCTTTCCTTTATCGCAAAACACAAAGACGTCAAGTTTAAGTTCGCTTCGCAAATCAGGGAGTATCCGGAAAAAGAGCTTAAGACAAATATCGTTCCATATTTATTGCGGCTGAATAAGGAAATTATCATATCCTGTTTTAAAAAGGCGGCAAGAACCCTGGTACGTAGATAATGAAAAATTACGCCTCGGAAATATTAGAGTATGTTTACAAAAAAATTTTCGGCGAGGAAACAACGCCCCTAATCAGATCTTTTATCAGAGATTTCCAGGTAGTTGCTATTGGCTCCGGAATAGGGACCTTTTTGGGCCTTATTTTTCAAGTATTGGCCGGACGCATTTTGGGCCCCTCAGAATACGGGTTATTCTCTTTAGTTCAGTCCGTCGCAATGTTCCTGTATGTCCCGATGCTTCTTGGATTTAACACGGCAATGGTAAAGTATAATTCTGAAAAGGAAGATATTGGAAGACAGACGAGGATTATCTCAACTGCATTTATTATCGTAATCTCATTAACCGTTATTTCATCCGCTTTGTACTTTCTTTTTCGGTCTCATTTTGTGCGTATGTTTTCTGTCTCCGACAATTTATTCTACCTGGCAATTATATTCGCGGTATTATTTACCTTGTACACTATCGCCACAGAAATTGTCAGAAGTTTGTTCAAAATGAAAATCCTTGCAATCTGTCAATTTGCGTATCCGACAATTATGTTGTCTGTTTTCCTGCTGTTTGTTCTTACCAAACCCATTTTATCATTCAAATCCGTGGTGTATTCAACGTTCTTTGCTTATGGGGCGGTTAGTATAGTTTTACTGACAGTTTTTCTGCGCAAATATCTCAAATTATCATTCAGTAAAGAATGGGCAGGAACTTTAAGCAAGTACAGTTTATTTGCCCTAACGGGAGTCATATCATGCGCAATATATGCTAATATAGATAAAATACTGATAAATAAATATATGACAACTACAGATTTAGGTATCTATAAAGCTTATTACTTGTCATCAATAAATTTGGCAGGTTTATTTTCTATGGCATTCAATATGGTGTTTTTCCCTACAGCTTCAAAGTACGAAAATAAAAGAATGCTTTTTCATAAAATCAACAAGCTTGTTCCATATATCATTGTCATAGGCCTGCCTCTTATCCTTGTCTGTGAATTTGTAATTTTGAAGTTTTATGGCAAGCAGTATTACCTTAATCCGTTATGGCTGATACTTTTCGCCATAGCGGGTATTATTGTAGTAATAGATGGGCTTTATGGGTGGTTCTTTAATTCTATAAGTAACAAAGGGGTAGGGCTGACCGCTTTTGCTGCGGCAGTTTTAGCTTCGGTTAATTTCGGTCTTAACTTCATTCTTATTCCCTTGATTGGTATAGCTGCTTGCGTAGTAAGTGTTATTATTTCATTTGCCATTTGTATAACTATCGAATTATTATTGGGTAAAAGATACCTCCTTGGATATCACAAATAATATGGCCTTAGAAATTATAAAAAGAAATGGATTTTTTAAAACAAAGGAAATTTGGTTTGCCGATTATCCATACGACGTTGGCGGGGTTGCGAGGGTGGTTTTTCATGACTGTAAAAACAAAGCTGATGTCCCCGGATTCGACCGCGAGGATTTTACCACCCTGGTTATAGACCTTACTCAGGATTTGGATGCGATCTGGAAGAATATGGAACAGAAATCCTGCAGATATTTCGTCAATCGCGCCCTGCGGGAGGGAATTAAAGTCAGATTAAACATGGACTACCAGGAGTTTTATGAAATAAACCGTTCGTTCAGAAAAGAAAAGAAATTACCATGGTTAATAGATGTCGCATTTATGAAGAAATACGGCACCATTTTCACTGCCGAAATTAATAGTGAGATTATTGCCGGCCAATTATATTTAGAGGACAAAGACAATATTAGATGGTTAATAGGCGCCTCTAAACGCCTTGAGGTGGATAAAAAGAAAGCGACCCTTGTCAGTTGTGGAAACAGATTGATAATCTGGGAGGCAATCAAGTATGCCAAGGAGAAGGGATTAAAGGAATTTGATTTCGGCGGTTATTATACCGGGGAAGGAAACGAAGAGAAGGAGAACGTAAACATTTTCAAAAAGAGCTTTGGCGGGAAATTGACGACGCACTATGTCTATCAAAAAAACCGTTCCAAGCTGCTTGAACTGGCTCTGTGGGCGTACAATGACCTGAAATGGAAAGTCAAATGAGCAGCCAGCAGGAAGAAATAAAAGCAAGGGACGAGCAGGCGGGAAGTTTTGAACAATGGTACGGCCGAAGAGGAGTACTATATAATTATGTAGAAAAGAAAGTGATTATTGATGCCTTAAATTTGCAAAAAGATGATATCTTGGCAAGAATTAAAGAGCTTGAACCAGTTCAATATGCCAGGTGCAAAAACATCAAAGAATATCTTCTAAAGATTTCCGTAATTAATATTCTTATTGCAAGAATAATTCTTCTTTTTGATGTCTATCCCGGTGTTTGTCTTCTTGCCCGAAAGGAGTCAGGAGTATATGAGTAGAAATTACAATGACATCGACCCTTTGGAATACGACAGGATGTACGCCACTGTACCAAGGGAAATATATATGAAAAAACACTGGGGGGATTTAATTGAAAATGCCATCGGCAGATACTGCAAAGACAAATATGTTCTTGATTTGGGATGCGGGTACGGGAACTATACTAAGATAATATCAAAATATACGGACAATATCATAGGGCTTGATATTTCTCAAAGATGGGTGGATTGTGCCAGAAAGCAATGTCCTCATACGAAATTTTTATTGGCGGACGCTCACAATATTCCTCTCGAAAACGATACCTTTGATGTTATCGTATCTATAGGTTTATTCGAATACGTTCAAAGAAGCATTGCTATAAAGGAAATATACCGGGTTTTGAAAAACGACGGTATATCCATTATTTCTGTTCCGAATAAATATAGTATAAGTCGGGCGCCATATAAATTGTTTCATAAAATACTAAGGGAAAAATATCCTCCAAATGAACCCTCGAAAAAAGAAATGCTGGGGTTGTTACAACACAACAATTTTGGTGTCATCGAATATAAGATAAACGATGGATTGATATATTTGCCGAATTTCCTTGATAAAATAATCGGCAGAATAACATATTCTTTTGTGGAAAAACTTTTCTCGTTATTCGGCGAAAATCCTTTTAGCAACGTAATGTTGTTTGTATCGAAAAAAATAGGCAAATAGGTCAAGATTGAAATATGTGTGGTATCTGCGGAATATATGGCATAGAGGATAATGCTCCAATTCAACAGATGCTTTCTGTATTGAGACACAGAGGGCCTGATGATAAAAGCATCTACCGTGACGGCGTTTTTTCTCTGGGGCACGCCAGGTTGAGCATTATTGACCTCTCTGAAAAAGGAAGACAGCCGATGTCCAATGAGGACGGCACTATCTGGCTGGCAGTTAATGGCGAGATATACAATTTTATGGAGCTAAGAGCAGAACTGGAAAAAAAAGGCCATCGTTTTTATTCCCATTCCGACAGCGAAACCATAATTCACGCCTACGAGGAATACGGCATGGATTTCCTCGATAAGCTCCGCGGTATGTTTGCTTTTGCCTTGTATGACAAAAAGAAAAAACGGCTGATTCTCGCCAGAGACCCTATAGGCAAAAAGCCGCTTTATTATTATTTCGACGGCAGGGTGTTTTTCTTCGCCTCCGAGATAAAGGCCATTTTGGAAGCCGGAGTAAAAAAACAGATAGACGAGGTTTCTTTACAGGCCTATCTGGCTTATCAGCACTCTCTCGGCGAAAGAACGCTTTTCAGGGGTATTAAGAAAGTGCTGGCGGGAAACGTGCTGATTCTGGAGCAAAACAAGCTAAGCATCCGAAAGTACTGGGACATAGTGGAAAACATAACTAAGGCCGACGATGATTATTTTATTAACAAGCTCAGGGCGTTATTAGAGGAATCTACCCGGTTGAGAATGATTGCTGATGTTCCCGTAGGGGCTTTCCTTTCCGGCGGTATTGATTCCGCCTGCATTGTTGCCCTGGCAAGACCTTATGCGAAAGACGAGTTCCACACCTTTTCCGTCGGATTCGAAACCTTCTCCGAACTGGCATACGCCAAAATTGTCAGCCAATATCTGCATACAACACACCATGAAATAGTAATTACCCCAGAAATGGTCAAAAGAGATTTGCCCCGGATTGCCTGGTATTATGATGAGCCGCTGGGGGATGCTGCAATAATCAATAATTATTATCTTTCGAAAGAGTCGCGAAAATATGTAACAGTCGTCCTTGCCGGCGAAGGAGGAGATGAGCTTTTCGGCGGTTATCCGGAGTATCGGCGAGGTCTTAAGTATTCGAATTATTTCAAAATGCCCGGTTTGTTCCGGGCAGCGGTCAAACACATTGTAGATTTAATCCCGGGCAAAGGAAACATATATATGGCCGGAAACCGGATACATCGTTTTGCCGATATACTTTGTCAGCCGACTTTTGAGAAAGCCCATCTTTTTACCAGAAGACAGATGAGCGACGCCGAAATCAGGTATTTAACCCGCCTGGACAGCCCGGATATTGATAGTTTGCTCATTCCTTCCAGTCAAATGTCCGACCCTTTGAATCAAATGCTGGCGCTTGATTGTAAAAATCTTCTGCCTGAGAAATTCCTGATGAAGGCCGACAAGGGCACTATGGCAAATTCAATAGAGGAAAGGTTGCCGCTCCTGGACAAAGAGATTATAGAATTTGCCTTTTCGGTTCCCTCGAATCTTAAAATAAGAGGCGGCCAGGAAAAATATATATTAAGAAAAGCAGTCGAAGATTTGCTTCCTCCTGAGATTGTGAACAGGAAAAAGCAGGGATTCTCAACTCCTGTGGACGCCTGGATAAATAATATGAAGGACTGGGTTTACCAGACGATTGACGGGGGAGAATTAGTGAAGGATTATTTCAAAAAAGACAAAATACGGCTTCTGCTCGATGATTTCAATATAAGGCCAAATTACCGTGCCCGCACAATTTGGACGATATTTGCATTGGAATTATGGTATGATACCTATTTCAAGAGATAAATGTAAAGGTTTAAATTATGTGGGAAAAAAGCAACATCGCTAAATTTTGGGAAGAGAACAAGGCGGCTTATGCCGGCGATGTTTCTTCACCGGAGATAATCAGGTTATCAAGAGGTTATATCGGAACAAAAGTTTTGGACGCAGGAGCGGGGTCTGGCGCCCTGATAGACCTGATTCCGAATGCGATGGGTTTGGATTTGGCCGCTAAACACCCGAAAATTATTAAGGGCGATATTTCCAGTATGCCGTTTGAAAAAGATTCTTTTAATACCGTGTTCGCAACCGAAATTTTAGAGCATCTGGATGAGGAAACGCAGAGCAAAGGCCTGGATGAGATTTACAGGGTTCTCAGCCGGGAGGGACATTTTATTATTACGGTTCCGTATAATGAGGATTTGAATCAGGACACTGTTTTTTGCCCGAAATGCGGCGCAAGTTTTCACCGCTGGGGACATATACAGGTTTTTGATGAGAAAAGGATGAAGGAGATTCTAAAAAAGAGAGGATTTGAAATAATCAAGATGAGAATTTTACCGATTGGTTTTATGGCTGCACACAGATTCTTGAAGTATTTCAGGTATTTCCTGAAAAAGCTGGGATTTCTCTCGGCATGCAGCTTGTTTGTGATAGCAGTAAAAAGATGAAAATAGCCGTTTTAACTTATACCTTCCCCCCGAAATGGCTCTCCGGCACGGAAATAGCGACTTATAACATCGCTAAATACCTGGCTAAACGGGGGCATAATGTTTGTGTTGTAACCTCCAAAGACAAGGGATTGCCCGACGTCGAAACCAGAGACGGCTTTCAAATATACAGGACGAAATTCCCTAAAATCAAATTCCTGGGATGCATAATCTTCTGGATGAATATAATACCGATATTGAAGAAGATTGACCCGGACATAATTCATTCTCAAATGATTGGAATGGGAGTGCCTGCATTGGCAGCCAAAAAACTCTTTGGTATGCCTTATATAGTGTGGGGGCGGGGTTCCGACGTTCATTTGTCACGGGGATATGAAAGGTTTATTTTGAAACCAGTCCTGAAAAAAGCGGACGCCGTTATAACCCTGACGGAGAATATGAAGAAGGATGTCGGGGCATTTTGCGAGAGAGACGTTTCTGTAATTCCCAACGGAATAGACCTCGAAAAGTTTAACAATCTGTCGAAAAAAGACCTCCGTGCCAAATTGCAGATTGGACCGGACGAAAAGATAATTATTTTTATAGGCCGTCTGCATCCTGTCAAAGGGGTGTTGTACCTGATAAAGGCAATGAACCTTGTTAAAGACAAAGAATCAAAGACAAAGCTCATATTAATAGGAGATGGCGAAGACAGGGACGCTTTGAAAGAAACGGCAAATAAATTGAATCTGGAACGTTTTGTAACCTTTTTACAACAGGTTCCGGCCCAGAATATTCCCGAATACACCATCGCGTCGGACGTGTTTGTCCTGCCGAGCTTGTCCGAAGGATTTCCCCTGACCATTTTAGAGGCGATGGCCTCGGGATTACCGATTGTAACAACAAGAGTGCGCGGCTTGCCGGAAATCGTCACGGAAGGTGAAAACGGCTTTCTTGTCGAGCCAAAGAACCCCCAACAACTGGCGGAGAAAATTCTGCTTATCCTTAAAAATGGCGAGCTGCGGTTAAAAATGTCGTTAAACAACAGGGAAAAGGCGAAACAATACAGATGGGAAAGTGTCATTGATAAGCTCGAAAAAATATATCTCAAAGTCGCGGGGGGTTGAACAATAACAGGGAGGGTTGCTGCAATCGCTTATAACCGCGATTGAGTTTTTACCGAACAATACCGGATTCGTTAAAATTACGAGTTTTTCGGCCATTTGGGCTAAATCTTGGCCTTTTTAAGATTGACAATTTGTTGATATTTTTATATTATAGTCCTATAAGATTGGCAGGATAGGTGGGTCTTCAAGGACGATTATAGAACATTTTTATGTGTTCCTATGCTCTCGGTATTTAGACGAAAGTTATAGAAAATGAACATCCGATAATATTAAATGAGACAGTGTTGACAGGTTGCTTTTGCTGATACCTTTGCGATGAGGGGTCGCGTTTCTTAAAGGGCTTGGCAAATACAGAAGGAGAAAGGAGGTTGGACAAAAAGAGAATAGATTGAAAGGGGAGCAGGGAAAGAGGCAGGTGAATCTTTCAAGAGGGGTTCACCGATTACATCACGTTTTTGCAGCAGGGCAAGCTGTTTTCCTCATGCACTCCAACAACATCTTTAAATGTTAAATACCGCCTATTGTCGTTGAATCAAACTCGAAAACTGCGTTTTTAACTTAATTTTTTTGAAGGAGAGAAGAAATGAGAAGAGTAATTGCAGTCATCACGTTGGTATCCATCTTTTTAACAGGTCAATCCTTTGCCGCCGAATGGACCACGCCGGTTCCGGTGGCATCCGGGATTAACACTCAGTATACTGAGGCGACTCCGTTTTTATCGTCCGACGGCCTTTCGCTGTATTTTAGCAGAGAATACAGCTCAGGTTCTTACTTCAGCATATATGAGGCAAAACGAAGTCAGCCCTCGGGGGATTTTACGTCTGTGAATCAAGTTCTTAGTACTTCATATAGTCATTTACTGCACCCGTGGGTGTCTCCGGACAATCTTAGAATGTATTACCACGTGGAATCAAGCTCCTGGCAGATAAAAATGAGCCAGCGGGCTTCGGTAATTGACCCCTGGTCAGGTGGGACTGCGGTAGGCGGGATTCCGATAGGCGTTAATTATGCGGCGTTTTCTGCAGATGAGCTAACCGCTGTTTTCAGTAATTCCGTCGCGGGCAACTGGGATTTGTATACTGCAACTCGCTCCAGCAAAGATTCAGCTTTTGGCAATATACACAATCTATCTGAGATTAACTCGGCGGCCGGTGAGGACTCTCCATCTCTCTCGCCTGACGGATTATCGTTATATTTCCACTCTGACCGTAATGGTGTGGCGCAGATATTCGAGGCGACACGACTATCACTTAACGACCCCTTTGGCAATCTCCAGCATTTATCGGTATTTGACAATCCAAACGGGACTGCGTGGCCCTCAATAAGCAGTGATGGCAGGGCGCTGTATTTTGCTTATGGCGGTTCAAACTCTGATATTTATGTTTCATACAATGTTCCCGAGCCGGCGACGCTTGCGTTATTCGGCCTTGGGGTTTTGGCTCTTGGAAAAAGACGTTGACTTGCGTAAAGCCGTCATCACTTTGATGATGTGACAATTTCAGTTCGGCATTTTGGAATCGCCGAGAGGAAATTCCGGCCGTAGGGTTTATTTATGATGCGGGAATCCAGAATCACGACGATGCCGGTGTCGGTTTTTGTGCGGATTAGCCGGCCGAAACCCTGCTTGAATTTGATTATCGCCAGTGGCAATTGATAATCGAGGAACGGATTGCCGCCCTGCTGCCTGATTTGGTCGAGACGGCCTGCCAGAAGCGGCGTATCAGGCACCGCGAAAGGGAGGCGCACGATTATCACGTTCGATAACGCGTCGCCTGCCACGTCAACGCCCTGCCAAAAGCTGTCGGTCCCGAAAAGCACGAATCGCCCCCCGGCCTGACGCGACTTGAACCGCCTCAATAGCGACGACCTGTCAAGCCCGACACCCTGCTGCAAAAGCACGATATCGTTCTCCTCGAACCAGCCCGCTAATTGCCGGGCGAAATTTTCGAGCATCTGGTAGCTGGTGAAAAGCACAAAGGCCTTGCCCTGTGTCCGCAGTATGTATTTTTTCACCGCCTCGCAGCCGGCCTCGGTAAATTTTTCGTTATTTGGCTCAGGCAGGTTCTTCTCAATAAAAATCGCCGCCTGCTTTTCATAGTTAAACGGCGAACCCAGTTTTACCGCCTGATAATCCTCAAGCCCCACTCTGCCTGCAAAAAACTCAAACCCTCTTCCTGTCGTCCGTCCTCCGTCTTCTGTCCTCAGTCCTCTGTCTTCACCGCAGCTTAATGTCGCGCTTGTCATAATCACCGAATCGAACTTATCGAACAGGTATTTTTTAACGTCCGGCCCGACGTTCAGCGGTGCGCTTTTCAATCTTACGTTTTCTTTTCGCCCCTCGTTGACCTCGACCCAGTAAACGTAATCCTGTTTGGATTGTTTCAGGAATTGCTCGAGGTTTTGCAGCAGGACTGTGCAGTTATCGACGTATCGCATAAACTCGAACCGCTCATCCTCGTCTTTAGTTTGTTTTGCCAGGTCCGACAAGCCGGCGCGCAATCCTTTGAAATTCGCCGATAATGAGTCCTCGACGAAATTGACGTAACATCTGCCGTTAGTTTGTTCTTTGTGATTGTCATACCACCGGCGAACGTTTTTGAAAAATTCCTTTGCCGACTCTCCCGCCTCAACAACGAGGTTCGTCAATTTGCTTGCCTGGCCCGACTGCGTCCATACCAATAGCCCCTTGTGTGTTCGCGGATTATACAGCCCGTCTAACAGGAATTTCACTGAGCCGGTGCTTATATCGATTCCGAAATGGTCTTCCGCCACGCGCTCGATATTGTGCGCCTCGTCGATAATCACCCATTTATAATCAGGCAGCAGCGATAC
>Ga0187886_1003445_pt1 | contig 11824 bp, 4 predicted proteins | sample June2016WEW_20_1_FD_133001 | JGI IMG/M metagenome (GOLD analysis project Ga0187886, IMG submission 133001) | Peatland microbial communities from SPRUCE experiment site at the Marcell Experimental Forest, Minnesota, USA - June2016WEW_20_150 | ecosystem: Environmental > Terrestrial > Soil >...
CTCGGCGTATTCCACGACACGTCCCATGCTCAGGATGGCTTCGCCCTCCACGGCGGGTGTGAGATATTTATGTCCGCGGTCGAGTATTGCCTGTGTCGGCAGCTCACGGGTAAACAGCTCGATTGAACTGTCGAACTGCTTTCTCAAAGGCTCGGCGACATTCTCCTGGACAATCTCGGTCAGCTTTTGCTTGGCCCAGTCGCGCCAGCCACCCTCAAGGTGGAGACGGTTGCGGCGCTTCCGCTGGTGGTCGATGTAGTCCAGCCATTCTTCCAGCGGCGGCACCCCGCACTGGGCTCCGAGCGCTTCCAGCTTACGCACGAGCAGATCGTTGGCGAACTGGTTGCTGCGGACGAATATCTCTCCCACGATACCGATGCGCGGCTTGGGTGTGTTCGTATCGATTTTTATCGTTTCGAAGGCGTCCCTGACGCGGTGAGAGAACATTTTCAGGGCTCCGCTGTCCTGTCCGACATTCTTTATCAGCCGGTCCAGACTTTCCTTATAGACGGCGTCGGTCTCGCCCCTGTTTACTTCGTAAGGCCTTCTCTCCGTGACCATTTTCTGCATGGAGTCGAGAATAACGATAGACCTCCAGGCGTGAAGTCGGAAGCCTTTTCCCAGGGACGCCATGTCTCTATGGTAGCCTCCCGTCTGGTCGAAGACGAGTATGGGCACATTTTGCAGTCCTAGCTCATCGAGTATCAGGCGGTGGAGTCGGTTATACTGTCCGAAGCGGCATGGGCCGCTGGCCGAGGGCATAAAAAAGGCGGCATGTTCCGCGTCGAAGTCCGGGGCGAGCGTTTTCTTGACGATGTCCCCGGTGGTGATGATGCTGGGGTAGCATTCCTTGCCTGTGGTGTATTTACGGCCTATTTCCAGGGTAAGCTCGTCCGACTCCGGCAGTGGTTCGGCGTCGACGCCGCAGTGATTCATGGCGGCGGCCAGGACATAGCCGTGGTCAATCATGTAGGGCACGTAAACGTGCCGGCTGTTGGTATGGTTGGAGGATATGCTGACGATAGGTATATACTTGCTGGTGCCGCGGGTCCTGGCGTTGCGTATCGTATCTATAAAAGCCTCGCAGCGCGTGATGATGCCGGCATCGGCGGAGTGCTCGTCGATTTCTATCGTTAGGAAAGGCTTGCCCTCGGTCTCCTTGCTGAAGAATTTTGTTAAGTAGGAGTCCGGGCCGCAGGCGAAATTCGTCACATATAGCCCGAACAGTCGCGGGTCTCTGGCAATTATTCGGGCGGCGCTTAATATTTTCTGTCCCGACTTCCAGTACATGTTGGGGTGGGCTTTACCGACCTCTCCGGCCAGGGACTGGAGCGGCAGGAAGTCCAGCGGTATTGCCAGGATATTCATGTCCCTCAGTTTTTCCGGGATGTTCAGCGTCATGGCTTCGTCGTAGGTGTTGTAGGCGCGGCCGATGATGACGATGGCCTTTTCATCGGGTTTGAGCTGTGAGAGGACTTCCTGTCCTCGTTTCTCTTGCCATTCGTTGAAAGCGTCGAGCGCATCGAATCCGGCCAGAACGGCTTTGCCCGCCATCGCGTTCGAGGTTATCCCCGCATCGCGCGCCGTTTTCTTTAAGATTTTTCTCAGCCATAGCCGGCCGCGGTCCGGGTGAATTACTGGTTGTAATACCTTTGGTCTCTTGTCCGTCGGTTTAGTCAGGGCTTCCCTGATGCGCGTGGAGCTGAGCAGGATATAAGGTAAACTCTGCGTGAGAGGGCAGTTCCAGGATTTCCTGAAATCATCGGAGAACTTTTCCATGGTGCACTGCACGGGCAGGAAGATAAAATCCGGTTTCTTTTCCAGCAGGTTGAGCATATGCCCGTGAGCCAGCTTGATAGGCAGGCATGGCTCTTCGACGATATTCTCCACGCCTTGCCGGATGATATGACGGTTGGTGGGGTCGGAAAGCAACACTTGGAAGCCGAGCTCTGTGAAGAAGGCTTTCCACAGCGGGAATAGCTCGTGGAAGAACAGGACTCTGGGGATGCCCACGGTCTTGCCATTGGGCTTGTCCGGTTTGTCTTTAGGATAGGTATTAACCAATGCCTGAGCGCGTTCTTCGAAAAGGCGCGGTATATTTGAAGACTGCCGCTTCTCTTTCTTCTCCTGGCTGTCCCACTTGCCGCAGCGGGAGCCGTAGAAAAGGGGTTTTTCTCCCTCGAAGTTAACCTTGTGGATTTCGCACCGGTTGGAGCAGCTCTCGCATTCGAAGGAGGATAGCTCGTATTTACGGCTGGCCAGGTCGAATCCCCGGAAGCATGTTTTTCTGCCGCTGGCTTCCATTTCTTCTCTGGCCAGCATAGCCACGCCGATAGCCCCGAGGATATCGTGCTGTGGCGGTACCGTTATCTTCTTGCCCAGGATACTCTCGAAGGCGGCTTTTACGGCGCGGTTGAAGGCGGTGCCGCCCTGGAAGAGGATATGGTCGCCGATTTTGCGGTCTTCGACGACCTTGGTCAGATAATTTTTCACGACGGAGTAAGCCAGTCCGGCCACCAGGTCTTCTTTAGCGGCGCCCCTTTGCTTGCAGTAGTTCTGCTGCGACTCCATGAAAACGGTGCAGCGCTCGCCGAGGTCCAGCGGCTGCTTTGAAGCCAGGCCCAGATTGCCGAATTCCTCCTTGATATTGATGCCCAGCTTCTCTGCCTGCTCTTCGAGGAAGGACCCCGTGCCGGCGGCGCATACTTTATTCATGGCAAAATCAACGATAGTGCCGTTTTGTAGGCTGATGTACTTGGCGTCCTGCCCCCCGATTTCAAAGATGGTGTCGACATCGGGACAAACGAAGGAAGCAGCCCTGGCGTGACTGGTAATTTCATTGCGGATGACATCGGCCCCGAAGAACTCCCCGGTCATATACCGTCCGGAGCCGGTGGAACCGGTGCCCCTGATAATAACCTTGTCCCCCATCTCCTGGCCGACCTCTAAAAGGCCTTGTTTAACGGCTTCGATGGGCCGGCTGGCTGTCATCAGGTAGCGCCTCGCTAGTACGTTATTTTCTTTATCTATCACCACGACGTTGGTGCTGATGGAGCCTATGTCCACGCCGATATAGGCCTCGACAGGTTTCTTAAGTTCCAATCTGGCAGGTTCGGTATCTATGGGATAGTCATCGCCCTGTAAAGCCGGCAGCATAGTAAATTTATGTTCCCTGCGGGCGATATAATTGCGAAGGCGCTGGAGAGTGTCATCGGGCAGGGTGTTTTCCGGGGTGATAAGGGCGGCCCCGATAGCGCCGAGGACGGCGAAGTGCTCCGGAATGATTAAATCAGCCTCGGCCAGTTCCAGTACTTCGAGGATAGCGCGCCGGATGCCTTTATTGGCAGCCACGCCGCCCTGGAATGAAACGGGTTTACTCAGGTCGCGGCCGCGGATAACCTGTCCCTTGAAGTTGCGTATCATGGCGAAGCACAGGCCAGCGACGATATCATGCACCGGGGTGCCAACTTGCTGCAGGTGAATCATATCGCTCTTGGCAAAGACGCTGCAGCGGCCCGCCACGCGCGGCGGGTGCTCCGACTTCAGGGCGACGTCGCCGAACTGCTCGATGGGGATACCCATGCGCGAGGCCTGCTGGTCGAGGAAGGAGCCCGTGCCGGCGGCGCAGACGCCGTTAATGGCGAAGTCGGACACCTTGGGCAGCGCATCGATAGACTCTTTTTTAAGGACGATAAGCTTGGAGTCTTCGCCGCCTATCTCCAGGATGGTCTGCACTTCAGGATGGAAGCGGGCGGTCCCGGCCGCCTGGGCTGTAATCTCGTTAACGAAGGGTATACCCAGTAGACTGGCGATGAGCTGGCCACCGGTGCCGGTAGCGGCGGCAGCTTTAAATTGTCCTTGCGGGTACTTGGTAAGTATATCCTCCAGGATAGTGAGGACGGTCTCAACAGGCTGTCCCTTGGTGCGGATATATCTTGATTCGATGATATTATCGGCATTGTTGAGCACCACAACCTTGGCGGTCACCGAGCCGATGTCAATGCCTAACTTCATATAAATTATTAACCCTTTAAAAGTATTTAAATAACGGATGTAATTGGCACAGCTAGTTATATATTATAGCCATGCTTGGTCGGCGTGTAAACTGGGGAAATAGCTCAATAGGAGAGGGGGCGTCATTTAAGGAGGCGAGGGGGAAGCCGTAATGCCCCTTACCAGCTTCCCCCACATTTTGAGAGAGGAGGAGAAAAAGACTATCTGGTTTCTATCCTGCAATCTTTATTGTAGAGAGTTCTGTCACCCCAAGAAATCGGCTAAAATACCTAAATCACGGCGGGGGAGCTAATAATTCCGGTAATTAGATATTGAATAACGAAAGATATGGATAACAACTTAACCTAATGGAGTGAGAAATAAAGGTCGATGAGGATGCTGAGGGTCCTCATGGAGTTTATCAGGGGCGTCATTTCATTCTTTGAAGCGGATACGGCACCGATTTGCTTTTCAAGGCCGTCGGCCAGGACGGTTATCATCTTGCGGAGTTCTTCGGTGCCTGCTTTGTTTTTCAGGGCGTCCACCTGCCTGATGATATCCGGTCTGGCAACCATTTTGAGCTGCTGGATGGCCATGGACACATTGAGTTCCTTAAGGCCCTGCAACACGCCCTTGACCTTTTTCCCCTGCGCCTCGCGCTGCTTTTCTATTGCTTCGTGTTGTTCCTGTTGCCGGGTAAACTGCCGGGAAAGGCGCATCAGTTCGTCAATGCCGCTTTCTTCATCTGCCATGGTGTTCTGCCTGTAAAAAATGTGGCTGCCTATTTTGTACCGTTATTCGCTTTAAAAAGGTCACGTAGAGCAGCCGACGCCCATTATTATCCACCGTTTTCCTGAAGCAAGTCAAGTTCGCCGACTGTATTCAAGCATACTATGTGAAGTTGCCGGCATAAGGTTGTATAATTAGCTCCAAAAGCACTGTTTGAGCTCTTATATTATTGGTAAAGCATATATAAGAGACAAGCAACTCTAAAAAAATAAACAGGAGGGTAATATGTCTCCAGTATTAAAGGACAAAGTAGCTATCATAACCGGGGCCAGCCGTGGCCTGGGGCGGGCCTTCGCCGTAAGGTTTGCCGAGGAGGGCGCCAGGCTGCTATTGACCACAACAGACCTGGAAAGAGCCGGGGGCACGGTTGAGGAGATAAAGTCTAAAGGCGGTGATGTCACCATCATAAAGGCGGATATTTCCGTGGAAAGCGACACCCAAAAGATAGCGGAAAAGGTCATGCAGCAGTACGGGAGGGTGGATATCCTCGTCAATAACGCCGCCATATGGTTTGGCATCAGGGCTAAACCATGGCATATGTGGACGGAAGAGGAATGGGACCGGATATTTTCAGTAAACGTCAAGGGGACATGGATGGTATGCAAGGCAATCGCACCCCTGATGGTCAAGGCAGGCAAGGGTAAAATAATCAATATTGCTTCTAATGTTGCCAGGGTTGGCGGGGCGCATGTCTATATGCCGTATGCCTGCGGGAAAGGAGCGATATACACGTTGACACATGCGCTGGCTCGCGCCCTGGGTCCCTCGAATATCAATGTTAACGCCGTGGCGCCGGGATTCACGGCTACCGAAGCCAGTTTAGACATGTCCGGCCCTGATAAATCATTCAAGACTGCCACCTCGGGACAGTCAATACCACGGCGCGAGGAACCGGAAGACCTGGTGGGAGCTACCGTATTTTTAGCCTCGGCGGACTCGGACTTCATCTCGGGGCAGGTACTCTACGTGGACGGCGGTACTGTGATGCTATAGGGTGTTCAACTCTTCCGCGTTGCACTCGCTTATAGCATCAATCAGTAACCGGGTTGTACCATCGGTTAAACGCATTGTGAAATATTGTCAAATTTGGGTTTGGGGTGATATGATGACAATAACCGCGGGGCAGGACAGCGGTTTTATCAACCGCCTGTCCAGGGTTCGGTTCAACCCACTGCTTCCATTTTTTAAAGCTGATAAGCCCAACATAAACTCAATCCTGTAAAATCATAAATTCAAAAAGGGAAACATCTGTGTTAAAAGATAATAGGAAAATTAAGGGTGCCAGGTTCCAGTGCCCTGTGGAAGGCGATGAGTTTGACACCTTGGCCGATTTGCAGGCTCACTATATGCCCCGGCATGCACGGGGAATGAAAACGATATCGGCGGAGAAGTTTATTTGTACTTACGATGGTTTGGAGTTCGATACCCTTGAAGCTTTAAAAATACATGTTACGGAGAAGCATCCACAGGCAGCAGGAGTGGTTGAACCGGTATTTGAACCGGAGGAAACTTTCATAAAGGACGTTGGCCTTAACCATTGCATCGAGCCTTCGGCGGTTGACGTCAAGAACGGGAGAATAGTCAGAATCCGGCCGTTACATCTCGATGAGACCGGCTATACTAAAGAAGAACTTGCTCCCAGTATGTGGAAGTTTGAGGTAGAGAACCGGACTTTTGAAACTCCTATGAAAACGATGCCTCCGTATTTGACTCACGGGTACAAAAAACGTGTCTATTCTCCTAACAGGGTCAAGTATCCGCTGAAGAGGGTCGATTGGGAACCCGATGGTCAGAGAAACCCGCAGAATCGCGGCAGGAGTAAATTCAAGAGGATTTCATGGGATGAGGCCACAAACATCATAGCCAATGAGCTCAGGAGAGTGAAAGAAAAATATGGCCCGTATGCTGTGCTTTGCGTCGGTGAGGAGGGACATCATGAGTCGAAAACCGTGCATGCCGCCAGCGGGTGTCATAAAAGGCTCTTAAGCAAGTTCGGAGGTTACACCCGCGAAGTCAGGAATGCGGATAGCTGGGAGGGCTGGTACTGGGGGGCAAAGCATGTATGGGGGGATATGGCCATGGGTCTTCCGACTCCTTCGCCAACCTTCTCTGATATCTTAAAGTATACCGATATGATTGTATGGAGCGGCGACTGGGAAACAACCACCGGCGGCGCGCAAGGCCGTTTTTGCAGCCAGACGATGTGGTGGTTCACCGAGATGGGAATAAAACAGATATTCGTCACGCCCGACCTGAACTATTCAGCGGGGGTTCACGCCGATAAATGGATACCCATTCTGCCCAATACCGACGCCGCCCTGCAACTGGCTATAATCTATATCTGGATTACCGAGGGAACGTATGACAGGGATTATGTAGCTACTCATGTCGTCGGCTTTGATAAATTCAGGGACTACGTAATGGGAAAGGAAGACGGAGTGCCCAAGACACCGTCATGGGCTTCTCTTAAATGTGGCGTTCCGACCTGGACAATCAAAGCGCTAGCCAGAGCCTGGGCATCCAGAGCTACGTCAATGGCAATGGAAGGCGGTAATTTCATGAGGGGGCCATACGGACATGAAACAGCCAGGCTGGCAGCAATACAGCTGGGAATGCAGGGACTGGGGAAACCCGGAGTCAATAAAATCGGTATGCAGTTTCCCCGACCCTCCGTAATGATAAGTGTCGCGGCGGCCCAGAGAGCTATCAATTTTGACCCCGTGCCGCAGCAAATCCCCAGGACCCAGGTCCAGCACGCGATTCTGGATGGTTCCTGCTCCTCCTGGGGCAGCACTTCATTCGTCATGCCGGTGAAAGACCAGTTTGTAAAATACTCATACCCGATTGCTAAAGAAAACGGCGGAACTGAAATACATATGATATGGAGTGAAAAGCCCTGTAATACCGCCTGCTGGAATGACGGCTTTAATTTCATCGAAGCGGTTCGAAGTCCAAAAATAGAATGTTTTATCACGAATCACCAGTGGCTGGAGAACGACTGTCTATTCGCCGATATAATCCTGCCGGTCACCACCAAATTCGAGGAGACGGACATAGGGTGCCCCCGCATCGGCCAGGCCGGGCAACGACCGATAATGTCATACCAGGGGCAGGCCATCCAGCCCATCGGGGAGTCCAGGAGCGATTACGATATCGCATGTGAGATAGCCAAAAAGCTGGGTATATACGAAGAAGTAACCGAAGGTAAAACGGTCGAAGAATGGATAAAATACGGCTACGAAACTTCGGGGGCAAAGGAGCTAATCAGCTGGGAAAAGTTCAAGGAAAGAGGATTCTATATACCCCCGGTTGCCGCCGATTGGAAGGAAGCCACGTCCGGCCAGATAAAGTTTTACCAGGACCCGGTGAATAATCCGTTAGGCACGCCTTCCGGCAAGCTGGAGTTCTATTCCGAGAGATTGGCTGCGAACTTCCCCGATGACAAAGAGAGGAGCCCGATGCCAAAGTGGGTGGCGGGCGGGCCCGGGTGGACTCATGATGAAAGTCGTGAGGGTGAAAGAGCCGGGAAATATCCTCTGGTGATTGTTTCCAACCATCCCCGGTGGAGACACCACGTCCAGTGTGATGATATTCCATGGCTCAGGGAAATTCCAACCTGTAAGGTGAAAGGATACGATGGTTACCTGTACGAGCCGGTCTGGATAAATCCGGCCGATGCCGCCAGCCGGGGCATTAAAAACGGGGACATTGTCAAGGTTTACAATGACAGGGGAATCGTCCTCGGCGGCGCTTACGTGACCGAGAGGATAAAGCCCGGCGCAGTGCTGCAAGACCATGGCGCCAGGGTCGACCTGATAACCGATGGAATCGACAGGGGTGGCTCCAATAACCTCATCTCTCCGAAAGGGCCGATGTCCCAGAATTGCTGGGGGCAGGCAACCACCGGTTTCCTGGTTGAGGTTGAGAAGGTTAATACCAGGGAAATGCGGGAATGGAAAAAGAAATACCCCGAAGCATTCGCCAGAGATTATGACCCGGACAGCGGGCTAAAATACAGTGCCTGGGTTGAATGAAAGAAGCCTTCAATCAATGAAAGCCTTTGTTATAGATGTGAGGAAATGCAGCGGCTGTTACAGCTGCCAACTGGTATGCAAGGACGAACATTGCGGAAACGATTGGACACCCTATGCAAGATCCCAGCCCGACACGGGCCAGTTCTGGGGCAAGCTCAATGAATACGTGAGAGGTTCCGTGCCGCAAGTTAAGATATCTTATATTTTTGTACCCTGCCAGCATTGCGCCGATGCTTCCTGCATCGCGGCATGTCCGGTAAAAGATGCGCTTTACAGGAGGGATGATGGGCTGGTTATCATCGACCCGAAGAAATGCACCGGATGTAAAAAATGTATTGACGCCTGCCCGTACAAAGCCATTTACTTCAACTCCGCTCTCAATATCGCCCAGAAGTGCACCGGCTGTGCTCATCTGCTGGACAGGGGCTGGAAGGAGCCCAGATGCGCTGACGTCTGCGCTCATGGCGCCATTAAATTCGGTGATGAAGCTGAGCTAAGCGACCTGATAGAAAAATCCGAGATATTAAACCCCGAATTCGGCCTCAAACCCAGGGTATATTACATCGGCTTGCCTAAAAAATTTATCGCCGGAACCGTATATAACCCGGATACCGAAGAGGTAATTATCGGCGCCAGGTGCATACTGACCGGTGCCGGCGGGCCTTTTACGACCAGCACGGATGAGTTTGGTGATTTCTGGTTCGAGGGCTTAAAAACAGGCACTTTTACTCTCAATATAGAGTCCCAAGGCAAAATCCTGACAATAGACTCAATCAGCACGGAGAAGGATGTGGGCTTGGGGGATATAGCACTATCATAAAGAGAGGCTGGAAATCTAGATTTGTCTATGTCCAGCCCCTCTTTATATTAAATTAATATGCTAATGGTCCGTCTTTTAAAAAGATGCTTTGATATTATTTTATTTACCGGCTTCTATCACTCTATTAAAGTCTAAACCGGAGGCCGAATCGTAGGGTCGGGCGAAGGCCTCAGGGTATTCCTTCGCCAGCTGGTCCAAGTCAGCCCGTTTTACCTCCACCAGGAAGCCGCTGACAACCATCCCGGTAGCATGCGCGGACATCCGTTTTTCGGGGACGATGGTGTTAATGTCGCCGCCTCTATCTATTTTCCCCGGCACGATGGGGTCTAACCTGGCGCCATGGTCGATGTACACCGCTCCGGGCATGATTCTCTCGGTCACGTAAGCTCCCGCGAGAACATGGCCCCTCTCGTTGAATATCTCGGCCACATCACCATGCCTTATGTTCCGTTTCGCAGCATCCAGGGGGTTAATCCACATTGTCTGGTAGCCATAGCCATCCGGCCCCTTGATTTTGCACGTCTCTATTTCCCGGCACCATTTCATATCGTCACACTGGGAATGGACTCTCCACCGGGGGTGACAGGAAGTTACCAGCAGGGGATAATTTTTAGCTCTTTCGCTGGTGAGCCTCTCATCATGACCGGCTCCCTTTTCAACCCAATGGGGGACAGGCGCTCTTTCCTTATCGCCGGGGAAATTTTTAGCCAATCTCTCGGAGTAATACTCCAGTTTTCCGGAAGGCGTGCTCAGAGGATTATTCTCCGGGTCTTTATAGAACTTAATAAGGCCTGCGTCAGCCTTATCCCAGTCCGGGTCGGTGGGTATGGGGTAATAGCCGTTTTTCTTAAAGTCTTCCCAGCTAATCTTGTCCTGGATACCGGAATGGTCGAAACCGTAGCGTATTAACTGCGCCACGGATTTGCCGCCATTGTATTCTTTCAATACGCCCATCCTATCGGCAATGGCACACACAATCTCGTAGTCGCTCATGGATTCGCCTACAGGCTCGACGCACTTCTGGTCCAGGAAAATCGACCTGTATTCGACCGTGAAGAAGTCCTCCCCGATATCATCCACCTCGAACTTGGTGCAGGAAGGCAGGATAATATCGGCGAACTGGCAATCGTTTTCCAGCCAGGGGTGCTGGGCGAGGATAAACTCTATCTTGGGGCTCCGGAACGCCTCCGCCATGCGGTTGCCGCCGTTCCAGCAGGTGGTCCAGGAAGGAGAATCAGTCCATATCATGTGCACTTCGGAACAACCCTTTTTGGGGTATTCATATTTAACAAATTGGTCCTCCACCGGCTCCCCGCACCAGGTCTGTCCGTACCAGCTCAGCGGCGGATTGAGGATAGCGTCGTGAATAAGCAGCTTAGGGATATTCTGTATGGCTTCCTTTGCCTGCGGCGAGCCGTGTCCCGTCATAATCGTGGTATGCACATCAGGGAACATTATCGGCTTGGCGGCCGGCTGGTTGGCGCCAAACCAACCCGGCAAACGCGCGTTACCGAAGAGACCCCACTCAATGGTAGTGAACTGGTTGCAGCCGGGTTTTCCCAGGCCCTGCATCCCGAGCAGGATTATCTCCAGCCTGGCGATTTCCGAGGCGAAGGGCCCCCGGTGCATGGGACCGCCGTTGGCGTGGGATGTGCTTGTCCTCTTGGAAGCCCACATCCGCGCCAGGGCTTTGATAGTGCGCGAGGGCACTCCGGTTATCCCGGCTGCCCACTTGGGCGTCTTGGGAATGCCGTCTTCTTTACCCATGACATAGTCCTTGAATTTATCAAAGCCCACTGTATGAGTGGCGACATATTTTTTATCATAGATATCTTCCGTAATCCAGACGTAAGCTATCGCCAGCTGCAGAGCGGAATCCGTGCTGGGCAATATGGGAATCCATTTATCCGCATGGACGGCGGTGCCGTAGTTCACGTCCGGGCAAATATAGATGGATTTAATGCCCAGTTCGGTAAACCAGTAGCATAAGCGGCTGACGAATTGGCCTCCCCACCCCCACGTGGTGGTTTCGGGGTCGCAGCCCCAGAACAGGATCATTTCAGTATTTTTGGCCATATCGGGGATAAGGTTGTCCTGAGGGCGCTGCTTGCCGACCGGTTCACCACCCCAGACGTGCTTGGCACCCCAGTAGGTGCCCTCCCAGCTATCCGGATTCCTGTTTTGAAGC
>Ga0187886_1003446_pt1 | contig 11821 bp, 7 predicted proteins | sample June2016WEW_20_1_FD_133001 | JGI IMG/M metagenome (GOLD analysis project Ga0187886, IMG submission 133001) | Peatland microbial communities from SPRUCE experiment site at the Marcell Experimental Forest, Minnesota, USA - June2016WEW_20_150 | ecosystem: Environmental > Terrestrial > Soil >...
CGCATTTGCAGACATCACCCAAGAAGAAAAAAGTAGCTGTGTAGAAAATTTAGCGACACTCCATTTATGGGCGACCTCGAGCAAACATACTCGAGGTTTTTTCCCTTATTTATTAGTTTATAAACCCTCTTTGTATGCTTAAGCAGTTGTCCTCTTTCTATGAAACTTCACCAGATTGAGATAAATTGAGGTAAAAACAGAAATAAGGGAAAACGATAAACTTCAGTTCCTGTCAATTTTTAAAGCCCCCAAATATTTTCTTAAAAGCAACAATTTTCTAAAAAGGACTTGACAAACAAGGCAACAAGATATATATTCTTGCAAACAAAAAGTCGCACACACTCAAGAAGGAGATGACGCGATTCCTTATATGAAGAAATCTCAATACATGTAAGGAAGCATTTTTTTGTTACCAATCCCATGTTTTTCTTTTCAAAGACAGCAGGTAAATGATCATCTGTTATGTCGTATCAATTATTTGATGGAGGAAATATGAAACTTTTCCTGAGCAAGAAGCTGATTTTTTACATTGGCACTATTTGCATTTTATATATGGCCGGTTGTGTTGATGTTAATAATTCGAATGTCAGCACAGTTGATTTGAGGTCGCCGGTAAAATTTGTTAATTTGGTGCACAGTGATTCAGCTTTTAGTGTTAGCGTTGATGGGACTGTCGTAACGAATGTGACTTACGGCAATTCATCTTCATATTTGGATTTAAAAACTGGCGCACGGAAATTTACTTTTTCTTACGGCAGTATTGCAGATACAGTCCCAGAACCACTGGGTTATGATACGAAATATACAATGTTTAACGTGTTTGAACCTTCAGCATTCGATACAGCACGCGAATATTTTCTTGTGAGAGAACGAAACACGTATAACGGTTCAAATGCTTTTATTAAAGATAGCATAATGGTACGCTTTTTGAACTTTTCTCCAGACACTGCGGGAGCAATGAACACGATTCATTTTAGATTGAACGATACAATAGATATTCCTCTTTCCTATGAAGGTGTATCTTTTTATGTAAATGCAGCAGTTGCTGGAAATCCACATTTCGATGTTGTTGATGGGAACAGTACTTCAATTGAAGCAACTACGGCAATTGCCTCAACGCAAGGCCGTTATTCGGTCGTATTGTTTGGCCTCAAAGCAACAAGTACAATTCAAGTCAAAGTTTACAAAGAAGACTAAGGTATAAAGGAGGATCGTATGTTTAAGCGATATAGTATAACGTTTTTCTTCCTTTTATTGAGTTCGGTTACACTGTATGCTCAGTATGGGAAAATTTCTGGAACTATAACCGATCAAGAATCAAAAGAACCGTTGGTTGGTGCCAATGTTATCATTGAAGGAACCACGTTTGGTGCTGCAACTGATATTACTGGAAGCTATCATATCTTGAACGTGCCTGCAGGAACTTATACGGTCATAGTTTCTTATATCGGATATCAGACAACAAAAGTGGAAAATATAAAAGTCCTGGCTGATCTTACAAGAAACGTTGATGTCAAGCTGTCAAGTACCACAGTTCAGGCAAATGCGGTTACCATCATTGCCGAAAGGCCACTCATTGAAAAAACAGCGACTAATATGGTGAGGATTCAAAGTGGAGAGGAACTTGAAAAATTGCCTGTTAGAGGTGTACAGGGATATTTTTCATTACAACCTGGCGTTGTAGTACAAAATGGTACTGTTTACATCAGAGGTGGACGCTATGATGAGGTCGGATTTTCTATCGAAGGTGCAAATGTTAGAGACATCGTCGGTATTTCAAGTTTAGCATCGACCAACGTTAATAATACAAGCAACACTAATGGTAATATTATTACTACTATTCCTGAAGCATTAGAAGAGATAAGTGTACAAACTGGTGGTTTTAGTGCTAAATATGGTGGTGCAATGTCGGGAATAGTTTCACAAACCTTCAAAACTGGTGGATCTGATTTAAAAATTACTCTTCAAGGCGAAACCGACAATTTTGGCAATTATCCGGGTAAGAAGTTTTTGAATACCTATTCATACGGTTACTCGGATTATGTGCTTACGTTGGGGACACCGATTATCGGAGATCAGGTAAAGCTTTTTGTTGCGCTTGAAAACAATTTTATGAGAGACCGAAATCCATGGTTTTGGACAGGCGCAGATTTTGGTTATTTGCAAAGCAACGGCTTATCTGGAGCTAACACAGACAGCGCTCTAGTAAAATGGGTTGATGGAAATGTTCCGGGAAGATCGAATAATCGCTATACTGGAAATGGAATGTTATCGCTCAATCTTAGCCCTTTTCAAATTCGGTTGTCCGGTGCGTATACATGGGCGAGAAATTCTAATAACAATTTAATTCGGCAAATTTTCGATCTTGCACAAGTCCCAATTACTGATAATAGCGATTTACTGCTTAATGGTAAGGCTGATTATATTGTTTCAGAGAATACTTCCGTTGAAGTAAATATTAATTATGTGGATCAACGAGACAAAAGGTACGATCCTATTTATGGAGATAATTTGGCTTTGTATGGAGACAGTGTTGTTGCGGCTTCTCACGGATATACGTGTGCAACATTGACATCAAATCCGAAATGGTATAATTTTGCCGGTTTTACATTCTGGGCGCCAGGAACGCCTCTTACATGGTACACGAAAGATAAGAATACACAGTTTGCCGGATCTGCTGCGTTTGTAACGCGTCCAGAAAAACAAGAAATAGAGGCGGGTATTTCGTATGAGTATTGGTCAATTTCTCACTATGATATGCTGGATCCGACAACTGTATTTAGTGAAATTGCCGATAACTCGGATGATGTGGAATCTGCTTCAACTTTTGCTGCATTGTTACGTTCAAGTTCGCATGTAAATAATTATGGTTTTGACGAATTCGGAAATTCCATTAGTAATGGTACTGATGGCCCCAAACATCCCTATTTCTTTGCTGCATATGTCCAGGATAAAGTTGAACTAAGCGATATTAATTTGAATGCAGGACTTCGCCTAGATCAAATATATTTGGATGGCTGGAAATTTCAACAGGCGTCTTCCATCACAAAAGATGTCGGTTATGATGGTTCTAATTATCTGCTGACGACGGTTAAAAAGGGTCAAGCAAATACGTATGTATCGCCTCGTTTAGGAGTTTCTTTCCCGGCTTCCGATCAGACGGTATTTCATCTGCAATTTGGTAAATTTATACAAGCTCCCCCATTGTACACAATATATAAATCTCAGGCTTCAACGGTGTATAATCTTCAGGGCGGTCATTATAACCCGGATCCGACAGGATTTAATGTTGAACCTGAGAGAACGACATCGTATGAAATTGGCTTTTCTCAGCAAATTGGAGATGCATCAGCATTCGATATAACCGGTTTTTATAAAAATGTTGAAGGACAGTTGCAGATTCAATATTATGCGCAGCCAGCAACATCAACGATCCCTCCATTCTATACATACACTAATGGAGATTTTACGACGAATATGGGTGTAGAATTAAGCCTGCATATGCGTCGCACGCATCGATTTCAAGCTGAAGTAAATTATACATTACAGGATGCTCGTGGAACTAATTCTGTACCAAGCGCTTCGGCAGGTTTGATCAATACATCTGCCGGCGGTATTACTCCGACAGTGGTTGCCCCATTAGATTATGCGCAGGAACATAAAGGTTCTGTTTCTTTAGATTATAGATGGGGAAAAGGCGATGGAGGGGCAATATTGGAGCAATTAGGTCTTAACTTGCTCTTTACATTTAACTCCGGACATCCATACACGTATTCTACTGGATCTACCGGACAGCAAAACGTTGATATGGGTAATGTCTTAGGCACAACAGATACTCGATCGAGAACGCCGTTGGAACCGGTCAACAATTCTACGACACCTTGGGTGTTTGAGATCGATTTACGGATAGACAAAACATTTTCAGTAGGACCTGTAGAGGTTAATGTGTATGCCTATATCCAGAATTTACTTAACACACAGAATGTTATCAACGTATATTATCGTACAGGAAATGCATATGATGATGGTTGGCTGAGCGATCCCTCTGCAAGCGGAAAGACTGTTGCGCAGTACGGTAATACGTATTCTCGATTGTATAATGTCATGAATTTGCAGAACAATCAGGCAGAATTCCGCACAAATGGATTTGTAAATTTCGCAACACCTCGCCAAATACGTATTGGTGCAAAAATAGAATTGTAAATAAAAATTACCGAATGTTCAGGAGCGAGTCGCTATGAAATCTCAAATAAAATTAATGCTATTGTTTCTCTTGGCGGTCAGTTTGACGTACAGCGCTGTTCTGGCAAAAGATAAAAACGGTACTGTCCGGAAGCAGAATCTCTTAAAAATAACTTCCGGTAATCCAAAAGCTCTTATGAATATTAATAACCTTACAAGCTGGATTCGAAGTGATGGTTATTATTATTGTGAACTTTCTACCAGTTGGAATGGTGAATTCCCTAGGATGTCAAATATCGGTTTTGTTTATCAGGAAGGTATTGTTTTTGGTGGATTTGTTACGGATGGTTTGGGGGTATCATTGCGTGTTACCGGCAATACATATTTCCAAGGGTTACAAGCTGGCGTTATTAAATCAGATCTTTCTACCGAAGATCCTAAAGATGCAAGCGTTAAAAGAGTCTGGGCAGTAAGACCGGATATGCCTCCGACAATAGAAGGCTCTAAGTCAGAATGGCCGGATCTTTCAGTGGATGCAACAACATATTATAGACCGGCAAATGGCAATTCCTATTCAGCCACTTCGAGCGATATACAAACGATAGCAACACAGTATTTTACCGATTGGAAGGAATGGCCTGCTGCAAAGGGAGCGCCATGGTATATTGATAGTGTTAAAATTGTGAGAAATGATCCTACATTCGATCACGCTAACCCACATCATATACCGGGTATTCCAGGTGCGGGAAAAACAGTGTGGTATGTCTGTAATGATATGAATGTTGCTACTACTGCAATATTTGCTGGATCTCCTCCTATAGGAATAGAGCAGCAGGTTACAACATGGGCATATGCATCTTCGAATCCATTAAATAATATGATTTTTAAACAAGTAAAATTGATTTATAAAGGCAGACCGGGAGGACTTTCAAATTCTCGTATTGATAGTATGTACATCGTTCAATGGTCAGATGGAGACCTTGGTGATTATGGAGATGATTATGCAGGCTGCGATTCTTCACTGAGTCTTGGTTATCAGTACAACTCTACTACGATAGATGCAAAATACGCCGCTGTGGGTTTACCTGCACCCGCTGGAGGATATGCTTTCTTACAAGGTGTATCTCATTACACGGGTGAATCAACCGATAGTGCGGTAATAAATCTACAATGGCGGCATGGCTATAAATATTGGCAGACACCTCCGTTGAAAGTTTTTGATTATTTTGCAGCGAATACAGGCATCAATGATCCTGTTGACGGTGTATATGATGGTACGGATCAGTGGTATAATTTAATGATGGGTTTTTTGCCGATACCGCAATATCCTGCAGCACAACCATTTGATACGACTATTGGAGGATCAAAATACCTTCTATCAGGAGATCCTACAACTGGACAAGGTAATATAGATGGAAAACTTCTCGCTGCGGGCGATAGAAGGATAGTTAATTCGCATGGTCCTTTTTCTATGAATTTGGGCGACACAGCGGAAGTTGTAGTTGCAGAAGTTGGCGGGATGGGAGCCGATAATCTTTCGAGCGTGAAGGTACTGAAGTATAATACAACATTTGCGCTATTCGCCTATAATGCATTATTTAACCTGCCGGCTCCACCTCCAAATCCCAGAGTGACGGTGGATGCGATGGATAAACAAATTATTCTTGATTGGGCAAATTCATTTTCTATTAATACAATTGAAACATCTAATAATTTAGGTTTCGCTTTTGAAGGATATAATGTGTATCAGCTTCCTTCCCCAAGTTCGGCGATTTCTGCATCCAAGCGGATAGCAACATACGATATCAAAGGTGATAATGTTACCGTTATAATTGCACCAAGTTTAGATCCTTCTGGTGTTATTGTTACTTCTCCTGTTGAATTTGGAAGCGAATCTGGAATTAAAAGAACGATTACGATTGATAGGGATTATCTTCGATCAAGAGATTTAGTCAATGGCCAGGAATATTATTATGCTATAACTGCATATTCCTATAATTCAGAGTGGAATGTACCGGGAGCGGTAAATGCGGCTCCTTTCCCCAGTCTGGAAAGTGCTCCGGTGGTTATTACTGTTGTGCCGCATTCCACTAATCCTGGGATACGAATTTCACGAAGACCCGGTGATACGCTTGCAGTTACGCATACGAGCAAAACAGGTTCAACCAGCGATGGATCCGTTGTTCCCATTGTAGTTGAGCCGGATAAACTCACTGGACATACGTATCAAGTAATCTTTGATTCTACGGGTGCGACATGGAGTTTGATAGATACGACACTTCATACTGTTGTCTTGGCTAACCAGACGAATCAATCGGGTGATAATAATTATGCAGTAGTGGACGGTATACAAGTAATTGTCCAGGGACCGCGTCCAGGAATGAAAGAATGGGAGCTTCCAAATGGTCCCCGTCATTTCTCGCCGGTAGGCGGATTTTTGGGACTTGGTCTTGAAGGATTTAGTACTGCCGCAGATCCAACCGCGTACGATGTAGATAAAGGTACCATTGGCATGGCAAGTCATTTTGCATTCGGTGGAATTGGAACTACACTTACCGATCCTTTACAATATCACACGGTGAAACTTGTTCTTGCTGCCGTTGATCCCGCTGCACTTTGGAATCCATTGGTTGCACCAACGGATCCGAACATTTCACTTGGCTATCGATGGCTACGCCATGCAGCGAATGGAGCAGCGGATCCAGCATTTGCTCCTTGGATTATCAATCCAACAAGCGGATATGCATATCAGGACTTTAATTATTCTGTGCCGTTTTCAGCTTGGGATATGTCGACAACACCTCCGACACGTTTAGCTGTTGGAATGTTTGAAAACAATGATCCTGGTGCTTCTGTTGATGGGCGGTATTGGCCTCCTCAAGCATCAAACGGAGACAATACAGTGAATCGTGAGTTTGCTTTTATTTTTGCGGATCCGTATTCAACAACACCCAAGCCTGAATATCAAACGAATCTATCTAATAATACATCACTGCCGATAATGTGGGTAATGACTTGCAATATACGAAATACAAATCCTTGGGTATCGGGTGACGAATTCCAAATCGATGCTGCTGTTGTCAATGGTTCAGCTGATCTGTTCACATTTACTGCTACAGCACCTACTTATAATTTAGGGACTGCTAAAGCTGACGTCGATAAAATAAATGTCTTCCCGAATCCATACTATGGAGTCAATCCACGGGAAATAAACCGTCTTAATAAATTTGTTACATTTAATCATCTTCCCACAAACGCTACGATTCGAATATTTAATTTGGCGGGAGTGTTGGTTAAAACAATACAGAAACACGATGCAACGACGCAGTTTGCTACTTGGAATTTAAATAATGAATCGAATTTGCCGGTAGCAAGTGGTATATATATTATCCATGTAGACATGTCAGATTTGGGTAAGTCAAAAATACTAAAATTTGCGCTTGTCCAAGAACAACAAATTTTGCCAATATACTAAGATGGCTATGAGAGTGGAGAAACTCCGACTAATACTTAAGGAGCGAATTATGAAAAAAAGATTTTTCATTTATTTAGTAACGAGTTTGAGTTTACTGTTGGTTGGTATGGCAACAGTATCCAACGCTCAAGATAAAGCCGGGACATCGGCTGCACCTGAACTGTTGATTCCTGTTGGAGCTCGTAATGTCGCATTATCGGGCGCATCGATCTCTTCCGCCAGTGGTTTGGACGCTATTTTTTGGAATCCAGCCGGATTGGATGCTGCGGATTACAGCTCAAGCGCGATGTTTTCACATCGGTCATATATTGCAGACATTGGTATCAACTCTTTCGCTGCAGCAACAAGACTATCCGGATTCGGTTCTGTCGCATTAACATTGAGATCATTTGTTATAGGTAATATCAATGTGACGACAGAAGATAATCCGGATGGAAATGGTCAAATTATTAATCCGACATTTTTTGTGCTTGGGTTGACATATTCCAAAAAATTGACCGATCGTATCGGAATTGGCGTGACATTTAATGTTGTGAATGAAGCTTTTGGTTCGGTGTCTGCATCCGGTATGACAATTGATGCTGGTGTGCAGTATCAGAATTTTGCAAATCTCAAAGGTCTTAGTTTGGGTGTCAGTGTGAAGAACATTGGAACATCCATGCAATTTGGTGGATCTGGTTTATGGGTTCAGGCGACAGATCCAAATTTGCAAAGAGGCGTAACGTACTATAAAGTTGAAGCAGCAAGTTCTCAGATGCCTACTGTGATAGACCTTGGTTTGGGTTATACTACATCGCTTACTGAAAATATAGACCTAAGTCTTAATGGTGCATATGAAAACAATACATATGGGATAGATCAATATCGGTTTGGTGTAGAAGTATCGTTGATCAAAGGATTCTTTGTGCGAGGTGGCTATCTCTATAGTAAGAATCAAACAGGAACGACTTCTATATTCCAAAATTACACTCTTGGATTAGGTGTTAATTTGGCCGAGCTTACGGGCATAGGCATTAGTCTTGATTATGCGTATGTTCCTGTCCAATATTTTTCAGCGAATAATTTATTTGATATAAGGTTGGATTTCTAAATAATTATTTCTAGCATGAAAAACACCGCCCCATGATGATAGTGGTGCGGTGTTTTTTTTATTGGAAACATTTCTATGAATCAGAAAAGAACAATAATATTATTCATTTTAATCACAATTATTTTTATACTGCATACTGTCTGCCAGCAGAAAATGGTTTCTTCTCAAGGGAAATTCAGTTTTAATGCTTGCTGTAATATGTTTTGGAAAAATGACTCGACTGCGTTTGTAGAATTGTCTACGGTCGTTTATCCAGCCATGTTGTCTGTGTTTCAAGATAGCATGGGTATTCATAAAAGCATGGAACTTAAAATTGTGGTTGTAAGAAAGAATGACGATTCTTCTCTCTTTATTGAAAACTATCATCTTCCAATTACATTGAAAGATTCAACCGAAATAAAGCAGCAAAAGGGGGCTATTAATAAGTTTATTTATACATTAAAATCTGGGGAGTATCGAATTATGATATTCGGCTATGATGAAATGAATTATCGTGCAAAAGATAGTATCCTGTTTCAAGTCAATATAGAGAAAAAAAAGAAAATTGAATGTGTAAGCGATGTCGAACTATGCTCAAATATCGATAAGTCTTCGGATATGAAAGATTGTTTCTATAAAAACACATATAGAGTGATACCTAATCCGAGTCAAACATATAACGTATCAATTATCCCAGTCGTCTTTACTTATGTCGAATTGTACAATTTAAAAAAAGATATGCCATATGTCTTAAAAACTCAGATTGTAAATGCAAAGCATGACATAATAAAAAGTCAAGTTCGAAAGTATCGTTTTTCTGGTGTCAATGTGGTCGATATATCAACGATGAATATTTCTTCGATAGTCTCCGGAAAATATAACTTCGAATATATGATCATGGATACAGTAAACAACGAGATTGATAAAGCGGAAAAGCGTATCTATATCTATAATCCGAAATTAAAGCAAGAAAATGGGTCTCTCACATCAAAAAGAGAAGCAGAATATTTCGGTATGTCTGCCGAAGAGTTGATTAAAGAATTTGAAACAGAAAAGTACATAGCTGATGATGAAGATATAAAAGTGTTTAAGACGCTAAAAAACTCAGATGCCTATAGAGCATTTTTGACGGGATTTTGGCTGAAAATTGAAAATAGCACTGTCGGCAAAGAAGGATTAACAAGACAGCTCTATCTAGATAGAGTGATGAAGGCAAACAACAAATTTAAAGAATTTACTAAAGAAGGCTGGTCGACCGATAGAGGAAGAGTTTATATTCTCTATGGCGAACCTGATGAAATAGAAAGAGTACCAAACACAAGCGAAAGTAAACCTTACGAAATCTGGCATTATAACCAAATTGAAGGTGGTGTAGAATTTGATTTCGTCGATAGAAATGGTTTTGGCCAATATTCTTTAGTTAATTCCACAAAACGTGGCGAACTTCAGGATAATCAATGGCAGCAATATTTGAGATAGTACTCTCTCTATGCGCCTGGATTATATCGGTTTGTGCTCAGCCGGTAGACTCTATACCGGTTGAAGAATTTTCAGTTGGCTCGTTTGAACGGGCGACACATATTTTCGCTGGAAAGCAAGGGGCAATCTATGTTCTTGATACCGATCAGAATAGAATATTTGTCTTTACGGATATCACACAACCACCAAAGAGCGTTGGAGGATTCGGATGGTCGGCAGGGTCATTTGATAAGCCGACAGGCATAGCAACAGATGGTATCAATATCTATGTCTCTGATTATGGTAATCACCGCATTCAGCAATTTGATCGGAATCTTAATTATCTATCTTCGTTCTCAACGCGAGATACTTCCGATGCATTCTCGCGGTTTGGTTATCCTCTTGATGTTGCCATGTCTGAACTGGGAGATTTATTTATCCTTGACGGAGAAAATATACGCGTTCTCAAATTCAATCCGCAACAATTCTTTGAGCGTTCGTTCGGTGATATCAACGCCGGAAAAGGGAAGCTCCATAATCCGATCAGACTCGTTGTTACTACATCGCGAATTTTTATAGGCGAGCAGACACGAATCGTTGTTTTTGATTATTTCGGAAATTATCTCAAAAGTATTGGAGATGGTGTTATGTCGAGACTTACGGGTTTCACAATCTCGGATAACGTCCTTCTCTTGGCATCGCCTGATACCTTATGGCAGTTTTCTCAGGAAGGCTTTTTTCAAAAATTTATTCCACTCAATCACCTGATCACTGGTGAACGTATTGACCGAATTCAAGATATCGCTTGTATCAGAAATCGGCTTTTTATTCTATCGCCCAGAAGACTACATATTTTCAAAATAGGCGATTGATTCACTGGATTCATTTCTTGACATTCGTTCCGAATTATCCTAATTTTATTAGGTATTCATTGAAATTTTGCTGTTCACTTTAAGGAGGGAATTCACATGGCATCAAGAAGCATTAACAAAATTATTCTCATAGGGAACCTTGGACAGGATCCTGAGCTGCGGTACACCAGCAGTGGTGTCGCGGTTGCATCTTTTTCGATGGCGACCAGTGAGTCTTGGAAAGATCAGGATGGTAATGTTCAAGAAAAGACGCAGTGGCATAAACTTGTCGCGTGGAGAAAACTTGCTGAAATTGTAGGTGAGTATTTGAAGAAAGGCAGCAAGGTATATGTCGAAGGGCGTATTCAATACCGTAGTTTTGACGATAAAAATGGTGTTAAAAGGGATATTACAGAAATCGTTGTCGATCAAATGCTGATGTTGGATTCCAAAGGTGCCAGCCATGCAAACGCTTCCTCAGCCGGACCAGCCGCGTCTTCCCAGCAGCCAGTTGAAGAATCAGGAGCGGACAAGGTCGATGATCTGCCGTTTTAAGTTTTCAAGTTGTTGTAATCGTTGTTGTTTCATTTCTTGTGTATTGAGTTGGTATTGTTGTAAATGTTCTTTTAATTCCAGTTCTGGTGTCCCGATGCAAATAGTGTCTCGGGATGAAAAGGGAATTCCGTGTGTTCCGATGAACAACGTTCATCGGAATAAATCGGAAGCTGCCCCGCAACTGTAATTCCGATTCTACATAATGCAGAATTGTATCTTCAATGTAGAAAG
>Ga0187886_1003447_pt1 | contig 11818 bp, 9 predicted proteins | sample June2016WEW_20_1_FD_133001 | JGI IMG/M metagenome (GOLD analysis project Ga0187886, IMG submission 133001) | Peatland microbial communities from SPRUCE experiment site at the Marcell Experimental Forest, Minnesota, USA - June2016WEW_20_150 | ecosystem: Environmental > Terrestrial > Soil >...
CGCGCTGATCGTCGTCTCGGCCGACGACCCGGGAATGTCCTCCAGCCAGAACGAGCAGGACAACCGGCGCTATGCCCTGGCCGCCGGCGTGCCGATGCTCGAACCCGCCGACGCCCAGGAAGCTTACGATTTCTTCTTCTCGGCGGTCGAGATTTCCGAGCGCTGGAAAATTCCGGTGCTGTTCCGGATGACCACGCGCGTGTGCCATTCCAAAAGCATTCTCCGGCGCTCGCCGCATAAACTCCCGCCTGTCAAACTCGGCTTCGAGCACGATCGCAGGGCGCGCGTGATGGTTCCCGGCAACGCCCGTCCGGCGCACCGCCGCCTGCGCGCAAAGCTGGCCGAGATCGCGGAATGGAATGAGACCTCGCCGCTCAACACCGTGATCGAAGGCGCAAAAGAAATCGGAATTGTTACTTCGGGCGTGAGTTTCCTGCACGTCCGCGAAGCGGCGCCCATTGCCGGCGTCCTTAAACTCGGAATGACCTATCCCCTGCCGATCGGGAAGATCCGCGCCTTTGCGCAGTCAGTTGAGCGGCTCGTCGCCATCGAGGAAGGCGATCCATACCTGGTGGAGAGCCTCCGCACCGCCGGGATCCCGGTGGAAGGCAAACCCGAAATGTACCGCTTCGACGAACTGACCGTGGGGCGCGTGCGCCGGATCCTGGCCCACGACGTGTCGCCCGAGCCGGCCCCGCTGCCGGGCAAACCGCCGGCGCTGTGCGTTGGCTGCCCGCATCGCCGCACGTTCGAAGTTCTCAATAAATTGGATTTGATCGTTTCGGGCGACATCGGCTGCTATTCCCTCGGCGTGCTGCCGCCGTTCAACGCGATGGACAGCTGCGTGTGCATGGGAGCCAGTATTGGCGTGGGACTCGGGTTGCGCCACGTACTGCCCGAGGAGCAGGCCCGGCGCGTGGTGAGCGTGATCGGGGACAGCACTTTCGTGCACAGCGGTCTGACCGGCCTGGCGGAGATGGTATACAATCCGCCCGAAACCGGGCACGTGGTCATTATCCTCGACAACGGCACCACCGCTATGACTGGCCTGCAGGATCACCCCGGTACGGGCTATACGCTGGGCGACGCGCCGACGAACCGCATGAATTTCGAAGCCGTCGGGGCCGCGATGGGAATTTCCAGCGTGCACACCCTCGGGCAGAAAACAACGACCGAGGATTTGGAAAATCTGCTGCGCTCGTCGCTTGCCTCGAATGATCTCACGCTGATCGTGGTCCGCAACCCCTGTTTGCTTGCAGCGAAAAAAATCAACGCGCGGTCAAAGGCGGCCCAGCCGGTGCGTGCCGAGGCCCAAGGATGATGCCATCATGGAAAAAACGACCAGCGTAAAATTTACGGGATTGGGAGGACAGGGCGTGATCCGCGCCTCCGACATCTTGGCCGAGGCCGCCTTCCGTGCCGGGAAGGACGTGAAGAAGAGCGAACTGCACGGGATGAGCCAGCGCGGCGGGTCGGTCTCGAGCGACGTGCGCTTCGGCGCGCAGGTCTGGAGCCCGATGATCCCCGACGGCGAAGCCGACTACCTGGTGGTGATTTCCCCCGACCAGGTGGACAACAACCTGCCCGCGCTGAAAAAAGGCGGCGTGCTGCTGCGGCCGGAGATGATCGACGAGAATGCGCTGCCCAACAAGAAGAGCCTGAATGTGGCGCTCTTGGGCGCGCTCAGCAAACTGCTCCCATTGCCGGAGGGGATCTGGCTCGATGCGCTGCGCGAGGCCTTCGCGCCGGAGTTCTTCCCGAACAACGAGAAGGCCTTCCAACTGGGCCGGAGTGCAAGGCCGGTGTAATCCAAAGTATTTCACGGCCCGTCGGAAGTTCCGCCGTGCCGTTTATATTTCCACCACCAAACCCGGGCAAGGAGGACATCCGTTATGCAAATGGAACAATGGAACGACGCACTTGGCAAGTTTCATCCCGCCAGTGCGCCGGATTACCTGCCCCTGCCCCAATTGCGGGAACTGCAATTGCAGCGGCTGCAGGCCATCGTCCGGCGCGCGTACGAGTTCGTCCCGCTCTACAAGAAGCGCTTGGACGATGCCAAGGTCACGCCGGAAGCCATCCAGACACTGAAAGACATCGAACGGCTTCCGTTCACCGTCAAGGCCGACTTGCGCGATACCTACCCCTTCGGGTTGTTTGCAAGTCCGATCCGCGATATCGTGCGCCTGCACGCATCCTCCGGCACCACCGGCAAGCCGATCGTGGTGGCCTACACCCGTGAAGATATCGATGTATGGACCTCCGTGATGGTGCGCGCCTTCGCCGCTTGCGGGATGCACGCGGGCGATATCGTGCAAAACGCCTACGGCTATGGGCTGTTCACCGGAGGGTTGGGCGCGCATTACGGCGCGGAAGGCTTGGGCGCCACGGTGATCCCCATCTCCGGCGGCAGCACCGACCGGCAGATCATGCTGATGAAGGACTTCGGCGTGACGGTGATCGCCTGCACGCCTTCCTACTTCATCCACCTGATCGAGCGCGCCGGCGAGATGGGGATCAAGATGAAGGAACTGCCGCTGCGGGTGGGCGTGTTCGGGGCGGAACCTTGGTCGGAATCCATGCGCGCCTACATCCAGGAAAATTCCAACGTCGTAGCCTACGACCTATACGGGCTGTCGGAAATCGTCGGACCGGGCGTGGCGATCGAGTGCTCCCGTCACCACGGCCTGCACATCTTCGAGGATCACTTCTACCCGGAGATCATCGATCCGGAGAGCGGGAAGGTGCAGCCGGACGGCGCGGAGGGCGAGCTGGTGCTGACCACGCTGAGCAAGAAGGCCATGCCCATGCTGCGCTACCGCACCCGCGACATCACGACCCTCGCGCGCGAGCAGTGCGCCTGCGGCCGGACGATGGTCCGCTTCCTGCGCGTCGAGCGGCGCAGCGACGACATGTTCATCATCCGCGGGATCAACGTCTTCCCCTCGCAGGTGGAGCACGCCCTGCTGCAGGTGGAAGGCACGCTGCCGCACTACCAGATCGTCCTGACCCGCGATAAGGGGCTCGACCATATGGAAGTGCAGGTGGAGGTGACATCGGAGATTTTTCACGATACGGTCGGCGCGATGGAAGGTCTGCGGAAGAAAATCACTAGGGCGCTCGATCAAACCCTCAACCTCAACGTGGGCGTGCGTCTGGTGGAACCCCACACCATTCAACGCAGCGAGGGCAAGGCCAAGCGCGTCGTGGATCAGCGGAAGATGTAGGCGCAGGAGGCAGCTATGAGAATCCAACAACTTTCGATCTTTCTCGAGAACCGGGCCGGTACGTTGCGTAGAGTATGTGACTTGTTGGCCCAATCCAAGGTTAACGTCTCCACCTTGCTCCTGGCCGATACCAAAGAATTCGGCGTCCTGCGGCTCCTCATCCGGGATTGGGAGCAGGCCAAGCGCACGCTCGAACAGGGCGGGTACGCCGTCAACCAGACGGAGGTGTTGGCGGTGGAAGTGGAAGATCGGCCGGGCGGGCTGACCGAAATCCTCAAGCCGCTGGAAGCGGCGGACATCAACATCGAATATATGTACGCCTTCAATATCGGGCGCAACGGCAAGGTGGTGGACATCTTCCGTTTTGGAAATCTGGACCGAGCCGAAGCCGCGCTGAAGGCGGCCGGCATCAATGTTTTGGGGGTAGTCGAATTGTTCGGCGCGTAACCGGTCGAGAAGCAGGAATTAAACGCCGGGGAATTTTTGCTCCGGCGTTTTTGTTAACCATGGATAACACGGAAATTTTTAATTTCGATTTATCCGTGTAATCCGTTCTTGTTCTGTGCAATCCGTGGTATCTACGGTCCCCCGTAATCAACCGTGAAAAAACCCTTGTAGGTGAAGCTCGAACAGGAAACGTAGCCCACACCGAAGTCCGTGTAGTGAGCGCTCAAAATGACGTCTTTGTGCGGCGGATCGTTCATCCACCAGGTCACCGCCTGAGACGGCGTGCCGTACGAACCGGAACCCCAGTAGATGATTTCCCCCCACCAGGAACCGGAGTATCCCGCCTGGATCATGCGCTGGCGCGGCGTGGAACCGTTGGACCCGTTATGTTGTGTGAGGTTGTGGGTGACCATGTCAATGCTGTGGGCGCGCGCGGAATTGGTGAGCGCGCCGTTTATGGAAAGCGAGGGCAATCCGTTCTGGTTGCGCTGCTGGTTGAGGAGCGACGCCGTCTGCGATTCGTAATCGTAGTTGTAGACGACGCACCCCGTAGAGACCGGCGTCGCGGTCGGCGTGGCACTCGGCTGCAGGATGAACGTCGCCGTCGCGGTGGGCGTGGCCGTCGGGAGCGGTTGGTCTGCGGAGGTCACGGTCGGCAAAGAGGTTACGCTCGGCAAAGAGGTTGCGCTCGGCACAGCCGTCGCCGGATCGCCTCCGCCCGGCGTCGCGGTGGCAGTGGGAAGCGGCGTGGAAGTGTTCGCCGGTGGAATGTAAACCGTAGGCGTGGCTGAGGGATAGACCATCGGCCGCGGTGTGGACGACGGCTGCGATTGCGGTTGGTATACCCTGGCCGGCGTGACCGTGGGTAGGATATAGATTGTCGCCGTCAGCGTCGGCGTTTGGGAGGGAAACATCATCAGGGTTTCGGTGGGCGTCGAAACGGGCGTGACGGTTTCGCTGAAGACGATCACAACGGTGAAGGTGGCCGTCGCCGGATCGCCGCGAAGATCGGCGGCGGTGGGCGTGCGCGTGGCGAAATTCGGAAGGAAGGGCGTATTCGACGGCGGCATAAATGCGGCGAGGTCCCTGGCGGATCCCTGGCTCAGCGCTCCTGGAATCGATCCGCTCACCAGGGAGCACCCGAACACGAGCGCCGCGGCTGTCATCCAGAAAATCCTTCGATATCCGCTTGCACCCTTCATCATTCGCCCTTAAAAAAACTCCAACCTACAATCAAGTATGATCATCTTAGTTCGAAAAGGAATGATGAACGTCATCTTATTCCCTTACGTTCGTCTTGTCTTCGGATTGCGCCGACGTCTTCTAGTACGAATCGGTTAAATCATATGGTCCGTTAAGCCTCCACGAAGAGATGGCAATCGAAAGTCCTATCAATGGGCAGATATGTAATGAAGATGGCAGGGAAGAATGAAAAACCTCCGGCGGTATGTCGGAGGCTACAGAAATGCCTGGAGTTCATTTCAACCCTGCTTACGGCGCCCCGAAATCCACCGTGAACCAACCCTGGCCCGGGCAATAAGCATAGCCGACGCCGTAATCCACGTAAGGCCAGTTGGTCCCCAAGACCATATCCCTGTGGCCCGGTTCGTTCATCCACCAAGTCACCGCTACGGTCGGGGTGCCGCCCCCGATGATTTCCCCCCAATATCGGCCGTAATAACCCGCTCGTTGTTCCCGCTGTTGCGGCGTGGAACCGTCCAAACCCGTGTGGGACATGTATTTATTGACCACCATGTCGACGCTGTGCGCGCGCGCGGAAGTCGTCAGCATGCTGTTCAGAGTCAGCGCGTACTTCCCGTTCTTTGCGCGTTCGTCGTTGATCATCACCGCAACCTGCGCCTCCCAATCATAATTGAAGGTTGCGCATCCCTGCGAGGGCGGTGCGGCGGTGGGTGTCGCCGAGGGCAAAGGCGTGGGCGTCACCGTCGGAGTGATCGTGGGCGTGAGGGTCTGGGTGAAGGTCGGCGTTGCGGTTTCGCTTCCGGAAAGCGTCGCGGTCGGGGTGGCGGTATCCGGATCCTCTGTCGCGGAGGGAATAGGGGTCGAAGTCGCCGTCGCCGGATTGTACTGCGTCGGCACCGACGTCGACTGGAGCTGCGACCTGGGAGCGGACGTCGCGGTTGGATAGACGCGCGGAACCTTGGTCTTGGTGATTGTGGGCGAGAGATTCGGCTGCGGCCACCCGGTGGATGTGACCGATGGGAGAATCATGATCGTTACCGTGGGGGAGGACGTGGCCGTTTCGGTAATAATGATAAGGATCGTTATCGTCGGCGTGGACGAAGCGGATGGAAGAAACGCAGAAGGTGGATCGTCGAGCAGTACGCTGGAATTCGGCGTTGGGGTGCCCAAGCCCGGCAGAAAGGGTGTGTTCGACGGCGGCAAAAAGGCGTTGAGATCCTTGGCCGAACCCTGTTTCCAGGCGGCCGGGATCGACCCGGTCATCAGCGAACAACCGAACACCAGCGTCGCGGCCGCAGGCCAAAATAATTTTTTAATTGCGTTCGCGTTCTTCATGACATATCCACGGGATGACTCTGGTTCATCTTTAAGTATGATAATCCTATTCCAAAAAGAAATGACGATGATACTGTTTTCTCCCATACGTTTGTCTGGATTTCACTGTTACCTTACGGCCGTTTAGTACCAACGGACTACCGCATCTCGGTGGAAACTATCGTCCGTGAGAAATAATCCAAAGTACTATCCGCCTGATCCGCGTCGTTGAAACCCGATGGGAGTGGATCTCCCTCCGGTGAGGCCGGCCATCCACGCTTGGTTTTTCTCAAACTGTTAGAATATCAACCGGACCGATGAAAAGCAGAGGTGTTTTTTGGAAAAGGTAAGGGCGATTCTCCGGCAGTGGATCCCGCTCGCGGTCGCGATCACCGCGATGTGCGGTCTTGTCTATCTGGCCGTGCAACAGGAACTGCGCCAGACGGCTAACGACCCGCAAATTCAGATCGCCGAGGATGCAGCGGCCGCGCTGGAAAACGGTGCGCCGGTCGACTCCATCCTGCCCGCCGGAAAAACGGCCATCGAGCGCAGTCTGGCGACGTTCGTCATGGTATTCAACGATCGCAGCGAAATCGCCGGATCCTCAGCGACGCTGCACGGGCAGACGCCTCAACTGCCGGGGGGAATATTGGATTACGTCCGCAGTCACGGGCAGGATCGCGTAACCTGGCAACCCGAGCCGGGCGTCCGCATCGCCGCGGTGGTAGTCCGTTTCCAGGGCGCCCAGCCGGGTTTCGTCCTGGCGGGCCGCTCGCTGCGGGAAGTCGAGGTGCGGGAAGACAACGCGGAACTTATAGCGGGAGTCGGCTGGATATTTACTCTGGCGGCAACTCTGGTCGTGTGCGCTTTGGGTGAATGGATTCTTGGTTTGAGACGATAAAGGGGCTCCCCAGAGAATCTGGTACGCGGATCTCGCGGAGAAACGCGGATTACCCCCGCTGCTCGAGGGCAGGCGCGGATTGAAAAAGGGATTTTGAAATATTATTAAAATGGGATTTTCCGTGAAATCCGAAATATCCGCGTATAATTCTGAGACCTCCAAGGGATTGTCCATTTGCCAATATTAGGAGATCAACATGCCTCATCCAATGGTCGAGCAATTGCGTTTCACCCGCAGCGAATTTAAACGCGGTTTGGAAGGCTTGACGGACGGGGATGCCCGGCGCCGGTTGCCGCCCCTGAACTGCATCAGTTGGAACGTCGGGCATCTGGCCTGGCAAGAGCAAATCTGTTTCCTCTACGGCGGGCAGAAAAAGATACTTTTCCCGGAGGTGAATAGCGCCTACGCCTACGGCGCTCCCGCCTGCACACCCCCGTTGGAGGAAGTGATTTCCGCCTGGCAGGCCATTACCGCGGCGGTCGATCCCTGGCTGGATTCGCTCGCCCCGGAGGACTTCCTCAAGAATGTCGATCGAGGCAAGGACTTCGGCTCCTATATGCTCGGTTCGCTCCTTCAGCGCGTGATCTACCATTACTGGTATCACAACGGGGAGAATCTCGCTATCCGCCAGGCGCTCGGCCACACGAACCTTCCCCAATTCGTCGGCGACATCGACCAGGAAGCTCCCTATCGCCCGGCCTGACCGGCGTAGCAATCTTCTACAAAGCGTAGACCTGGCTGTTTGAAAAAAACCTTACAGGACTTCCATTCTCGAGAAAAAAATGTCCGGTGTCGATTGATCGGTACACGGATGCAAACACGTGGTAAACAACATAGAATACGGAAGCGACTATTTCCCCGGCGAAGACCCCGCACAGACAAAAATCGTCTCTTAGGCTATCATAGTCATCGTTATCCCATTGCGAATTCCAGAAAGGCAAACCCAATGCGCGAACAAAATCTCGGCGGCAAGTGGCAATTCCGGCGGGCGGGCACAGCCAAATGGCTGCCGGCGTCCGTGCCGGGAGGAGTGCACACCGACCTGCTCGCGCTCGGCCGCATTCCCGATCCGTTCTTCGCCGACAACGAACTGCGCGTGCAATGGGTGGCCGAAAGCGACTGGGAATACCGTAAAATATTTTCCACCGATCCGAAAATGCGGGCGGAGAAAAAGCCCTCCGTCGCGAATCCGAAGTGCCCGGAGGGCAGGCAGTTCCTCGTCTGCGATGGGCTGGATACGCTGGCCGAGGTTTCGCTCAACGGCAAGCCACTGGGCAAGACGGACAATCAGTTCATCTCCTGGCGCTTCGACGTAACCGGACAGTTGGCCGAGGGGGAAAACGAACTGACAATTCTTTTCCATTCGCCGCTCGCGTATATCCGCGCACGCCAGCGGGAACGGCCGCTCACCGGCGGCGGCGACATCCCCGGCGGGCCGTACCTGCGCAAGTCGCCCTGCCACTGGGGTTGGGATTGGGGGCCCAAGCTTCCCGCCATCGGCATTTGGAAGGATATCCGCATCGAAGCGTGTTCTTCGGCCCGCTTGTCCGACGTGCACGTCCGCCAGCAGCATCAGGGCGGCAAAGTGCGGATCATCGCGCACGCGGAAGTGGAAGCCTGGGCCGAGGAGCCGCTGCAGATGCAGGCGGTTCTCGTCTCGCCGGACGGAATCCGGTCGGAAGCCGCCGCGCTGGTGGACGGAAATTCGGCGACGATCGAGATGGCGGTGGCGGCTCCCCGCCTGTGGTGGCCGAACGGCATGGGTGCGCAGGATCTCTACGTGCTCGAGATCATGCTGCTCTCGGGCGCGGCGACGCTCGACCGGCGCGTCTACGACCTCGGCTTGCGCACAATCGCGCTGCGCAGGGAATCCGACGAGTGGGGCGAATCGTTCACCTTTGTCGTCAACGGCACCCCGCTGTTTGCCAAGGGAGCGGATTGGATTCCCGCCGATTCTTTTACCACCCGCGTGACCGACGCACGCATGCGGGTACTGGTGCAATCCGCGGCCGACGCGAACATGAACATGCTGCGCGTGTGGGGCGGAGGAACCTACGGCGAGGATCGCTTCTACGACCTGTGCGACCGGCTCGGGATCCTGGTCTGGCAGGATTTCATCTTCGCCTGCGGGATATATCCCGACGACGAGGCGTTCGCCGAGAACGTGCGCCGCGAGGCGGTGGAGAACATCCGCCGGCTGCGCCACCGCGCGAGCCTCGCGCTGTGGTGCGGCAACAACGAGATGGAACAGGGCTGGTCCGATTGGCGCTGGAATAAACCCGACGACGAGGACAATCAACGTCTCAAAACCGGATACGACCGCATGTTCCACCATCTGCTGCCATCCATCGTCGCGGCGGAAGATCCGGACCGACCGTATTGGCCCTCTTCGGCTTCCTCCGGCGACCCGTTCGCAGATCCGAACGGCCAAACCCGGGGCGACACGCACTATTGGGGGGTGTGGCACGAACGGAAACCGTTCAGCGCGTACCGCGAGCAACTGCCGCGGTTTGCCAGCGAGTTCGGCTTCCAATCCCTGCCGCCGTATAAAACCGTCAAAACGTTCACCGCCCCCGAAGATCGCAACCTGACCTCCTACGTCATGGAACACCGCCAACGGTCCGGTCCGGGCAATAAGGCAATTCTTTCCCAGATGCTGGATGCCTTCCGGCTGCCGAAGGATTTCGCCGCGCTGGCCTACCTGAGCATGATCCTGCAGGCCGACGGCATCCGCATCGGCGTGGAGCATTGGCGCCGCAATCGCAACCGGGTGAGCGGAACGATCATCTGGCAGCTTAACGACTGCTGGCAGGCAATCTCCTGGGCGTCGCTGGATTATTTTGGGCGCTGGAAGGCGCTCCATTACGCCGCGCGGCGGTTTTACGCGCCGGTCCTGCTTTCGGTGGAGGATACCGCCGACCGCCGTGCGATCCACGTCACCAGCGACTTGACGCAGGCTTGGGAGGGGGAAGTCCGCTGGCGGCTGGAGACGCCCGGCGGGAGGTTTGTCGAATCCGGCCGGGAGCGCCTGACCGCCGCTCCGCTTGCGGATACGCCCGTGTGTGCGCTCGATTTCACCGGGCGGGTGGACGACGGCAACCGCCGCGAACGGATCCTGGTATGCGAATTGTGGCAGAGCCGGTCGAAGATTGCTTCGTGCGTATCCCCCTTCGCGCCTTTCAAGCATCTCGCGCTGAGTGATCCGGAATTGAATGCGGCCGTCGCCGTCCAAGGCGAAGAGATTGCCATCAAAGTATCCGCCAAAAAGCTGGCGCTGTTTGTAGAGCTCGCAATGGAAGGGTCGGATGCCGTCTTCAGCGACAACTACTTCGATCTTCCCGCCCGGACGACCGCCCGCATCACGGTCCCCCTGCCCGCCGGGTGGAATGCGGCGCGTGCGCGCAGGGCGCTGCGGATAAAGTCGCTGGTGGATTCCTATTAAAGAGGTTTCGCCTTCCGATTGGCCGCTGACCTAACCCCCTCCCAAAGATCGTATCCTTTGAAGAGAAAGTCGTTCCTTCCCTCCCCCTTCCCTTAAGGGAAGGGGGAGGGAAATAAATTCATCCCTTTATAAAGGAATAACCGCAAGGAGGAGGTTAGGTGGGCAAAGAAAAACACCGAAATACTATTTGTTACCTAAGTCGAAAAATACTTCTTCGTGAAATAAATCCGTTACTATTAATAATAGGATTAACATGCGTCAATAATTTGAAGGCCAGGAGTATAGTAAATTGAAAAGATAATAATCCATTCGGAAAGAACCGAATAGAAAGGCTGGGTTCTCATGGCTGAAACATTGGAAAAGGCAACATTCGCCGCAGGCTGCTTCTGGTGCGTGGAGGCGGTTTTTCAGGACGTGCGCGGGGTCGAACGCGTGGTTTCGGGCTACACCGGCGGAAAAAAAACAAACCCGACCTACGAGGAAGTCTCTTCCGGCATGACCGGCCACGCCGAAGCGCTGCAAATCGATTTCGATCCGAAGGTCGTTTCCTATAAGGACTTGCTGGAAATTTTCTTTCACACCCACGACCCGACGACACTCAACCGCCAGGGGCCGGACGTGGGCACGCAATACCGCTCGGCGATTTTCTATCACAGCGAGGAACAGCGGAAGGCCGCGGAAGAGATCAAACACGCGATCGATGCAGAGGGGGTATGGCCGCTTCCGATCGTCACGGAAATCGTACCCTTCACCGTTTTTTATAAAGCCGAGGATTATCACCAAAATTATTTCAAGAACAACCCGAATCAGATGTATTGCCGGTTGACGATCAATCCGAAGGTGCGCAAATTCCGGATCGCGTATCGAGTGAAATTAAAGAATCCAGAGGCATACCCATAAACGTAAATCGCAAATAAAAGAATGTAGGGGCGGACTGCAGTCCGCCCCTACATTCTTGTTAATGCCATCTCCGTAATAATAATGATCGATTATTTTACCTGATACAAATCCCTATAAATCGCATAATTTTCATAAATCCGGCGGATGTAATTCCGGGTTTCGTCGGAACGGATGACCTCCAGCAGCAGGTCGTCGTCGCCGCCGGCGAAGGTTTGCCAGATTGCGGCGTTGCCCGCCCCGGCGTTGTAACCGGCCAGCGCAAGGTACAGATCGCCGGAGAAGCCGTCGCGCTGCATCGCCAGGTATTTCGAACCGAGTTGAACGTTGATCACCGGCCGATAAAGATCCGCCTCCGATTGGACGGTCAGGCCGAGCTTGCCGGCA
>Ga0187886_1003449_pt1 | contig 11813 bp, 10 predicted proteins | sample June2016WEW_20_1_FD_133001 | JGI IMG/M metagenome (GOLD analysis project Ga0187886, IMG submission 133001) | Peatland microbial communities from SPRUCE experiment site at the Marcell Experimental Forest, Minnesota, USA - June2016WEW_20_150 | ecosystem: Environmental > Terrestrial > Soil >...
CGTTACTTCCCTCAAGTTCGTCTTTGGGCTCAGTCGTCTTTTCGAAGTTCCTCTTGCTTCCATATTCTCTCAGGCTCAATCTTCAAACATCTCCTTATCGCCAGGGCTTGTTAAGCGCTCGACCGTTAGGACATTTTCCAATGTCATTCTCGAGTCTTCTTCTGGCGTTTAGCTTGTTCTTAAGTCGTCGAAGAACTCGGTCAGATCGGCCGTTGAGTCACCGTCGTCGTCGCTGATTCTCTGTTTTGCGGGCGGGTTGGTTCGGTAGAAAGGTATCCTGCTTGTGATGCGATCTACGAAGGTTGGTTGAAGCTCGTTTCTGTAGAAGACGCCGATGGGGATTCTGTCTCCCCATTCACGGGCCTTGCCCATGGCCGCCATTTTCTTTTCAAACTCTTCTGCCAAGCTGTGCACAACCGGGTCGTAGCCAGTTTCTTCCAGCTTGTAAAGCCTAGACTGAGGCTTCCCGGTTTTCGGGTCTTTTCTGTCTTCTCCTCCGTACCACTCTCTGGTGTTTATGTCATTGTACGTTGGACACGGCTGCAAAGCGTCTATGAACGCCAAACCCTTGTGCTGGATTGCCTGTTTGATTATTTCTTTCAGGTGCTTGACGTCATAGGCATATGACCTTGCAACGAACGTGTAGCCGACTACGAGCGCTAAGGCAAGGGGGTTCACCGCCTCGTTGATGTTCGGTTTCGGAATGGCCTTCGTTTTCAAGCCGAGCTTAAGCGTCGGTGATGCTTGACCCTTGGTTAAACCGTAAACGCCGTTGTTGTGTATGATGTAGGTGATGTCCAGGTTTCTTCTTCCAGTGTTCACAAAGTGGCCAGCGCCTATTCCAAGACCATCACCGTCTCCTCCGATGGCCAAAACGACAAGTTCAGGGTTGGCCACCTTTATGCCAGTTGCGAACGGTAAGGTCCTGCCGTGAAGAGTGTGAACGCCGTATGCCTTCACGTTGTGAGGCTCCTTGCCCGAGCATCCTATCCCGGAGACCATCACAACCTGGTGAGGTTCTAACCCGAGTTCTGCGAAAGCCATCTGCAAAGCGGTCATTATGCCGAAGTCTCCGCATCCCGGACACCAGTCCGCGAAAACGTCTGTCTTGAAATCTGATGGTTTAAGACCCATAGGTTAACACCTGTCCTTAGCCTTAGTAATGATGAGTCCTTATTTTCTTTTTCTTTTGGTTCTGGGTTGGGGAGATTTTCCATTTTTCATTTCACCTCCTTCGAGTCAGGTATGTATTGCACATGACTTCCTGATTTTATGCGTTTTTTGACGAGGAGACAATATGCCTTTTCACGTTTCCTGAGGGAAGGCTCCGAAGGAGAAAGGCTTATGTCTCCGAGGAGATTTTCTGATGAGTGTTGAGCAATTACTGAATACATCGTGCATGTATCAAGGAAGCCATGGCTGGGCTTCCGTTATGCGAGTTTTAGAGATTAGCGTGTGGTTTTCTGTGTGGCGTTGGTTTTGTTTTTGTGTCTCAGCGTTGTGTTTGTTCATCTCCTAGCGTTTCCGTTGCTTCCTGCATTGTTAGAAGTGCGGGTCTTCTTGGGCGACGTTTCTAACTATGTGTTGTTGCTTAATCGCGTGTGAATGGTTCTTTGTGTTTTAGCTCGCATTAGAGCATATCGGATACTTCTGACAAATTCTTGCGAGCTTGCTCGATGGAATCCACAGTTCGTTTATGTTGTGCGGGATACTTTTTGAGCACTGCAATGAATTGTTTTATTACTTCGGGAGAAAGCTTCTTCTGCATCTGGGCTGCGAGAATGGAATCCACGTCGGTCTGTTCTATCTGTCCGTTGGTCGAAGCTGCGAGATATAATACATCGAAGGCGTTTTTTCCAAGAATAGGCACAGCTTCTATGACGAACTGTAAGCCTTTGTCTTCAGGATATATTTCAAGTGTCCTTCTGAGAATAGTCTGTGGTCTTGCTCCTTGGCACAAGGCAAGGAATATGCCTCGGTCTGTGAGCCATAATTGCGGGTATTCTCTGCCCCGATAGGGTTTCGACGTTACTTCTTTGATTAGACCCTTCTTTTTCAACGTTTGGAAGGCAATATGGGAAGACTTGTAGTCTCCCGAGATTCCTTTGTTTGTTTCATTGATAGTTTGAGGCCCGTTTTCTGCCAGATGCAGAATTATTCGTTTCTGTAATGGAGGAAAGCTATTCCCTTTGCCTTGTAGTTTTGACATATGTTCCTCTGATTCTAGGTATGTCATATCATATGTTATATAAAACTTGCTATCTGTCCTATAGCAGGCGAAAGAAATGGGTGCTGGAAAAAACGAAAAAGTGCGCGCGGTTTCGAAGCATGTGAGGCGTAGGTGAATGCGTTGAGTGAGGATGTTTGTGTTATTTTATCGTTAGTTTCAGAAGAGGGTCGGTGCTTCGGCTTTGATGATGTTTCTCGATTGTATTGTTGTGCGGATGGTTTGCCATGTCGAGATTTCGTTCACTGTATATGGTTTCGAGATTTGAATAGTTGTATTGTTCTTGTTTGGCGGTGCCCGCGTTTTAAAGGCGTGCGTCGTAAGTGAGGTGGTCTTCTGCCTGATGATACGAAGTTTTTGCGTGTTGTGGGTTTTGGTAAGGATGAAGCTTTATGGATTAGTCAGTACGATTCGTGGTCTGTGCGTGGTGGTTTTCGTAGTGAGTACACTCTTGTTGGTCGTGGTGGTGTGACTTCTGATTATTGTGGTAAGCATAGATGTTACTATAAGTGTGGTGCTGTTGAGTTGCATGATGGTGTGTTTATGGGGAAGGATATTTGGCATAATGTTGTTATGAATTGTCATCGTCCTTGTTGTTCGCGTTGTTGGAAGTATGGTTGGGCTGTTCGGGAAGCTAATAGTATTAATTCTCGTTTTCTTACGGCTGAGAGTGTTTTGGGTTTGCGTTATTTGGATGTCGAGCATCTTAGTGCGTCTGTTCCGAAGAGGGATTATGGTTTGTCGTATGAGGTTTTGTCGAGGAATGCGATTTTGGCTTTGAAGGCTAGCGGTGTTATCGGTGGATGTATAATTCTGCATGGTCATCGCAAGGATTATGCTCGGCGTGATTTATTTTGGAGCCCACACTTCCATTGCCTTGGTTATATTGAGGGTGGTTATGACCGTTGTAGGAATTGTGTTAAGGTCGGGCATTGTTGGGATTGTGATGGTTTTGAGGGTCGGACGCGAAGGGCTCATGTTAACGATGGTTGGATTGTTAGTTTGGCTAAGAATGAGAAGGGTGTTGTTGAGAAGCGTGAAAATGTGTTTGGTACTGCTTGGTATCAACTTGAGCACGCGTCTTTGAAGGTTGGTGTTAAACGGTTTCAGATTGTTAAGTGGTTTGGTGTTGTTGGTAATCGTAAGTTGAAGACGGTTGTTAGACCTGTTGAGCACAAGTGTGTCGTGTGTCACAGTCCGATGGAGTTGGGGTATCCTTATGGTGCTGAGCCGATTGTTTCTAATAGAGGTGAGCGTGGTTTTTTGAAAGATTTTATGATTGACCATGTTGAAGATGAGGGTGGTTATTAATGTCTGGCTCTGAGTCGGGTGGTTCTCCTGTTGGTGTTGCCGTCTTCTTCTAGACTCTAGCGCGCGCGGTTATAGGATACTGTTAAGTTATTTGTGGTGGCTAAGAACCTTCGTAAGCAAGGTTTTCCTCTTATTTTGGAGAAAGTGGCCATGTTTCAACTGCTAAGTCAGCAAGTTTTCTTTGTCTTTCGTTTATATCATTTGGTCCCCAGAGAGTATGTTCATTTGTCAGGTCATAGACCATTTGAGTTATCATTAGTGGTGATTTCTGAAATTCAGTTCGTTTAGTCTGAAATGGAGCATTTCCAAAATCAGCATTGAGTTTTGACTTTAACAGTGTAAGATTTCCAATCCTCTTAGTGTAAGCGTCTGCCGTTTCAGAGTCAATATGCGACCAATTAGCAGAGCGTTCTTGAGGCAAGATATGTTCCAAATTAAGAAAATTCGTGTCTTGCTCAGGAACCACTTCTGGTTGAACATCCTTCATGACATAGCGTTCTATAGCGCGCAAGTAATATCGAGCAAGATTATGCTGTGATACTCTTGCAGTAGCAAAAGCTGATTTGAATTCGCCGTCAGAAGGAATTACTTCTATCAGGCTGCTAAGGAGTTCCTTAGTGTTCTTAAATTTGCCTATGGAAACATCATGTGCTTTATCTCCATATGCGTCTTCTAATTGTCCACCTCTCATACCGCCAGCGATTAAGAACCTGACAGTCCAACAAATAAACGAACGAAAGGCATTGAGGGTTTCTATCTGATCAAAGCGTTTTGCAACCGCGAGCATTAACGGACGTATTTGCTGTACTTTCAAATCCCTAAGATTCGCAATAGTCTCAGGCATTTGAGGCAAATAATCGTTCCATTTTGCATGTGTCGGAGTGAGTATCGCAGCATAACTATCTGCGTAATCAGCGAGGTTATCTAAGAACGTGATTGCTTGACCTCTTCCTTGTACCTTTTTCTGAATCTTCTCGAATATCTCTTTCTCACGTGTTGGTCCATACAATGCTATTACTAAGTGTCGCAGATATGTCATGACTATTTCTTCAATTCCCAAAGTTTCCAGAATCGCAATCATTTTAGACCATCTTTGTTGAGCCTCCTGTATTCGGTCATCTGCTTCATGAAAAAGAAAATTCTTAACTAAATCAGCTTGAGATGTTTTAAGTCCACGGTCATTCAGGGTTTCAAACATCATGAAAGCATTCACTTCATCAGGAACAGTCAATTGAATAATAGTAGCCTTCGATTCAACGAAGTCAATCCATTCGTTTAGAATATCTTTGACATTCCTAAAATCAGTCTGATCCTTCACTAGGTTCTGGATCAAAGCTTCTGCTTTATTAGCTGCAAAATCAATCCTTTTATGAGATTCTTTCTTTGGTTCTGTCGATAATCGTTCTTTGCTGTTTGGCAAAGCAATTATTCGGTTCTTGAAGTATTCATTGTCATCGGTATTCAATGATAACTTTGGCACAGTATCCACTTGTTCACGGTCAATTTTGAATAGATATTCAGTGTCAATGGCATTCTGCAAAGTCTTTTGTTCTTTCAAGTAGAAATAATCCCTGATTGCAGCTAGCAAAATTGTCGTTGTTGCTAGCCTCTGTTGTCCATCCACGACTTCTGGAACGTTTTTTGAACCTTTTGAGACTACGATTGTTCCTAAGAAATAAATAGACTGCTTGGTTCTTATTGCCTTTTGAAAATCTTGGAATAGATCGCTGATATGTTTGTCTTCCCATGAATATTCACGCTGGTTAGGCGGAACCTTCAATCGTCCAGACTTCAGTAGTGTGCCAATTCCTTTAAACTCGAAGAGAGACTGAGTCGTTATTTCTGTCATTGACTATTCCCACTTTAATTTCTTGAAAAACTAGCGCGCGCGCTTAGTTAAATTGGTTTCTATTTAAAGCGCGTGCTATTCTTCATGTCTACGTTTTTATATCTTTTAGCGCGCACGGCGAAAGGAGCGAAGCGACTTGAGCCGTTAGGTCTGTTGACGATAGAAAAAAGAGGGTTATTTGCGCGCGCGCTGCACGTTTGTGCAAGGTTGAGCGTTTGAAGTTGTGTGTGGTTTAGGTTTTTGTTTTGGTTTTTGTCGGGTGACGAGGCGTTAGCCGAGGAACTGGACAGAAGTACACTCCTATTATGATAGAAGCGCGCGCTTTTTGAATGGAAGGGATGATCCTATGGCTCTTCATGTCAAGAGTACTTCAGGCTATGCTCTGCCTTTTCTTCTTCCTTCTCTTTATCAAGAGCGGTTCGATTGTTTCTCTGGGGGCTTCTTCTGTCTCCTTTTCCTTTCCATGCTCTTCCAAAAGTTCTTGCATTGGAATTCTCTCTTGTATGATGCAGTCTATTCCATTAGAAATTCCGTTGTATGTGTCGTTTATTTGTAACTGCAATTTCTTTCTCTCTCTCCATAATCTTCCATGTGCTTTTTCTTCACTATCCTGTATGTCAGCCATTTTTTGGTAGATGTCATGCAATTTCTTCACAGTTCCTGCGAATTCTTGGCTTCTTATGTAGTCATACAATTTCGACTCTTTGGTCTCACGGTCTATCCGACTTTCTGATTGTTTGGAAATTTCGATGATGGCTCTTCGTATTTGTTTGGCAATATCAACCACTATGGTTGGATGGCAGAGCAAAATCCCGTCTCTTTCACCGAACAATCCATTTTTAACATCCTTTTTTGGCAAGTTGCTTGAAACTATAATAACATAATCCGTTGCATGAACGTCCTTGTATCCCTTGGCTTTCTCTATGTCTTTGCTAGTAACGTTGTCGGATTGTTTGTTGTCATACACAATTGGTGTTTCCAGTGTCGTTGTGGCAGTCCTGATTCGTTGGATAATGTCTCCCATAGCTTTGCCCCTTTTCTGCCGAGTGAAAAAGTCTTGTTGAAATTCCTGAGTGAGTCTAGAGTAAAGGTCGATTTCTCCAGCCTCGCCTTTCAATTCTGCCTGGCTTTGCGATAACTGCCTTCTCAGTTCATCAGCCTCGCGCCTGAATCGTTCTATCTGTATGTCTCGTTCTGTAAGGTCATTCCTTAACTTTGCTGTTTCAAGCTCAGCTCTTGATTTGCCTTCATTAAAAGCGAGTTTTTTCAAACGATTTTGCTCTCTTCTAAGCTCTTTAAGCTGCTTTTCCTTTTCTTGAAGTTCCTTTTTCCCTTCAGTTTTGAGTTTCTTTTCTAGAACCTCGAAATGTCTTTTGTTGTCTTTGTTGATTTTGTCATAGGTCTTCTTAAACTCTGCAAGTTGTTGCCTATATGTGTCCTCCATTTCTTGCTTCAGTGTCTTTTTTGTTTCCTCGTATGCTCGCTTTAGGTCAGCAACTTCATTTTTATGACCTTGGCTTATTTGCTGAAGCTTCTGTTCATATTCCTGTTTAGCCTTTTTGTGTTCTTCACCGTAAGTCTCTGAAATTTTCTTCTTGAGTTCCTCAATTGCTCGATAATAATCAGCGCTTGCTAGAGAGGAGTGACAAAGCGGACATTTGAACTCTATTGGCTCAACAGTCAAATTCCTCGAATCCTCTTTACGTTCTACAGTTTGCCTGATGCACTGAATTGAAATCTGTTCTAATAGCAAGTAAAGTTTGTGAATTTGAAGTGTGCTTAGAATTGTAGAATCAATTTAAGATTCAAAGAACAGCGCGCGTTAGAAAGGGGGGTTATTTGCGTTTTCGGTATAGTTTGATTCCGTCTATGTCTTGTATGTACTCGAATCCTGTTTCTATTAGTGCGGTTGCTTCGGTTACGTTGGTGGCTGTTTTGCATGTCCATTCGTCTTCGTTGTAGTTTTGGAGTTGTGTGTATATCATGGTGGTTTCTATTCGTTTGTGACCCATTTGTTGTTTAACTAGGAGTATATCTTTGGTTTTGGCGTATAGTGTGGTTGCGAAGTAGTGTCTGAATGCGTAGAGGCTGATGGTTTGTATTGATGGGTCGTGTAGTTTTCGGGCTAGTCGGTTTCTCATTTCTCGGTAGTTGTTTCCGTATTGGGTTGGTGTTCCTTTGAACAGTTTGTCATTCAGGTTTAGTTTGTTTTTGTTGATGTGGTTTTGGATTGTGTCTCGTAGGCTGTTGGATATTTTTAATGTTCGGCTTGCTCCGTGTTTGGCTGTGGTTGGATAGATTGTTCGTTGTTCTAGGTCTATGTCTTTAACTTTTAAGTTGCATAGTTCTATTGGTCTTAGTCCTGTTTCCATGCTGATTTGAAGTTTGATTGATAGGATTGTTCCTGCGGTGGCTATCAGCATTTCGAGTTTTTCTTTTGTTGGTATTTTTATTATTTTGGTGTCTGGTGTGTATTTTGGTTTTGTCCATTTGATTTCGTAGTGTCTGCAATATTTTAGATAGGTTTTGCATAGGTTGTTTTTGTAGGTGTTGGTTCGTTGTAAGTTGGCTATGAATTGTTGTACTGTTTCGGGGTTGTTTAGGTCGGCGTGTTTGCTGATGATTTTTAGGATGTTGTTGACTGTTTTGATGCTTGTGTCGGCTTGTCCGTTGTTCTTCATTTTAATGAGTAGGTTTAGGATTTTGGGTTCGGGTGTTAACCGCGAATTTCGAGTTATGAGCCATAGGTTAACACCTGCCTTTCGGCGGCTTGTCCACTCAGGACATTCTTCAGCGCAGCGTAGACTTCAGTCGTTGTTATCGGTCTGCCCGTGTACTTTAAGACATAGAAGTTCACCTGAACCCCTGTCTCTTCCTTCAGCATCCCTCCGAGCTGCCCCAGGTAGTTCCCCTCAACGTCAATCACTTTCCGCGCCTTTTTCAGAGTGCTGGCTACATACTCTTTCGGAAGCGGGTGCAACATTCGCAACTGCATGAAACCTAGACTGAAGCCCTCGGCCTTCAACGCTTCCATGGCTTCAAGAATAGCTCCTTTCGGAGATCCCCAACTGACAACCATGTTTTCAGAGCCTCTGTCCCCGAAAAAGTTGACTTTTTCTTCAACGGGAACTTCCTTATTAATCAATTCGAGTTTTTTCATCCTCTTTTCAACCATCTTGACCCTGTTGAAGGGTTCTTCGCTGATGTGTCCGAACTCGTTGTGTTCGTCTCCTGTGCACCAGTGAACGCCGTTTCTTGTGCCCAGCACGACTCTTGGAGACACGCCTGTGTCCGTAAAACTGAACCGTTTATACGGTTGATCTTGAAGCTTGGTTTCGTCAAGAATGTCACCTCTTTGAATCTTGAAGTGACTAGTGTCAAAGAGAGGGTAGGTTTGGGAACAGTTAGCCATGGCTTTGTCGATCAAATGGATAACGGGCAGCTGGAACCGTTCTGCATAATTGAACGCGCGTGCAGCGTCGTAGAAGCATTCTCTGATGTCGCCGGACGCAAGGATTATGCGTGGGAATTCTCCGTGACCAGCGTGAACGGCAAACCTCAGGTCAGCCTGCCCGTGGCGCGTCGGCAAACCAGTAGCGGGAGCTCCCCGCTGATAATAAGTTATAACCAAGGGCACTTCTGAGTTGCCAGCCCAGCTTAGGCCCTCAACCATAAGCGAAAACCCGGGTCCTGAAGTTGAGGTTGCGGCTCGGGCACCTGCCAATGCAGCTCCTGAGGCCGAGTTCACGGCGGCAATTTCGTCTTCTGTCTGAAGAACAACTATTCCTCCCTCTCCGGCTTTAGTCTTCAGAATCTCGTGAGCCTCGAGGTACTCGCTTTCATCCGCGGCTGGCGTTATGGGATAGTAGGTTTGGACGCGACATCCGCCGAGAACTTTGCCCATTGCGACAGCTTCATTTCCTGAAACGAAGATTCTCTCTTCCTTCGCATCGGCATTCACAAGCCTGTAAGGAAAAGCATCAATGAACGTCCGCTTCGTGTAATCGTACGCTTCTCGCAAAGCCATGATGTTCATTTCCACGACCTTCGGCTTATCCGAAAAAACGGCTGTGACAGCCTTCTCAACCAAGCCACGCTCATAGTCAAGCAATGCAAAAGAAACTCCCATCGTCAGAACGTTTATCATGCGGGTGACCTTGCTTAATTGCTCTATTCCAAGCCTTGCCGCGATTGTTTTGAGCAGTTCCATGTATGGAATTTCGAAAACGTGCACCCCCGTTTTCTTCGCATCGTCGAGAAAGTCGCTCAGACTTTCCCCTAAACCTTTCTGACCTATGTACTTGCTAACTTCATCCCTGAACTCAGGCGGCAACGTAGGTATCCCTAGGACGCGTGTGCCGACTTGCTCCTTGTCCACGATTATGCCGCCGCCAGAAACTACCTCGCCTACGTGCCTGACCACTGTTTCAGCGTCGAAAGCAGCCAGCAAATCCACATCGTTCACGTTGGCCAAGACCTCCCGTTGCGAAGCACGCAAGTGAAAATAGCTGTGCAAGCCTTTGATGTTTGAGTGATACTCTCTTCTTCCAAAAACGTAAAGGCCGCCGTAGCCGCATGCTCTGCCAAAAATGTTTGCGGCAGAGTCGACTCCTGCTCCTTGAGGCCCACCTGCCATCCAGTTGATTTCTTCCATCTTTCTTCTCCCCTGTCGAATTCATAGGAGGTTTGTCAGTGAGCAGCCGGTGTCTCAGCCGCCAGTAACCACATCAGTACCTATGCAACACTCGCAGCCAGAAGATTCACCGCAGTACGGACAAACACACTTGCACTCATCAATGGGATAACCGCACTTTTCACACAAAGGTACGCTTTCGCTAGATTTCATTCTTCTCATCCATTTGATTTTAGTAATTGTTTTAAGAGATTAAGCTTTTGGCAAGTGCAAAAACTCAAGGGAAGAAGCAAAATCAGAAAAAGGGGAGGATTACTCAATAGGCTGATGCGTTGATGCCGCAGTCTTACACTTGCTCAAGCAGAGTGGTGAAAGTGTCGTGATGGCCTTCTTCGTCCTTCAGTATCTCCATGAAAAGGAAAGCGGTTGTCACATCGCCCTCTTTCTGGGCAACCGCAATTATCTCTTTGTACATAGCGCGCGCGGGGGTAAACTTTACCCCAACCCAACCAACCAACTTACGTGGCGCACCCGATGACGGCGTACACGCTCGGTTATCACGGTTAGAGTGGTTCCTATAGCGATGAGCGGGGCACCCGCATAGATTAATTCGGTGGGCTGAGAAGCTTTCTCTCTAAGCTCTGAAACGTCCACGTGTGCACTTGCATCCGGAGTTTCGACTACTCGGCTATTATTATCACCAAAATGCCACCAGACTACTCTCTGAGTTGTTGTATTGAAGCCCGCCTGCCAATAAAACATGTAAGGAGGTGATATGACATTGTTGCGTGGGTCAGCATAAAGCGTGTCGTTTGAAACGGACATCCAGTGAATGTACGGTGAAGGGTATGTCCAATTCAATGTTTTGACTTCGAATCGATAGCTCTTGTTTCCTTCAAATGTCCAATAAAACTCCAACGGTTGACCAGCCGAAAACGACTTGGTATCTACCAAAGCATAATATTCCGTCTTGAAGGTCATCTGCGAAACCAGTACGAAGATTATCCCAAGGGCTAATATCACGAACCCCAGAGCCGTGCACTTGACCACCATAGGCTATTCCAACTGAAATACTCAACATTCTTATATTTGGATTAGTTGGTTTTGGGGTAAAGTTTTATCCACCAACCAAGGATTATGCTTAACGTAGCCAGTTGGGGACCTTGAATTTGTCGGCAATAATGAATTTTCCTTTGACACATTCTGGATACGGCTTGATATCGAGGACTGGGGTACCGTCAAGGGCGTCAAGACCGCGCACCCAGATAGTATTCCTCTCATGCTTGACAAGTTCAACCATGCTCAAACCAATAGGATTTGGGCGGATTGGCATTCTCGTGGCGAAGACTCCTACCTGCTGTGCGAGTTTCTGACTTCCTGCAGGGACAACCAGACGCTTCTTAGAGTCGGGTATTCTGTCCAGCCAGTATATAATGAAAACATGAGAGAATTCCTCAATACCTTTCAATCCATCCGCAAATTCATTTTTGAGCACTATTCTGGAAACAAGACTTCTATCGAACTCATCTTCCTCAGGTGAATCTCGATTAACAACACCTATTTGGACGACTTCAATCTTGTCCAAGGGCGGCAACACTCCAACCATAATGCAAAACGAAAGACACTTAAGATTTTGGTTGGTGGTTGGTTGGGGTAAACTTTACCCTAAACCCAAACAGTGACTACGACGGTGACGACGACTAATATTCAGCGCGCGCTAAAAAATCTTATATCTAAGTAATTGATCCTTTCTGAATAGAAGTTGTGATTATTCATGGCTGTTAAAACAACAA
>Ga0187886_1003450_pt1 | contig 11811 bp, 8 predicted proteins | sample June2016WEW_20_1_FD_133001 | JGI IMG/M metagenome (GOLD analysis project Ga0187886, IMG submission 133001) | Peatland microbial communities from SPRUCE experiment site at the Marcell Experimental Forest, Minnesota, USA - June2016WEW_20_150 | ecosystem: Environmental > Terrestrial > Soil >...
AGTCTGCGGTTAAGTTGCAATCACTAGCAGTATTTCTACTTAATTGCACCTTGTTCCTCTTCCCAAGAAGGCAATAAAGCTTTTGTTGCAATCACTAGCAGTATTTCTACTTAATTGCACTTCGTTGCGTTATTTTCACTCTTTCCCATTGCATGTTGCAATCACTAGCAGTATTTCTACTTAATTGCACTTTTTTGGAGCAGGGAAAAGATGTAGGTCGTAAGGTTGCAATCACTAGTAGTATTTCTACTTAATTGCACCGCTAAAACCCTCTTGACGTATGCTTGTTATTATTGTTACAATCATTAATAGTATTTCTACTTAATTGCACTTTACGAAGAGTTTCAACGGATACAGGAAAACAGTTGCAATCACTAGCAGTATTTCTACTTAATTGCACGGATTCATTTGATATGGCAAATTTTCAATGCTGAGTTGCAATCACTAGCAGTATTTCTACTTAATTGCACTTATCCCCTGTTAGTGGTAATTCTATTAAGCGAGTTGCAATCACTAGCAGTATTTCTACTTAATTGCACCTATAGGCAAAATATATATGCCATATCATCAGGTGTTGCAATCACTAGCAGTATTTCTACTTAATTGCACAGTACGCTCATTAGACCCTTATAAATAAAGGGTCTAATGAGCGATTTCTGCGAACCTATCAAAATAATAGCACTAATCATACAATCAATGAAGTGCTATCGTCATATTCAGTTGTCAATGAACATTTTATAAAAAATGCGAACCCCTTAATGAATTTACGTTCACTAGGGGTTCGCAAACTTCAGTTTTGACTATTATACATTTCGGGATACTTCTTAACTTCTTCATCAAGTACATGTCTTAGTATCCATCTTTTTCCATTTTTTACCACAAAAGTTTTTTTACCTTTAATTGGCCTAGAATCCCTTTCCTTTTTGGTAAGTTTGCTTTTATGTATTGTTAAAACTCCATCGCCTTTGTCTTTGAACAATACGGCAGTAGAATTAAGATAACCATATAGAGCTCCCTGTTTGTATTTTCTATCGGGCATAACTCTAAAACATCCATTAGGCATTTTGTCTGCCCTAAACTGTATTAGGTTCGCATGATGACCAAGACCTCTTAACGCTACGTTATAAGAAGCGGTCTCATCAGCATCAAGAATCTCTATTTTATCATCTCTCTTGACATATAGCTCTTTCTTATTAGTTGGATTTCGATAGCCCAACAAGAAGGTTTCACGGTCCATTTGAGATGTTAGTTCAGGATTAACAGGAACAATTCCTATGCCGAATTTTTCAGCCTTTTCTGATAATCTCTTTTTCAGTTGTCCTACTCCCCAAAGAATTTTAACCTTATTTTCCTTTTTGCCATTCATACCGCTAATCTTGAGATCAAGATCTTCAATAAAAATAAAAACAGCATTATACTTTTGGGCGATGGAAACTATGGCCGAAGCCGTATAGTTGCCGATGTGTTTTCTTAAGCCTCTAAGATAAAGATAGTCTTTTTTAGCTACATCTTTACCTCCTCCGCTGAACATCTTCTGAAGTCCTATAATTTCACTAATAATATCATGCTTTTTAAAGGTTGTAATATCTACAGCATTGTTTTCTGTAACATACTGCGTTTTATCAGAACAATTAAAATATCTAGCATAGATTAAATCAGAGATTCCTTTTCTGACCATTTTAGTTAGATCCTTAACGACCCACTTATTTTGACTTCTTGCCCACTGCATAGGAAGAGTAAGACCGCTTAGCCGATCAACAGAAAACGTACTAATCTCCTTTATATAATCATCATAATTAACATTTAATACTTCTGTCCAGTTAAGAAAATATGGGCTTTTCTTCCCCATTTTAAACATTTTAGGTATTTCTTCTCCATCCTTTTTAAAGGCTACCGTTGCCCTTATCAATCTCTTTAAAGAAACAATTTTCTTGTATAAAAGATTAAGTTGATCAAGGTAATTAGTATCTATGTTTTTCCTTGTCTCCTCAGTAATAATTTTAGTTATCTTAAGATTTTCATTCTTGTCAACATGAACCTTGCAAACAGTTATCTTGGCAACAGGATTTATTCCTAAGTCAACTCCGACAATATGAAAGTCTCTATAATGAAGCTTTCCAAGTTTTTGTCTGCTATTTGTCAGAAGCGCCGATTTAAACAAGTACTTATCACTTCTAGTATCAAGATGATTAGGACAATTTTCCTTAATCTCCTCACTTAGACAAAAATGAACATATATTTTATCATTGTCTTTGTTATATCTTAAAAATGGCTCTCTAATAAAGGCTTCGTAAAAATATTTACCCTGCTTTTCCGTAGAAAACCGAATCTTATAACGACCATTTTCGTCATTCTTTTCCAACACTGATAGATTATTAAAATATCCATTCTTGCATAATCTAAGAGTAATTGTTTCTGGTTCTTTAGAAATAACGTTATTAAACTTCATGAGCCATTGATCTTTATTGGAAAAATCAAGAGCATAGTTAATTTTGTTATCGCCCATAAACAATTTTTCATATTTATTATAACCAGAAAAAGAGGCAATGCCTACCACATCTTTTTGCCAATGATATGCCCCCCTGATAAGGCTTACATATTCTTCATCTCCTATGACGTCTTCTTTGAGCCACAAGTCAGAAAAATTAAGATAGATGTGGTTCATAAATTCAGACTCATAACCATAAGTAAAGTTGTCTATGGCCGTAAATCTATGTGACTTACCCTTCTCCTGATAGATTTTTCTAAAAAAATCAAGCATAGATATATGATCTGGAATCTTTTGTTCATTTCTCCAATGCCCCATGAATCTATCATATTTTTTCCCATTAAAATTACCCATAGTTCCAAGGTCACTAAGCCCCTTAAGCATTTCCCCATATCTATTCAAGTGTTTAAGTGTGCTTTCTCCAATTGTTTTATTCCATTTTTCTTTATTAGCCTGATACTCTTTATCTATCTTTTCAAACCCTTTAATTTTCGCATGATTACTGGCGACTATTGAGTATTGTAAATCGTTACTAATTTGAGCATCTATCTTAATAGGAAATAGGCCGATTTCTCTTAAATAACCAAATTTCTCAGATTGAATGCTATCAATTTCTTTAGACGAAAAGAAGAATGACTTAAACCCCTTATGATAAGAACATCCGTGAAAATATTCATAAAAAGCCTTGGCGGTAGAAATAAATTTGTCTCTATTAACCGTTGCGTTTTTACTCAATTTCTTATAAAGATTTTCTAGAACCTCTTCTCCCTTACAAACAACGTTATCTAAACAATAATCTTTTCCTCTAAGCATAAGTAATGTCGAAAGCAATTCATCGCTTATTTTGGTTGTTTCCTCAAAAGTTCTTTTCAAAACCAATAAGTCTTTCGGATCTACATTTGCCCTTATCGAAATTGATCTTGAGAATTGAGAATTTACAGGAAAATCCGTATCCTTATCTGGATACATTTTGTTTTCCTTTGTTTCCGCCTTACTGTCCTTTTTTACTATCGTTTGTTTTTTCATTGCTTCTCCTTTTTTATACATTCTATATATATTATACCTTGATTTGTCTATATTATAGATTTTCTAGTAAATTTGTCAACAACTATTTTATTTTTTTTAAAAATATTATTTTCTAAACCATCATAGGCTTTGGCAATTTATCCCAACCAACCATAATACCAAAGTTATTAGGATCATATTCTCCAGTCCAATAATAGATGTCCCCAAAATCTTGAGACTGAACGTTTTCTTCTTTTTCTTCATTTTCTTTTTTATCCTTTTGAAGAATCTGAACCAACAACCCATTTTCTATTCTTTCTTCTATTTCTTTCGGAGGACATATAACGTTAACAGTGCAATTCTGAATATCTGTCCATCTTACATATTGATTATTTATCATCTTAGTATAAATATCTTTGTCAATCAAAACTGGTACTGACGGTACAGCTATTATCTTGAGATGTTCAGCTACTTTTTCAAATTCCCTATTATTCCATTGCCTCACTAAATCCTTCGCCTTATTAACCTTCTCTTCGGACATTTGTTCGTATTCTTGGGTTACTATCTGAGTACATTCTTTCGGAGATAACCCATCCCAAAGAAATTTATTATCTTCAAATATTTTTGCTTTATAGGACAAGGACGGATTTTCGCTTAATATTTGTCCATCGGGAGAAGCGGCCTTACTTAACTTAAAAACAAACATCTTTGAATCTTTATATTCGCAATTCCTATTTATTCTGCCTTTCATTTGAAGTGCGCTATTATAATTAGAACTTTCCTTAAAGCCATACTTAAAAGATAAGTCGAGCCCAACATCTGATCCCTGAGTGGCAATCAAGATAATATCTTTTTGCATTTCTAGATCTTTTTTAATAAATTGCATTTGTATATTTCTATCTCTTGGACAAAGACCAGAATATCTTACATATATTTTTCTTGGGGTCTTAGAACAAAGATACTGGGCAAATTTTATAGCTCTTTTTTTAGTGTTAAAAATGCAAAAAACGCTTCCATCTATTTTAGTAACTCGTTTCGCTAATTTCTTAAAATCTAATTCTTTTTTCGTAATATCAACGGTTTCAACCCTATTATGTTCCATATCTAACATTTCTCTATAAAAATCTCTACCTATAACGGGATGAATCTGATTAGAAATATCATTGGGAATTAATTGATTAATTGCTTCGATTTCCCAATACTGGTTCGGCGTTCCTGAGGAAAAAATAATTTTGCATCCGAAATTTTTAACCAAACTGTCAAAAAGACATATCATCACTGGCCAATATTCATGTCCAGCAATATCATGATATTCATCTATACATATAATTGATCCTACAAACTTATGAATGTTCTTGAAAACACTTGTAAAATTAGACGAAAATATATTAATGAAATTAACGCTTGTTGTAAGATTAATGGGCGCAGTAAATCCTCTCATATATTTTCTATGAAAAAGTCCTTCTGTTTTAAATACAGAATGAATTACGTTAATATTCCATTTGGCATCTTTCTCACTAAACGAAAGAGCTTTTTTATAGTTTTCAGCTGATTGATCAATCAACGCAGTAAATGGCAAAATAATATTTAGAGTACTATAACCCTTATTAACTGCCTCCGACAACGAATGCGCCATCAATCCAAAAGTCTTTCCTATTCCGACTGTTCCATCTATGAGAGAATATGGCTGATCATTTTTGTCTTCTAAACAATTACTAAAAAAGACACTTCTCATCTTGTCTCTAGGAGTTAAACAAGGAAATTTATTGACATATTTAATTAGTTTATTAAGTCTTGCCTTGGCGTTTAAATCATTTTTTCTAATGGGATAGGGTTCATTATAATTTTTACTTGTATCTTCGTGATCAGAATCACAAAGAATACTCAGGCCTATTTTTAGCGCCATAAAATCGTTCAAGACTTGTTTTGCGCTAGTTTGATTAATTTTGTTTTTAGGAAGTTTAATGCCAGATATTGCCGAAGTATGTCTCTTTAAATATTTTTTTAAATTCAAATTCACTCTTTCCATAACCGTTTCGCTACCCAAATTATAAACCTCGCAGGATTTGGTGTCCCTAAATTTATTCTTGACGCAATACTCTATAGAGACCAACTGTCTAGAAACATCTATGAGCTTATTAAAATCCAAAAACCCTATATGATGGGCGTGTACAAGATAGGCAGAAATAAGAAATTCCAATTGACGATTTTGCATATATGATTTTAGAAGATAAGCCGTTCCTGCGTCTACATGATTAATCATTTTGTCATTGCATTTTCCATACAAAACAGCCTGAGATTGGTCGTCGAGCTTTCCTAAATCATGATAAACAGCCGCATACACTAACGATTTTTCAATAACCCTATACCAACCTTTATTACAAAAAGGTCTTATTTTTTTAAGCTCTCTTTTACAACTTTTAAGAACGCCCGAAACATGATTTTCATAGGTTTGTATCTTAGCTCCTTTTTCTTTATCTTCAGAATGTGCTATATAAATTTCTTTCATTATTTTTATTCCCAATGTTGCCCTATTCTTTATTATCTTTTTACGTTTACTCCGGGAATAAATGTAAAAGTACTGCCCCTGAAGCCAAGTCCCATAGAATTTACGTCTTTACCATATTGATCCGCATAGACAAAAAGTTCTACGCCCATACTTACACCAATTGCCAATTCAAGTTTATATCCCATGCCATCTTCTATTTTATTCTTGTTAATAGGAATAGAATAATTTTTGCCTCCCCATACATCAACTCCTCTTGTGTCAGCACTCTCTATCGAATAATCTATAAAAAGAGCCCTGAGCCCGACATAATAACATACCTCATCAAATACCGAATCTTTAGGAAATGGTCGAACGTAATAAATAACAGGGCCATATTGAAAAGGATCACGAGTTAATGTAATAGGTTTAAGCCATACATCGTCCCACCAAAAACCTACTATTCCACCGATTTGATTTTTACTATATGATTCGTTAAGATCTATACAATATCTAACTTCAGCGCCTATAAAAATATTCTTGTCAAAAACCGATCTTAAAAACTCAAAATAAACGTCCAAAGTACCGTCATTGCATCCATTGTCTTCCCTTATATCTTCTGGCATCCAAGGCTCATATTCCTTTTCCCATCCATTCCTTAGCTGGGTATGTATCTTTGAATCCAAGTGCCCAACGCCAAACCCAATTCCCACTCCCATAGCATACCTGTTTATCTCATCAGCCATTTTTTGATCAAAAGATTTTTCTGCAGACAAAGAAATTAAGGGAACGCAGACAACCAACATTGCAATTAGAGTTTTCATACTATTCTCCTTTCATTCTAAGTATTCTAGCACATTTTAAATATAAAACAAGTATTATTATGCGCCCATCATTTCCAGCGTTCCAACGAGATCTTTAATATCAACCTTAATATTTCCAACAATATTAGTGCCAAACTCTTCTATCTTTTTAACATAATGCCCGGTACCATAAAGATTGTAATAGCCCATTCCCAAATTATTGCACATTTTATAATAGCATAATCCCTGATAATCTCTATTTCGTATCTCTAATATCTTTGCGTTATTTTTGGCAAACAACGCATTAGTCATTCCTGCCCCATGAGCCCCTACTATAAAATCGGCGTTTGAAAACAAATTAACCTGCTCATTAAAAGACATCTTTTCACATCTGACGAAAGTAAATCCCATTTTTCTAAGAACTTCGAAAACCTCGTCCTCGTTTTCTATCCTTCTCATGGTTGCTCCTAAACGAGAGATATATACCCTTTTACTTTCTGTATCTTTCTTTCTAAGCCTTTCCCTTAAGTATAATAATGATTTGGCATCACCGTCATATAATTTGGATGATACTATTAGTTTTTTACACTGAACGCTTCTGTCAACCAATTCCACACAGTTTTTAGATTCTATTCCCATGGCCAGTAATGAACTTTTGACAAAATTATTATTAAAAGAGTTAATAATAAAAATGCACTTATCAAAGCTAGTCACGTTCTGAATAATACTAAGCTTTCCTAAAGAAGTTTGTATCCAATGCCAATAATTTTTACCAGCATCTTCTGCAACCAATGAGACGCAAACTTTATCTTCTATATCATGAATCTTGCTGAAATTACCTATTACAGTACCAAAGTCGTTTAGAAAAATACCCTTAGCCTTTATAAAACCCTTGTCTCCCTGAACACATGCATCGTTAATAATACCAGCATATTGGGGCATTGATTCCTTACGAAGAACGTTAATGATTTCTTCCCAGATAAACAGGTCTTCTTTTCTAAACATCTTAGGTGGTTTAAATATCAAGGGTAAGGGATCACTTATGGGAAAGTACTCGCCGCCGTTTTTAGCAATAAAATCTTTTAGATCCATTTTAAGCCCCTATAAGCATTCTCCCGCCTTTTACTCCCGATGCCACACCCTGCCTGATTTTAAGACCTTCGCCAACTTTTCTTCCTTCGCCAAATCCACCACCAATACCATTATAACTTGAAGAATGCCAGTTTACCGGATGATAATGCTCCTCATATTTCTCTTTAAGTAACTTATCATTAGTACCTATCGGAAGGGTATTTGTAGGATCAACCTTTTCCATTACTTTCTGCTCTCTCTCACTTAACGTATTTTCAAATCCTGAATAGAGCCCTTCCAGAAAAGCAACCTTGGAATATTTACCTCTCCTTCTATTATTCCCCATATCTCCGTAACCATAATCATCATCAAATCTTTTCTGATATTCTTCTGATTTCTGAAATTCTTTCCACTGTCTTTCACCTTCCCATAAAAGAAAATGATAAACGTACTCTGCTATATCAACATTATGCGGCTCTCCATAAATTTCTACGTACCTTCTTTTCTTTCTACGATACCCACGATTACTATATCCATATGTAATATAAATGTATTGAACAAAATAATGCGCATTAACCAAACGAGCAAGAACCTTAACATAATTGGGAACCTTGTCATAAATATTTCCAATAGGCCTGAAAACAAATATTTTCTTTTCTTGGGGTAAATCTAGCATGGAAATATTATACTTAACCATTAACTCTTGTGCTTTTGAGATAGCTGCTTCTGCTTCGGCTTTATGATTAGATTCCCCTAGGCAAAACAGCTTATAGATTTTAGAAACCACTTCTTCTTTTTCGCTTAATTTAAATTCTGCCTTTTCATCGCCGTTATGACCTTTAGACGGATCAACATTCATTATGACGCAAGCTTTCTTGAATAACTCTCCATGATCGTTGCCGTTATCGCTTACGTCTTTCCAAATTTCGGTAACGATCATGTGCGCCATCTCATGCTTCATAGTATGGACAACCGCATTCCATTCATAATTGTGAAGTAAAAAGTAATTGAAATCTATTATCTTTGTATCGGGATGCCATTTTCCCCAATAGCCTTTCTCAAAAGAAAAGGAAAAATTAGGTGGTTGCAAATAAACATGAAGATGCTTATGAACCAGCACGTTTTGTACATCAAATTCTTGAAATAATCTTTTAGACCAAGCTGCATTAACATCTTCTTGAAATTCTTTAAAATACTCGTTATCCTTGTTCATGTTTGTAATCATCTTTTTCTCCTTAATTTTTAAACAAAGATAGTCTAGCATAAGGTGATATGTTTGTCAAGAAAAAATGCAATAAAAATGTCCTAGTGTGGGGTGGCATTTTTATTTAATATTTACGGTTTCTTTTAGGATTTCGAGGTTTATTTTAGCAACCTCATCCATTAACTTCTTGGTTTCTGCGTCCGTTTTTTCTGTTATGGCTTCACCCAATTTAATTATTACTTCCAGATTTCTACGGGCATGTTCTATTTTGTTCGCCAACTTACTAACCTTAGCGTTTTCAATATCCACTCTATGTTTTTCATTCATTAACTTTATCTGTTTGTTTTGCAGCCTTTGTCCTTCAAGCATTACTTCTTCATTGGGATATTTAGACTTGTTAGAATTAGCGAGATCTCTGGCAATACTACCATCATTATCCGCTGTTAATACTGTAGGTTTATTATTCATTTTTGTCCTCCTTGGCACATTTGGCCGATTAAAACCAAACCCACACTAGGACAAATATATTATACAAGAAATAAATAATTATATTAACTTATTTTACCAATATAATTATTTAAAAAGAAAGGCATCTTAGAAGCTCTAACTTCAGCCTTAGCAGAATCTTCGGTTAAAAAATCAGTAGGCTCTTTGGATTGAGTTTCAGGAACCAACTCTTTCTGTTGCTCGATTGTACCTATTGCCGCACTTTGTTCCATCATCGCATCTGTACCTTCAAATATTTCTACCGCTGCCTTTTGTACATTCCTCAGCCTAGCATGAATCAAATCCTTGTTTACCTTATATCCAGCTAGGTATAAAGGCGTATCTTTATTTTCTATATGATAATGAGAACAGACTACGTAAGAAACTAATTCTGCTTCGGCTTCCCTTTCCTGTTTCGTACTGTCTTCTCTTATAAAATCCTGATCCCAATGTAATAACTCATGGGCCAATTCGTGAAATAAAACACTTACTTTCCTTACGCCCTCTTCTTTATCTCCAATTCTAATCCTACCGCCAGCAGAATAACCAGCAGCTTGACCAGTAGCTCCGGTTTCTATTTTAAATTTCTTTACTTCCGTTCCCCACCTGTAAGCGGCCTCGTAAAGCTGAGTTAACCATTGTGTAGCTTGATTGCTATTAATCTGCCATTCCGGGGGTTCAAATGGGCCTTCTCCCTTATCATTTTTCCAGTTAGGTATTGGAGCAGTATCTTCATAGGCAATCGTAGTTCCCATTCCAAAACGTGTTCTTGTCATTTGAGAAATTTGCTGATCGTTTAATCCTTCTCTTTGCTGATCAGTTAATTTTCTAGTATAAGGAAACATTACCGGGACCCTAGTAGCTTCTTTCTTAGGTACTCTTCCCATCTTTCTCCAAGCCTTCTCACTCGCAACAAAGGCAGCATGTGGTTTCATTATAGCAATCATCATTGTATTCCAGAAGCTATAATTATGAAATTTGCTAGAAGCTTTTAACATTGATTTAAGAATAGCCTGAGACTGAGCAATGGTTTCAGGATTTTCTACTTCCTGTCCCATTTTTTCCAAGGCCGCTGCAATAATATCAGAATACTTTTTCTTTCTATCCTGAGGCGATAACTTTTTGGCCTCCTGCATTTCCTTATTCCAACCTATCAATTCTGGCGGTAAATCTGTACCCTCTAGCTCTTCGTGTTCGGCCACTGGTAATACTTCCTTGCCCTTTTCTTTCTTGATTGGAGGGCTATCTAAAGCAGAACAATTAATACCATATGTTTCTAATTGCGGTCTTAATTCTCTTGCTCTCTTCTCGCTTAAGCTCCATTCCCATTCTCCATTGATTCTATTTTGAAATGGTTTAAATCCAAAACCCTTAAGATCTTGCGCTAATTCTGGACTCGTGCCCCTAACAACCAACCAAGTTAAAGTACCATATTTCGTATCAGCGCTTTCTAAGGATACTCGTAAGTTAGTAATAATTTCTTCTTTAGGCTGAATTTCCATTTCTTCAGGAGAAGTTGTAGGAGTAAATGGCGCTGGTTTGGGTTTTTCTTGTGCTAGGGGAATAGGAGTTTGCGCTGGAATTTCTTGAGCCTTTTTCATCCAACCCGCTTTCTTACCGATTCCTTCCCAAATTAATTTAGAAATCATTAATCTCATATCTAAATTAATTCAATAGAGAGGAAAAGAAATCCTGCTTATTAACCGGATATTTCTATGGGATGAATGACAATATCGAGTTTTTGTTTGTCTGTAAGTTTTTTCATTTTTATCTCCTTTTTTTATGCATCATACAAATACCAAAATTATTCCATCTATGAAAAATCCACTGAACCCATTTTTGAATCTCAGGAGTAGCCAATAGTTTTTCTATCGTATTGTATTTGTCTGCTAAGTCCTTCTCAGAGAACAACTTATGTATTTGATCACCGCAGTTACTACATACCGTTACTGTTTCTTTTTTATTCTCAATCTTAGCATACTTATTTCTTCGAGCCAAAGAATGAGGAATAAGATGATGTTCTTCCTGATGTGCTGGCGGAATAGACCTTTTACAAATAGGACAAATTATATTATTTGTAGTGCAAGTCATTCTCATTATCGTTTAATGTCCCTATTTGATAATTTTTATACTGGTTGAGCTTGGCCTACTGGAACAGCGGCAGAGTGCCCATGAGCTTCAGCCTTGGGGTGAATGCCGCCTATTAGTTTATTTAGCCTATTTTTCATGACCTTATTATACATCAAATATATTAAAAAACAAGAAAATA
>Ga0187886_1003452_pt1 | contig 11810 bp, 11 predicted proteins | sample June2016WEW_20_1_FD_133001 | JGI IMG/M metagenome (GOLD analysis project Ga0187886, IMG submission 133001) | Peatland microbial communities from SPRUCE experiment site at the Marcell Experimental Forest, Minnesota, USA - June2016WEW_20_150 | ecosystem: Environmental > Terrestrial > Soil >...
GACCATGCCTAGCTGGAAAGACAAACTAAATGGAGACTCGGTTCCGTGGCTGCTGGAGAACGATAAGACCCAGCCAGCCATCCGCTATTATACCTTGCGTGATATCCTCGGCCGGGACGAGAATGATAAAGAAGTCAAAGCTGCTAAGGCGGCTATTATGGCAAGCGGACCGGTGCCGGTAATCCTGGCGGCACAGCAGCCGGAGGGATATTGGGGAAAGACACCCAGGTACACCGGGACGATGCCAGCTCTCGTTTTCATGGCGCAGCTCGGTGCGGACGGAACTGACCCGCGCATTCGCGCCGGCTGCGAGATTCTACTATTCCGATACATCGCCAGCAATGGTCGTCTGGGTGGTCTGTCATTGAAAGTCACGACTTCCGGTTTCAACCATTGCACGGCGGGATTAATGGGGGCGGCTTTGATTGACTTCGGTTGGCTTGGAGACCAACGCTTGCAAACAGCTATGGAATGGCTGGCGCAGAATATTACCGGGGAAGGAGTGGCTGACGCTTCGAGCCGTGACACAAACAAACGTTACTATAGGTCCAGGAACTCATCTCCTCCATTCGCCTGTTCCGACCGCAATGCTAATCTGCCATGCGCCTGGGCAGCAATCAAGGCGATGATTGCCTTGAGCAAAATACCGCCTAAGCGGAGAACCAGGAATATGCATGAGGCTATCAAACGGGGTGTAGACTTTCTCCTAAGCCGTGACCCGGCGGTCGCCGATTACCCCTTTGGCAGGGGGACTAGGCCCAGCTCGAACTGGTTCAAGTTCTATTATCCCCTCCGTAGCGAAGCCGATGTGCTTCAGAACCTGGAGATCCTGGCAGCGCTAGGCCAAGCCGAGAATCCTAAGTTAACCAACGCGTTAGATCTGGTCATTAGTAAGCAAAACCAACAAGGACGCTGGCTGCTGGAACGTACCTACAAGGAGTTGGCGGACACACAAGAAAAGAAAGTCTATTATTGGTACCATAACTCCCTGAGACTTTATATAACCGGCAAGGAGTTGGCGGAGATACAAGAAAAGAAAGGGCAACCCAGCAAGTGGGTCACTCTGAGAGCTTTGCGTGTTCTGAAAGCGGCCTATCCTGAGAACGCGGTAACTGTAGCTAAAAAGTTAGGGCTCAAATCATAACATAAAGTATAAAAGAGCAGTGCCCTGATGATGCCTAATCTTAGGAACAAAACATCAATCTTTTAAACTAAAGGAACGTTATGGAATTAGTTAAACCGTTTGCCCTACAAACTGGAGATAAAATTGGGATAGTTGCCCCGTCAATGCATATTATCGATGAGGAAGCAGTCAAGAATGGTATTTCCACTTTACGGGAACTTGGGTTCAATGTTGAAGTCGGACCGACAGTATATTCAAAATATCGAAATACCACTGCTGTTCCTAGCGACAGAGTCCGGGAAATAATGGATTTTTTCACGGACTCTGAAACAAAAGCAATTATCTGTCTGATAGGCGGTGATACGGTAGTGCAACTATTAAAACTGCTCGATTATGAAACGATACAAAACAATCCTAAGATTTTCAGTGGCATGAGTGACATCGGCCATTTGAGCCTGGCTTTTCTCTCTAAGGCGAACTTGGTGTCTATATATGGGCTTGACCTGACCTTCGGTTTTGGTGCCGATAAAAACAACCCGATCACCAGATACAATATCGATTCATTTATCAAGTGTTGCACCTGCAAGGAACCTCTGGGAAAGATGCAGGCTTTTACCCAATGGGAATGCTGGCGGCCGGGCAAGGCGAGGGGCAGATTAACAGGAGGCTATTTCGGAGCGATTACTCGCTTGTACCGCACCAGTTATTGGCCTTCATTGGAGAACATCATCCTGTTCTGGGAAGCCTTCCAGACGCAACCCCATGAAATTGAACGACAATTTGTTATCGCAGAGGCAGAGGGGATCTTCGACAATGTGGTAGGAATGGTAATTGGGAAACTAGTCAATTGTGAAGAGAAAGACTATGAAGGTCTGTTACCCGATATTAGAGAAATAATCCTCGAAGTCACCAAAGATTACGGTTTTCCTATCATCGCTAATGCCGATTTCGGACACAGTGGTACTTTCATGCCTATGCCAGAGGGTATACTGACTGAAATGGACGCGGAACAGCTATCTATTGAACTGGTTGAGTCGGTAGTCCGGTAGCAATATCTAAAAATATACGAAGATACATTTCTCGATTTTTCCAGCTTAACGATTGTCCAGGATGTTGGTTCAGGTCACTTTCAAGTATTTTGTAGCTTTCGAAGAAAAGTTCGGAATTAGACAATTTCAACTCAACTCTGGCCATAATTTTCTTATAATTGTGGGTAGGCAGAGATGCCGTGGTTAGCTCTTACATCCTCCCACAAAAGTTAACAATAAAGGTCTTCCGTTTGATGACCAACTCAGCTGTGTGGGTAGGTGGAGTTCGACCCTCCCCCGTCTCCACTTACCATAATTTTTACACTAGCTGTTGTAATCTCCCCCTTTTTACGATATTATATCTGGTATCGTTTTAGGGGATCAGGTCAATAAAACTAAGGTAAAAATGGAGGGCGGTAATCCAGGCCCATGATGTCCCGTGTAGTATCGCGGAGCTTTTTTAGAATTAAATCGAGCTGTTGTTTTTCTTCGGATGTTAACTTATCGAATATCAAGTGGATCGAGCGCTCGGTAACCTGTTTGTGGTAAAGATTACTTCCCTTTTCGGTTAATGTAACATATGTCTTTAGTTCGCCAGCCTTTTTTACTTTCTTGATCAAGCTTTTCTTTTCCATGCGATTTATAAGGGTAGAGACCGAATTAAATTCTTTTAGTGTCCAATTTGCCAATTCATCTATAGTCACCGGCTTGTCTTCCCTTGAAAGCATGGTCAATACTCTGACCTGCGGTTGAGTCATCCTTAGGTGTTTTATTTCAAGTTCAATAGCATTTGTGATGATGCTATCGGTCTGGTCAAGTAAAATGTAGAGATTAATATCCTGGTCTTTTTTTTTCGATATTCTGACATTCTTTATATCATTTTTAGATGTCGTATTCATAACAACCTGCCGCGTTTATATCATGATTTTTATGTTTTTAGCTTAAAACAATTGATGATTACCGTCAACTTTCAAGAGAATTATACACCCGCGGCAGTTAGTAAGTCTCTTTTTTTATTTTGTCCCACCCCGAAGTTACTTGCCTGGTTTAATCATGTATTTATCTATAGGAATAGGTTGCTTTGAAAGCTTTACCTTACCATTATCTTGCTTTAAAATTATCCATTTTAGCCAGTTCTTATCATCAGCTTTAGGATAGTCTTCACGGAAATGGAACCCACGGCTTTCTTCCCGCATCAAAGCTGCCCTGTAAGTTAATTCGGCACATAAAATCATGCTCTTAACTTCATGGCATTTACTTAAATAATGGAGGTCTTTTGCCTGCAGGCTGGAGATTTTCTCCTTTAACTCATCGAGTCTTGTTAAAGCTTCGTTTAAGCGTTGCTTGCTGCGGCGAAGATTATATTTCATTGGCGCCATCACATCCTGCAGTAAAGATATGGCATCCCCTGGCGATAATCCCTTGCCTTTTTGCGTAGAGGCGAAAATACTGTCTTTTAAAGCTTTTGTTTCAGCATAACCAACATTATCCAAAGCGGCTTCTTTGGCGTAACGGGCGGCCGAAGCCCCTGCCCATCCGGCGCTGATGACCGCAAACATTATACCCGAGCCCGGCGTAATCCCCGGGGGAGAAGCTACCGCGCCCGCCACCGCCGAACCGGCATAGCTGGTATCACCAATCGCCCAAAGCCCTTCAAGGCTAGTCTTCATTTCATGGTCTACTTTGATGCAGGAAGTTTCGCCATGTAACGGCACGCCTATCTCCCGCCTTACATCCGGCGGAAGCCCGTACTTCTGTTCCTTTTCAGCCGTCCGTTTTTGCCAATCATTCAATTTGGGAAGGTTGGTGCGCATTACATATGGCGGGTTTCCAGGCGGCGGGGCGAAATAAATAGGCCCTCTTCCTTCCGCCACTTCTTTTTCTAGACCTACGGCTAATTGCACGGGTAAAAACACGCCGGTGGGGCTTTCGTCAGACAAATATTTCTTTGGCATATTTTCGCCGAGCGCATTAACCAGGAATTGATGGCCTACCATGCCGCTATCGGTATCCTGCCATACGGTATGGCCGTAAAGGTTGCCATATTCGGCATTTCTCATTTCCGCCTCTGCCCGGTAAGCCGCGGCAATTCCATCGCCGGTACCGGCAATCCAGAACCTTCTTACCTTATAACCACAACTACCGTTAGCTAATACAGTTGCTTTAGCGTTGAAGATATGATATTTGCCGGTAATAATATCAAAACCTACAGCACCGATAATTTTGTTTGATTTTTTCAATAAGTCCACGACATGGATTTTATTCAAAAACTTCACACCCATTTTACGGGCTTTGTTCCTGATAGGCAACATCAAATCGATATCGATATAAGTCGTCGACCATTCTGGGGCCCAGAAAGCTGGGGTAATCACCATTTTGCCATCCGGGGTTTTAGCCAGCTTGGCGCCCCACTCTTCAAATTCTTGAATAGCCTTATAGGAACTATTGATGTATTTGGCAAGTAACTCTTGGTCATTTAAATAAAAACCGGATGTACGTACCTGAAAGTCCATAAATTTATCGGCGTTATTTCCCGGCCCCAAAAACGCAAGGATACCGCCGATTTTTGTAGCCTTGCCGGCCCAACCGGCAGTCTGCTTTTCAACAACTAATACATCAGCGCCTGGATTCTCTTCCTTTGCTTTAAGGGCGGTTACCAGGCCCCCGATTCCCCCGCCGATTATTAATATATCCGTAGATACAACTTCACCCAAATCTTCTAATGTAGACATGTCATGTCTCCTTCATCCGATTCAATATATTATTAATATGATGAGCGTAAAGGTGCGGGTATATTGGGAACTACTTCTATGCATTGGACCGGGCACCCAGCTTCACAGGCCAGACACCAGACACAGTCTTCCGGGTAGGCGACAACCGGTTTTTTGTCAGCCTCGTTCCAGCGAATAACATCGGCAAAGCAGGCATTCATACAGGTCTTACAACCCTTGCAATCACTGAAATTAATCTTTATTTCTTTCACCCAGGTTTTAGGCGTGTCCATAATTCACCTCTTACTAAATGTAAATTATTTTAGAGTCTTGCTTCTTTATTTTTAAGGAACACTGGCGGTTGATGGCAGGGTCGTGAACGACCTGCCAGATTCCCCAGAGCGCCGGCAGGAAAGCTTTAAAAGTGCTGGCTTCAGCGATGTTATGCACGCGCCAGCCACCTCCGCTTGGTTTTTTGCCGCTTGGGTGCTTCAGCATGGGCCCGGAAGGAGGCTTACTGCCGGGAGGGGGATGGGGAGAACCATGCATGCAGGAGCGTATTTTACAGCCGCCGGGGATAGCTTCCCACTGATGGGATAGCATGATCATAGCTCTAGTGCCCGGTTGCTTGCCGGTTGTACCTGCAGTCAGAAGATGTTCATAGATCCAGAAATCTTTTTGTTCTTGAGTCCCGATGTTGGGGTCTACCCATTCGATGCGGAGATCCATCACCGGGCCGTAATCGATACTCTCGGTGGCAATCTGGACGGCGCCGATGTGACCACCTATGGGCGGTTTAATCTCCCATTTAAAGCCCTTATGCTCATCAGGACACCATAATTCGTACCCTTTTTCCATGTTGACCCACCACCAATCAATCATTTCCGCCGTAACACCGGGAATTATATGGTCAACAACAATCCATCCTTCGGGGAATTTTTCTTCTGGCATTTTTTATCTTCCCTCCTTTTTTGGGTTTACCTAATAATAAGTGGTGTTCATTGATTTATTTTATCAAACTTTCCACTTGACAAAAACTGAAGGATGTAATAACATTATCGTTAATCATAGTTGATATTTTATAAAATATCAACTATGATGTGCAATATGATGTAAAACAGTAATAGTTTTACAGTAGATATCTAAGAATCTTAGCTAGTCATTAATAAAATAAAATAAAACGTGAGGAGGTAACTAATGAAAAGAATCCTGATTGTTCTTCTTTGTATTCTGGTAACTGTAGTCCTTATCCTGACAAGTTGCTCGACGAGTACCACATCAACCCCTCCGGAATCGTCTTCTCCTGCTACATCTAGTACTACAGCAGCGGCGAACGCTCCGGCTACCATCAAAATCGGTGCTATGTTATCTATTACCGGCGGAGATTCATCCACCGGGATTATGGCACAATTTGTCATTCAATATGCTATTGATGAAATTAATAAAAATGGCGGCGTCTTTGTAAAGGCTTATAATAAAAAGATTCCTTTGGAATTGGATCTTAAGGATAATCAAACTGACCCAGAAAAGCTTATGGCAGCTGCCGAGCAACTAAATGCGGATGGTTGCCCTGTCGTTATCGGTACTACTCTGGCAGGAATTTCCGCCAGTATCTTTGAGAAAAATAAGCTGCCTTTACTCGTTATGCAATGCGACGTAGTTGCCCTAACCCAGCAAGGATTTAAATATTATTTCGATACTTCTCAACTGAATAGCGGTACTGCTCAGGCCATTTTCCAGCTTGTTTCAAGTTTACCTAAAGACCAGGTTCCTACCAAGTGGGCCTTTTTTGAAGAACAGGCTGATTGGATTATAGAACTAGTCCAATATTTTAAACAGGAAGCTGCTAAACAGGGCATAAGTTTCGCCTACGAAGGTCAATATCAGATGCTGGCTCCGGATTTCAGCCAGTTGATACTGGGCGCAAAAAATGCTGGCGCTGAAGTGCTGGTAGCTTCACCTACAACACCTGATGGTATCAATATACTGAGGCAAATGCAGCAATTGAACTACCGTCCTAAAGCTATCATTTTCTTCAGAGCTGCTGGAGACCCATCATGGGCGCAACTTGGAGCGCTGGGAGACTATATTATCGAGTCGGCGCAATGGTCTTCTTTACTAGCACCCAATAATCCAAAGATAAAAGAGTTAATAACTGCCTGGAAAGCCAAGGCCGGTGCGGATGCCGGCACCGGTGCGATCGGGTCTTCTTATGCGCTGGTTCAAATAGTTGCCGCAGCAATTGAAAAAGCCGGCTCATTGGATAGAGATGCCATCCGTAATGCTATTGCTGCGGTGGATATGGATACCGTTGAAGGCCATACCACGTTCGATGCTAACGGAGTCAGGGTCAACCCCATCTTGATAGCAATGCAATGGCAAGGAGGGGCCGAATATCTTGTGTGGCCTAAAGGCCCGTCCTATAACACTAAAGATGTTATCTGGCCTATTCCTTGGGGAAAATAACAGTAGAAAATAAATAATAATTTATGGCTGTAAGTGGTGTGTTTATTACTGCTTATCTCTTGCAGCCATAAATGAATTCCTTTTTTATGCCATTATTGGAAATAGAAAATTTATCCAAATCCTTCGGCGGAGTTAAAGCAGTTAACTGCGTATCTTTCAACTTGAATCAAGGAGAAATTCTCGGGCTTATCGGTCCTAATGGGGCAGGTAAGAGTACGGTATTTAATTTGATATCCGGGGTTGATAAACCGGATACTGGGACAATAAAGTATGAAGGGCAGGATATTACTGCCATCGCGCCGTACAAAATATGCCAAAAAGGTATTGCCAGAACCTTCCAGATGGTAAAGCTCTTTAACCAGCTAAGCCCTTTAGAAAATGTCATGGTAGGCACGAATTTCGGTTGTCAACCAGCACAAAACATGACCGAAGCACGAAAAAAAGCGGAAACCATCTTAGAACTAACCGGACTTGCAAAAAAACCAGCCAAAACAGCGGCTAATCTTGGTCTGGTCGATCGTAAGAGGTTAGAAATTGCTCGTGCACTCGCAACCGGGCCAAAACTACTTCTTCTTGATGAAATGATGGCCGGCTTGAATATGAGCGAGATGGATGCTGCCATTAAATTGATTAATAAAATCCGCGACTCGGGTATAACCTTGATAGTGGTTGAGCATGTAATAAAAGTCATCACCTATATTTCAGACAAAGTGATTGTCCTAAAAACAGGAGAGAAAATTGCTGAAGGCACTCCTACCGAAGTGTGTAACGACCCTAAGGTAATAGAAGCTTATTTGGGTAAAGGTACAACGTGCTAGACATTAGCCAATTGGATGTTTTTTACGACGACTTGCAGGCATTATGGGATATTTCCTTTAAAATTGACGAAGGTAAAATAGTCACATTAATTGGCTCGAACGGTGCCGGTAAAAGTACGATTATGAAAACTATTACCGGCCAACTTAAACCGAAAGCCGGAAAAATTACTTTTAACAACAGACATATTGATAATTTACCACCCTACCGTATCGTGGAAAGCGGAATTTGCATGGTCCCTGAAGGCAGGAGATTATTCGCTGCCATGAACGTTCAAGAAAACCTGGAAGTGGGCGCTTCTACTAAAACTGCTCGGAAAGTAAAAAATAGCACCATTGCCTGGGTTTATGAGATATTCCCTGTTCTCAAAGAAAGAGCCAGGCAGCAAGCTGGGACGCTTAGCGGTGGCGAACAACAAATGCTCGCCATCGGGCGGGCTTTGATGTCCAATCCCAAAATGCTTTTAATAGATGAAATGTCGTTAGGATTAAGCCCGATTATTGTCCAGGGCATTTCGAGGATTATTAAAGAGATAAATCAATCTAAAAAACTCACCATATTACTGGTGGAACAGGATGTGCAGCTGGCATTATCACTTGCAGACGAAGGTTACATTATCGAAAACGGCCACATCGTCGGCCGGGGTAAAAGCGCCGACCTTCTCTGTAATAAACAGGTAAAAGAAGCTTACCTTGGTATCAACGCATTGAAAAAGGCTAAATAAAACGTGAGCAATATACTTCAGGTAATTATAGTGGGCATTCTTGTCGGCGGGCTCTATGGGTTGGTGGGGCTTGGCTTCGGACTGATTCAGGGTGTAATGAGATTTGTAAATATCGCTCAGGGCAGTTTTATTATCCTGGGCGGATTTATATGTTATTGGGCGGTTACGTTATTACATATTGATCCATACCTTTCGATTCCCCTTGTGATGCTTGTGATGTTCATTGTCGGTGTAATCACATATCAATTATTATTTTCACCACTACTAAAATATCCTAAAGCGGAAATGCGTCTTGATAAATCCTTGTTACTTACCTTCGGGGCAGTCTGGATAATAGATAATCTGGAGACCCTATTCTGGACCCCGAATTCCCGCGCGGTTATCACTTCCTACGGAGGTAAAACGGTCAACATATTCGGCGCTGCCGTTAGCTATACCGGATTGATCGGCATGGGGTTAGCAATCCTGACCGCCGCTATTTTGCATATCATTCTCACCCGCACCTATTTTGGCAAACACGTCCGCGCCGCTACGGAAGATGCAGGCGCCGCCAGCTTAAGCGGAGTAAACGTGCAACTTACCTACATGATTTCATGCGGAATTGCAGTAGCCTTAGCAGGTCTTGCAGGCGTGGTAGTTGTTACAAATTATTCAATCACGCCGGGCGGCGGCATAGCCTGGCTACTGACTTCTATGGTAGTGGTAACACTTGCAGGCACAGACAATATGAATTTTATGATTCCGGCCGGCATCATTCTCGGTGTAGTGCAATCCGTAAGTACGTTACTGGTCAATCCGGCTTATCAACAGCCGATCGCCCTTATTATATTTTTGCTAATAATCATGTTCCGGCCGCAAGGACTATTTTCTAGGGGGAAACGACTCGCTTGATAGGAATCAATTGGAAAACAATATCAATATCCGGGCTTGTTTTGGCCATCATGATTTTCGTGCCACTATTCATTAACCTTGGAACCGGCATTATGAACCAGCTTGTCACGTTATTAATATATATCCTGCTAGCTCAGAGCTGGAACTTAATTGGAGGTTATACCGGTCAGATTAACCTGGGAATTGCAGCTTTCTTCGGATGTTCTGTCATGGTCACGCATTTTATATGGGTTACAGGAATACCAATTGTTATTTGTGTGTTGGTCGGCAGTTTATCCGCAATTATTTTGGCCGCCCTTATCGGCATCCCAACCCTACGGTTAAAAGGCATGTATTTTGCTGTGGGGACATTGGCATTAGCTCAGGCCTTACAGGTAATTATGCAGAACATTTTTAATCGGTCAATTACCACCCGTGGGGATTATGTACAATCATATAATATAGATTATCGCTATTATCTCGGGCTGGTTTTAGTTGTAATTGTACTGATAGCCATTTACTATATCCGGCGTTCCAAGTTGGGACAAGCGCTGGTAGCTATACGGGATGAGGAACAAGCAGCCCAAGTAATGGGTGTAAACACATTTAAATATAAGGTAATATCTTTATTAATCAGCGCTTTTATTGCCGGCCTGGCCGGTGGTTTATATGCTTACTTCCGTCTCTACTTCTATTACACAGGTGATATTTTCGGTTTAAACTGGACGTTTTCAGCTGTCATCGCAGTGATAATTGGCGGCGGTGGAACACTACTGGGTCCGGTTCTGGGCAGTATTTTCCTCGTAATTCTGGGTTATATTTTTTCGCTTACTCTCGGGCAGGCAAACCTCATTGTATTCGGTTTTCTGTTTATCATCGTGATGTTGTTTTTGCCACAAGGATTAATGGGCGGTGTCGATCTAATTCGCCCCTGGCTTTCACGTTGGGGCAAAAGATCCGCTAACAAAATATAAAGTTCGGTTTCCGAATAATTTAATAGTAAATAATTGAGAGGTTTACGATGAACGAATTGTTTGACCTAACTGATAAAGTTGCCCTCGTAGTCGGCGGGCACGGCGGTATCGGTAAAGCCATAGCCTTAGGTTTAGCGGACGCCGGCGCCGATGTCGCAGTCGCCAGCCGCAACCTTGAAGCGCTCAAGGGTGTGGTAAAAGAGATAGAGGCAAAAGGCAGAAAATCAATGGCGATAGCCGTTGATGTTACTGATGAAAAACAGGTCAATGCAATGGCGGATAAGGTCGTTAAAGCTTTCGGCCGTATTGATATTTTGGTCAACGGCGCCGGACTGGCTATTCGTAAACCCGCCGATACTTTCCCGATCGATGATTGGCAGAAAGTAATGGATATCAACACCCGCGGCACCTTCCTCTGCTGCCAGGCAGTCGGTCGGGTAATGTTGCAGCAGAAAAGTGGCAGAATTATCAATATTTCCTCCGTAAGAGGCAGATACGGACTACCCGCTGGCTACGCGGCATATTGCCCCAGCAAAGGTGCCGTGGATACGCTTACTCGTACCCTGGCCTGCGAATGGGCGAAAAGCAACGTTCTGGTAAATGCCGTAGCCCCGACCATCGTTGAGACGGACCTCACCAAAGACGCCCTGGCCGACCCGGCTTACGCTAAGCAAATGAGAGACCGTATCCCGATGGGCAAATGGGCGCTCCCGGAGGACATTGTCGGTCCGACGGTCTTTTTTGCCTCTGATGCATCAAGCTTCGTGACCGGGCAGATTTTATATATTGATGGTGGTGTTACCACCTGGTAGATAGCAATTCATTAATGTAAAGAAAAGGAGAACAAGTCATGGGAAAAGAAATACTGGTAGACTTAAGCCACCCATTCGGCAACGGTTGTCCGTTATGGCCGTATTTTGCCGATGTCAAGATTGAAAGAATGCACTATATGGCGAAGTCCGGCGTCCTCTCGCAGATAGTGACGACCACGATGCATTGTACTACTCATGCCGATTCGCCGGCTCATGTATTCGAGGGAGGGCGCTTTACCCATGAAATTCCTTTGACGTGCTATTATGGCGACGCTGTAGTCTGGGA
>Ga0187886_1003453_pt1 | contig 11799 bp, 10 predicted proteins | sample June2016WEW_20_1_FD_133001 | JGI IMG/M metagenome (GOLD analysis project Ga0187886, IMG submission 133001) | Peatland microbial communities from SPRUCE experiment site at the Marcell Experimental Forest, Minnesota, USA - June2016WEW_20_150 | ecosystem: Environmental > Terrestrial > Soil >...
GAATTTGCCAGCAAGTTCGACGGCAAGATTTTCCTGCGCATCATGGGATTGGCCAGACCGCATTGGAGATGGGTAGCTGCCTTCTTGACCTTGATCATGTTCGTCTCGATGATTGATGCCTATTTCACCTATCTGACCAAACGCATCCTGGATGAGGGGATTATCCCGGGAAATGTCAATATGTTGGTCAGCATCCTAGGCCAATACGGGACCTTCATCGTGCTCCAGGCCAGCATGGTGTTTGGCTTTATCTACCTGGTAGGCATCCTGGGTGAACGCGTGCGCTACGATCTGCGCAAGACCATGTTCAACCATCTGCAACAGTTATCGCTGTCTTATTACAGCCGCACGCCGGTGGGTTGGATCATGTCGCGGGTCACCTCAGATTCGGAGCGGGTCTCCGACCTGATTACCTGGGGAGCGCTGGATACCACCTGGGCGATCATGAACGTCAGCACTTCTATGATATTCATGCTGATCATCAATTGGAAGCTGGCGCTGATCGTGCTGGCTGCCATTCCCATCCTATTGTATGTAGCCATCCAGTTCCGCCGGCGTATCCTGGCGCAGTATCGCCTGGTGCGGCGCACCAACTCGAAGATTACAGGAGCCTACAACGAAAACATTACCGGGGTAAGAGTTGTCAAAGCCTTAGGGCGTGAACCAGAAAACATCCTCGAATTCAGCCATCTGACCAGCGACATGTATAAGGCCAGCTACCGGGCAGCCTGGCTCAGCGCGCTCTTTCTACCATCCGTCCAGTTGATCGCTGCCTTGGCACTGGGCTCGATTGTCTGGTACGGCGGTTTTCAAGCCACGGTGGGGATGATCACCATCGGCGGCATCCAGGCCTTCGTATCCTATGTGACCTTTATGATGTGGCCGATCCAGGATATGGCGCGCATTTTTGCAGAAATACAGCACGCCATTGCGTCTGCTGAACGTATCTTCTCCTTAACCGATGCTATCCCTGAAGTAGCCGACCGGCCGGATGCCAACGACCCGGGCACCATTCAGGGTGAGATAGAGTTCGACCAGGTGCATTTTTCCTATGAAGATGAAAAACCAGTCCTGTGCGATTTTACCCTGCACGTCAGGCATGGAGAAATGATCGCCCTGGTAGGTCCTACGGGCGGCGGTAAAACCACAATTGTCAACTTGTTATGCCGTTTTTATGAGCCCAAAAAGGGGGAGATCCGCATCCGCGGCCAAAATTATACAGAGCTTTCACTACATGCCATCCAATCCAGGATCGGGATTGTACTGCAAACTCCTCACCTTTTCTCAGGGACCATTTGCGAGAACATCCGTTATGGGCGGCTCGATTCAACGGACGAAGAGGTCGAAGAAGCCGCACGCCTGGTAGGCGCTCACGATTTCATAAAGAAGTTTGCAAAGGGGTACGATGAGCAGGTCGGGGAAGGCGGCAATCTGCTGTCTGTCGGGCAAAAGCAGTTGATCAGCCTAGCCCGCGCCATCCTGGCCAAACCGGAGATCTTCATCATGGACGAAGCTACCAGTTCAGTGGATACCTTGACGGAAGCGCTAATCCAGAAAGGGATGCAAGCCTTGATGAAAGGCCGCACCAGCTTCATCGTCGCTCACCGCCTCTCGACCATCAAGCGGGCTGACCGCATTTTGGTCATCGAAGACGGCCAGATTTCGGAAATGGGCACACATTCTGAACTTCTACGTAAAGGTGGCAAGTATTATCAACTTTATACACGCCAATTCAGACACCAGATGGCTCAAGTGCTGGATCCGTTCCAGGAAGAGCCCAGTCTGAGCGAATCCTGAACTGACACACGATAGGTAATTTCTGGCAAGATATGGTATGTAGGTTGAAAAGCGAAAGAGAAGAGTCGTTGACAATTTGAATTACCCATAGTAATATTGGGTCGCTCGATTGGCGAGGTAGCTCAATGGTGGAGCAGGGGACTCATAAGCCCTTGGATGTGGGTTCAAATCCCACCCTCGCCACTGTGGTTTCCCCCAGTAAGGCTTGAATGGATGATGTCCAAAAAACAATGGCTTACTGACCTCAGCGTATATCTGGTTTGGTTTCCGCTTGTAGCCCTGCTTTTCTGGGTCGGGCTGCAGCTACACACGGCGATTGAAATTGGATTAATTGTCTTCTATGTGCGCGACAATCCGGCGCGAGTCGGCTTTGCCGATGTGATAGATAAATACTCTTTAGCCTTCATAGTCTGCATCTGGATTGTTGGTATTATTATTATTGAAGGGTATCTCAAGAATGGAACACTGAAAAAAACTGTGTTCAAACGTTTTACCAGGATCTTTGGGCCGGCGATGCTACTGCTTTTCCTGGTGGAGGTTTTCAACCTGCTCATGCTAGAAAAGGCTACTGCAGGCTGGCAGCGCTGGCTAACGATTGCAGGGGAACTTCTGATAGGCGGCGCAATTACCTATTATGGGTTTGTTCACCTGGGTCGGAAGAAAGAAACTGGGCTGGTTCAATCTTGAAAACAACCGGCACAAAATAAATCCTGCCGCTGTACGCGCATTTTTGATCCACTGCTATTGGCTACTGTCGCAATACCCGGGCAGGGGACATAACTAACAAAATAGATTCTTCCAACAATCCCCTTGCCAGGTGATAGAAGGGGTATGGAAGAGTGATTCTGGGGGTGAGCCAGGGAAAGGGCCTATCAAGGGCCGCAAGCGTAGATGTGCAGGAAGATTTTTTCAGGCTTGAGCGTAAATGTTTGACATTCTTACCATGCAAGACTAAAATGATAATGCAAGCCAGGATCTACGGACGAAGGAGTCAGCGTGAGTAAGTGGGCGGGAAAGTATGTGATTGGCGTCACCGGCAACATCGGCACCGGTAAAAGTGTCGTACGCAAAATGCTCGAACACCTGGGCGCTTACGGCATAGACGCCGATGCGCTCGGCCATCGCTCCATCGCAAAAGGTGCTCCAGGTTATAAACCTGTCCTGGAAACGTTTGGCAAGTATGTGTTGGGCGCGGATGAGCAGATTGACCGGAGTAAATTATCTCGGATTGTGTTCACTGACCCTGAAGCGCTGCCTTTGCTCGAAAAAATCATCCATCCGTTAGTCGACCAGGCAATAGACATGATCATACGTCGCGCCACCCAGCGAGTGATTGTGGTAGAGGCCATTAAATTGATCGAGGCGAACATCCGCAAAAACTGTGATAGCCTCTGGGTCACCTACACTCCTCCAGAATTCCAGTTATCCCGCATGATCAATAACCGCCACATGACCGAATCGGAAGCCCGCCAGAGGATGGCATCACAGCCACCCCAGGAACGTAAAATGGCTGCAGCGGATGTCATTATAAAAAATGTTGGCCCTTTTGAAGATACCTGGAGCCAAGTCGTAGCAGCCTGGAAGAAAAATGTCCCGACGGGAGCAGGTGCTGCTCCGATTTACCAGGTAGTTAAAACTAGAGCCGCTCAGGGAGACATAACCATTTTAAGGGGCAACCCTCGTAATTCTCACGAAATCGCTCACTTTATGAATCGCAATAAAAAAGCCTTCCGTTCACTCCAAAAAGATGACATAATGGCGGCCTTTGGAGAAAAAGCTTTCCTTTTATTGCAGTTGGGTGATGAATTGATGGGATTGATAGGATGGCAAGTGGAGAATCTGATCGTGCGGACGACTGATATCCTGCTGGACCCGGCAATTTCGGCAGACCAGGCGCTTCCTCCGTTGATCAGTGAAATGGAGCGAGCTTCACGCGATTTGCAGTGCGAAGCATCCTTGATCTTTGCACCTATAGAGCTTGCTAAAATGGACTCAGTCTGGAAGAACCTGGGGTATGAACATCGGACGCCTCAAACCCTGGGAATCCAGGCCTGGCAAGAGGCTGCCAGTGAAACAATGCCGCCGGATACTATGCTCTTCTTCAAGCAACTGCGTCAAGATCGCATACTACGACCTATCTGAGCATCGCTCCGGGTTTAGCAGGTGATCTTCGAAGCATGCCACCTCAGTTACAGCTTTTAGGGCTGTGTGGTTTGGGTAAAGTTAGCCGTGCCGAATTTGTTGAATGACCTTTTATTTCTCTTCCAGCGGCTCAATTGGTTAAGCATTCTCGACCTTGGCCTGGTTACATTAATATTCTTCGCCATCTTGATGATGGTGCGAGATACCCAGGCGATGGTGCTGCTGCGCGGGGTCATTCTGCTGGTCATTTTGCTCAGTCTGTTGACCAGCATGGTAAACCTGCCAGCCTTTTCCTGGCTGGTCCATAGCTCGTTACCTGCCCTGCTTCTGGCGGTTCCGGTCATTTTTGCCCCCGAAATCCGGCGCGGCCTGGAAAGATTGGGTAGGGCAGGCTCTAACACGGTAATTTGGAACCCCCAATCGGCCGCCGCTAATCTTTCCATGCAGCAGGCCATAAAATCGGTCGTTACCGCATCGGCCCGGCTTTCTGCCCGCCAGCACGGCGCACTAATAATATTACAGCGCAACGATAGCCTCCAGGAATATATCCACACCGGCGTGCAGATGAATGCCAGAGTCACCGCTGAACTGCTGCTACAAATTTTCTACCCCAATACACCCCTGCACGACGGAGCAGTAATCATAGCCGATAACCAGCTTGTTGCAGCTGCCTGTGTGATGCCGCTTTCGTCCAGCGGCATTTTGACTCGCTCACCCGACAGGCAGATGGGGCTGCGACACCGGGCAGCTTTAGGAATCTCTGAAGCCAGCGATGCGATTGCAGTGGTAGTTTCTGAAGAAACCGGTTCTATTTCAATTGCACATGCAGGGAGAATGATACGCCGGCTTGATAGCGAAAGGTTGGAAAATATTCTTCTGGCGTTTTACCGGCCTCCCGACCTTACCAGCAACCTGGGCGGCTTTTTTCGACGAGTTTTTACCAAGCCAGGCAACAGCAAGCGTCAGGAGGACTAAATGCTTTCATTTATCCGCCAATTTTTAAAAATCCTGCCTACCTTCCTGCTGCCCTTTGTCCTTGCCCTGGCGGTGTGGGCAATCTCGGTGACGGCATCGGACCCTACCGAAGAGCGAATCTATCCACGACCGGTAGAAATAGAGATGATCGGACAAAGCCCGGGTCTGATGCTGACCAGTGACATTCACGATCAAATCACCCTCACCCTGAGTGCACCTCATTCAATCTGGGATCGTCTAATCAACGACAACATTCCGGTGCGCGCCATCGTCGACCTCTCAGGCCTGGGGCCTGGAAACCATGACTTGCCGATCCAGATCCAGATTGGAATATCTCCGGTGAGAATACTTACATATTCTCCCCAGACCTTAAACTTAACTCTGGAAAGCTTGTCAAGTAAATCTTTTCCCATCCAACTGATTCTTCGGAACGACCCAGCCATTGGGTTTCAAGCGGGAACACCTCAATTGAGCCAACCTGCCGCCACCATTTCAGGGCCTGAATCCCTGGTAAGCCGTGTGAAAGAAGTAAGCGCCACTATAGATATCAACCAGGCGCACGAAAATATAAACCGCACGATTCCGCTTCAGGCCCTGGATGCCAACGAGGTGGCGGTGAATGGAATAACGATCACCCCTGACAACGTTATCGTCACCGAACAGATTACGCAAAGAGGGGGGTACCGCAATGTGGTGGTGAAAGCTGTTTTAGTTGGCCAGGTAGCTACCGGATACCGGTTGACAACTATCACTGTCTCACCGCCAGCGATAACCGTCTTCTCGACGGACCCAAGTCTGGTAGAAAAATTGCCCGGGTACGTCGAAACAACTCCCATCAACCTAAATGGATCGAAAGACGACCTGGATGTCAACCTGGGATTAAATCTGCCGAATGGCGTGCAGGTCGTTGGCGACCAGTCGATCCAGGTGCAGATTGGTGTGACGGCAATCGAAGGCAGCCTTAGCCTTTCCCGGCTAATCGTCAATGTAGTCGGGTTGGCTGAAGGGTTAGATGCCAAGGTATCTCCCGAAACTGTGGATATCATCCTTTCCGGCCCGCTACCTCTCCTGGATACGCTTACCCAGGATAAAATCCGGGTCAGTGTGGACCTGACGGGCCAGGGACCGGGTACTTTCCAGCTCGTGCCCCGGGTAGAAATGCCCTCTACCGATCTTAAACTGGAATCAGTCTTGCCTGGTTCAATTGAAGTTTATATTACACAAGTGCCAACGCCAAGCCCTACACCCAAAGAAAGTCCAACCGTTAAATGAACAAACCCGTTGTTGTGTTGGTAGGACGACCTAATGTCGGAAAGAGCACTCTGTTTAACCGGCTGGTGGGGGAACCTTTAGCGATTGTAGACAATACCCCGGGTACAACCCGAGACCGCTTGTTCGCCGAAGCGGAATGGAATGGCATTTCCTTCGACGTGGTCGACACTGGAGGAATTGATCCATCTTCAGGAGGAAAGACGCCTTTATCAGTAGATTCTGCAGATTACATTCGCCAGATCAGGTCTCAAGCTGAAATTGCGATCCAGGAAGCAGATGCCATCCTCTTCCTAACCGATGCAATTGCCGGGGTTACTCCGGCCGACGAAGAGGTTGCCCAAATTTTACGCCGCAACCAAAAAGAAATGGATGGCATGCCTTGGCCACCAGTCCTATTGGTAGTGAATAAAGCCGACAGCGAAGGTTATCGCCAGCAAGCCCTGCAGTTTTATGAACTGGGGATGGGCGAGCTTTTTGCCATTTCCGCCGTGCATGGAACCGGCACAGGCGACCTCTTAGATGCATTGGTAGCCGCATTTCCCAAACAAGAGGAGCAACCTGAAGATGAATCGGTCAAAATTGCCATCGTGGGGAAACCTAACGTTGGAAAATCCAGCCTGCTCAACCGGCTGGCAGGCGAAGAAAGAGCCATAGTCAGCCCTATCGCCGGCACTACCCGGGATGCTATCGATACTCATTTCGATTCCAACGGCATACCGGTTACTTTGATCGATACGGCAGGAATCCGCCGACGAGGCAGGATCGATCCGGGAGTGGAAAAATATAGCGTTATTCGTTCGCTCAGGGCGATCGAAAGGGCAGACGTAGCTCTGTTGGTGATCGACGCCACCAGCGGCATTACTGCCCAGGATGCGCACATCGCCGGGTTCATCCTGGAAGCCTGGAAAAGCACCGTCGTCTTAGTCAATAAATGGGATGCGATTCCCAAAGACACCTATACCATGGAGCAGTTCACTACTAAGATAAGGCAGGAGCTGAACTTCATGGATTACGTACCGATCCTCTACATTTCCGCCAAGACAGGCCAGCGAGTCGATCAGGTGATGCCGCTAGCGCTGCAGGTGCAGGAAGAACGCCTGGCGCGCCTGACTACTTCTCAGCTCAACCGTATCTTACAGAATTCACAGGACGCCCACCAATCTACCTCGCGTACCGGGAAATCATTTAAAATTTATTATGGCACACAGGTACGGAATGATCCACCCACATTCTTGCTGTATGTAAATGATCCGAGCCTGGCGCATTTTACCTATATCCGTTACCTTGAAAATCAACTACGCAAAGAATATAGCTTTATCGGCACACCCGTCCGGTTGGTGATGAAACCGCGCAGATGATTTTCCCTTGCTTGCTCCAGTAACGCGATTTATAATGAGTTGAAATCCGCTCAGACAAGATAAAGTCATTAGTTTTCTTGCCTGCTTAAGTGTGATCAGGGTGCACCTAAAAGAGCGATTTCGACTGGATTTACGAATTGATATAAATCTCTTAATGGTACGCGGAGGAATGATTGGATAATTTTCGGATGGAAGAAATATCTCCACCCCCCAACCGCTCAGTCTGGATCCGTTTTCTTTTAGAGACAATCCAGACGGTAATCCTGGCAGTGGTGCTGTATTTCATCATTGACAGTGTGGTGGCGCGTGTGCGAGTAGAAAACATCAGCATGGAACCGACCTTGCAGCCTGGAGAATTCATCCTGGTAAATAAAGTTGTATACCGGTTGGGCGAAGTCAGACATGGAGACATTATTGTCTTCCATTACCCTCAAAACCTCGCTGAAGATTATATAAAACGGATCATCGGTGTTCCTGGAGATACAGTTGTCATCAAAAATCAACAAGTATTTATTAATAATCAGGTGATCCAGGAGAATTACACCGCCGCCCCGCCTGATTACAACGGGCAATGGGTAGTTCCCAAGGATTCTTTGTTCGTTCTGGGTGACAATCGCAACCAATCATCCGACTCGCATAGTTGGGGATACGTACCCTTAAATTTGGTCGTCGGCAGAGCGGAAGTGATTTACTGGCCGTTTAACCAGGTGAAAACACTCGACCAACCTTTTATCGTTAAAGCAGCTAACGGTAACTAAAGTTTTTGAAGCCATGCCATTCATTCCAGAGCTGAGGAAATCGATATTATGGTTGGAAGGCCTGATAAAATGGGAATCAAAGCAGCAGGGGGATGCGCGCGCTGGTCAACGTTTTGGGAATGATTGAAGCAGGCGCTAACCGGCTGAGAACCGGATCTGGTGTTAGAATTAAGCAAGAAGCTCAGGCAGGTAATGGATGAACGTCACTAAAGATCACGCTAATTACACAATGCCCTGTAATGACTGCCAGGCAGGGCAGATGCACCGGACCTACTTGACGTATTTCACCTGGCTGGGTGATGAATTGATCACTGTACCTGATTTCCCCGCCTGGGTATGCGACGTTTGCGGAAAACGGGAATTCGATGTCCACGCTTTAAACCAACTCAGCCTTTTGCTGAGTCCTACTGCCGGGAAACCAGCAGCGAAGACACGCCGTTCGACGGTGCATCTTAAGACCAAGCATACTCGCCCAAGTAAAGCAGAATAATCCAAGAATAACATCTGTTTATCCGAATCCCAGGCCTCTTTCCTTCATCGAAACGAACTTATTTTGTCCAATGACCAGGTGGTCCAGCAAGTCGATATCGAGCAATTTGCCGGCTTGAACAATAGACTTTGTAAGGGCAATATCCTCCGGGCTGGGAGTCGGGTCCCCGCTGGGATGGTTGTGCACGACAATAATCGACGCAGCATTACGCTGGATAGCCGCCCTGAAAAGCTCGCCAACGCGCACCATGGATGAGTTGAGAGAACCGATATACACTTTTTCGATATTCAACATCCGGTTGCGGGTGTCAAGGTTGATTACCCACAGGTGTTCCTGGGTAAGGCCAGCCATTTCATACTGCACCAGTACAGCCGCATCGGCTGGACTGTGAATAGCTGGTTTTTCGTCAGGGGTCTCCAGCCTGAGGCGATTACCTAACTCAATGGCGGCTTTTACTTGGGCGGCTTTGGCGTTTCCCATGCCGTGTTGGTTGCACACCTCATCGAACGAGGCTCGCTGGAGGCCAGATAATCCGCCGAAGGTCTGAAGAAGGCGTTGGCCCATCTGAACTGCATTCTCTCCCTGTACCCCGACTCGCAGGAGGATAGCCAGCAATTCAGGCTTCGACAGGGCCTGTGGGCCTAACTTTGCCAGCCTTTCACGCGGCCGTTCTGACTCGTCGAGGTCAGTAATTCGGTAGGATGCTGAACTCTCTCTTACCATGACGACTCCTTGTAGACCATGCCTGGATGTGTGAAGGTTCTTCCAATCACTATACTTGAAGGGCCAAAAAAGGGCAAGAAATATCAATAGTTTTTGTAGCTCTTGAGACTTAACAAAATGACAACCATGCTATAATTTCCCTACGGAGATTGCCATGAATTTTGATCCCTCCTTTTTGAGCAATTTCATCCTTGTATCTACAGCTTTTGCAGCAGCATTTGTTGCAGCTTTGTGGTTGAGTTTCCTGTTTTGGGTATATCGCGATATTCGTAAGAGAGTGCGCGATCCATTAATCCACATCCTGGCGGTCCTGGTCGCGGCGATTCTTTTCTTACCCGGGATGCTCATATATCTGATCTTGAGACCACCACAGACGCTGGAAGATGAATATCAGCACACCCTGGAAGAAGAAGCTCTACTGCAATCTATCGAGGACAAGCCACTTTGTCCTGGCTGTGGCCGTCAGGTCCATGATGATTGGTCAGTTTGTCCCAATTGCCATACCCGGTTGAAGAAGAACTGCCACCAATGCGGCCGGTTGATGGAATTGCCATGGAATTTGTGCCCTTATTGCGGGACTCCCGCCCCTGGGATGCGCCGTGAAAACGTCACCATGGATGATGCGCTGCGCACGCTACCGACGGATAGCAACGAAGAATAGTATTCCCATACAGAAAATTTCTCGAAAACAACTTAAGGTTATAATTTAGTTATGCAAACTATTATTCCTATTGAGCCTGTAGATTATCTGGTTATCGGTCATGTTACCCAGGACCTGACCCCTAAAGGACCCACTTTAGGAGGAACAGCGTCATATGCTGCGTTGACAGCCAATGCATTAGGGTTGAGAGTAGGTATAGTGACGGCTTTTGCCGAAGGACTCCAGCTTCCGGAGTTGGAAGGGATTTCGATCTCTGCTATTTCGGATGAGTACACTACCACTTTTGAGAATATCCAGACCCCGGCTGGGAGAATTCAATACCTGCACCATAAGGCTCCTGACCTGGACCTTTCGGCGGTGCCGGAAACCTGGAGGTCTGCTCCTATCGTCCATCTTGGGCCGGTCTGCCAGGAAGTAGATCCGAACCTGGCCAAAGAATTTTCCCAATCGTTTGTCGGCCTGACACCACAAGGCTGGTTCCGCACCTGGGACGCTAAAGGCCGAGTACGCTTCACGGAGTGGCCGGAAGCCTCTTATGTGATGGAAAACGCCTCAGCGGCAGTATTGAGTGTTGAAGATGTTAAAGGTAACGAGAATCTGATCGAGGAAATGGTTGCTTCAATCCGCATCCTGGTCGTTACCGAAGGCGCAGCAGGCGCTCGCCTGTATTGGAACGGCGATTTACGCCGTTTCACCCCTCCCATAGAAACGGAAATCGATCCGGTTGGTGCAGGCGATATATTTGCTACCGCATTTTTCTTCCGCCTATATTCCACCCACGATCCCTGGGAAGCTGCCCGATTCGCGACCCAATTAGCAGCAAATTCAGTCACACGACGTGGTTTATTAGGAGTCCCGACTCCTGAGGAAGTGCAGTTTCATTTGATGGAAATTATTCCAAAAACATAATCAATGGCAAAAATTCTCAGCCTGGTCAACCAAAAGGGTGGGGTCGGCAAGACGACATCTGCAATTAATCTGGGCGCTTACCTGGGTTATTATGGGCAACGGGTTCTCATCGTAGATCTAGATCCCCAGGCAAATGCTACTTCTTCTTTGGGGATAGACAAACGGACGATCAAAAACGGTACTTATGAAGTAATGATAGGCGCCGTCCAAATAGGTAGTCACATCCTGCAGAATCCCAGGTTTAAGATCTCACTGCTACCTTCTTCGCCTGCCTTGGCCGGAGCAGAAATAGAATTGATCGAGCTTAAGAACCGAGAACACCGCCTTAAAGAAGTTTTATCACCAGTTTTACAACGTTACGATTACATCTTGATTGATTGCCCCCCATCGTTAAGTTTGCTAACCGTAAACGGCCTGGCGGCGGCTTTTCATGGAGTGATTATTCCAGTGCAGTGCGAATACCTGGCGCTTGAAGGGTTGGGCCAGCTCACCGAGACTCTGTCCAGGGTACGCGCATCTTTGTTCCCAGAACTGGTCGTGAGAGGGGTAATTTTAACCATGTTTGATGGCCGTACACGGCTGGCTCTGGATGTGGTCAGAGAAGTACGTAAATTCTTCCCCAACCAAGTATTTCAGACCATCATCCCGCGCAGCATCCGGCTGGCAGAGGCTCCTTCGTATGGAATGCCGATTTCAATTTACGCCCCCGAGTCA
>Ga0187886_1003454_pt1 | contig 11797 bp, 11 predicted proteins | sample June2016WEW_20_1_FD_133001 | JGI IMG/M metagenome (GOLD analysis project Ga0187886, IMG submission 133001) | Peatland microbial communities from SPRUCE experiment site at the Marcell Experimental Forest, Minnesota, USA - June2016WEW_20_150 | ecosystem: Environmental > Terrestrial > Soil >...
GATTCGGATGGGATTGTATAAAATGCGGTGGGACAAGTCAAGACTCAAAAATTTTGCCACTTGTTTCCCAATCTCCTTTCCCATATACTCCCTCCATACAAGCTCGTTATTCCACCGCCAACAGGAGGCCCAAAATGGCTAAAAAACCCATGACCAAGGCTCAGATCGTTTCCCATTTTGCAGGAAAATGTGAGCTCTCCAAAAAGATGGCTTCAGGGATTATTGATGAAGTCGCAGCTCTGACAGTATCCGAAACCAAGAAAGTCGGCTCCTTCACCCTTCCTGGAATCGGAAAACTTGTCCTGGTCAAAAGGAAAGCTCGTATGGGTCGCAATCCAGCTACTGGTGAGGCGATTAAGATTCCCGCCAAGACCGTGGTCAAGATGAGGGTTGCGAAGGCCGCTAAAGAGGCGATTGTCCCGGGAAAGAAATAGGACACCAGCGTAGGTCTTTTTCATCAGTAAAGGTCGGTTTTGGCCGACCGGGGCCTGTTGTCCTTTTGTTGTACTTTTTAAAATCCTTGGTGCGATGGGCGATCATTTTTGACTCGGCGTCATGGAAGGGCTGTAAATTTTCTCCATGAAGGCCTCCCCATCATCCATCTAGTAATTTTTTATAAACGAGTAATATTTTTCGTGGACCACTGCTTTCGGCCTAAGGTCAAGGTGGCCAAACCTAAGGAAAAATGATCAAGCAACCCGAAAACCAAATACGGGATCTGAAAAGAGAACTGGCCGAAATACAAAAGGATCAAGCAGTCCTCCGCCTCCAACCCTGCCGGGGAGATTCAGAAATTGGGGGGAAGGACGCGAAATTCGATGAGCTGGATAGGCGAGCAAAAGTCATAAATGGAACCATCCGGGGCATGACAAGAAAACGTCAGTTGTTGATCTCCGAATCCACCATAAGAGGAAACAACGAATCTCCCAGTTCTAAGAATTCTTCATAACGCTGTTTGGGCTCATGGAAAAAATCCAGGTTTTTCCACAAGACGGTATCAACAGCCCTTGCTGCATTCATGCAACTGCCCACCTCCCAAACCAAGAATCCCCCTCCTTTACCCTTGCCAGTACCCGAAAACTCCTCCCATCAAAGCCCAACTCGCATACAAACCGCATTCCGACGACAGGGGCGGAGATCAAGCTACCGGCTAAGAGGTGGTCAAGATGTGCGGTAAGAAGGTGGCTGGGAGGAGGCAAAGCAATCGGGGAGGAAGTAAGTAATTTCCTTAGCCATTAATGGAGAGGTCAGCGCCAGGAGGATTATCGTTGGGGGAAAGGCTGAAGGAAGTTTACGGGCTCAGGAAATCGTTGAAATAAGGCCACCGGAAAGGTTCAGGGGGAGATTTTTGCGAATAAATTTTCCGTGACGGAAGGCGGAGAGATTAATGGAAAAATTGAAATGAAAACACATGAAATTAAGGCTTCAGATTTTGAAACAAAGGGCTCAATCGTCCTCTCGGAGACCGCAGCTTAAGATTTTCCTAATTTCTGTCGAAATAGGTTCTTGAGCGCGAAACAATAACTCATAGAACGGATTCGGCATGATTTTGATAATTCAATAGAATTGGTTTTTTAGGTATCTTCGTCCAAATGAATAAAATTAATCATTAAACAAAATCCATTTAATTCTCTAACTAAACCACTGACATTGTCAGTGGTGGGGCGTGGGGGCGGAGGCCCCACACCTTAAGCGAACCAACCTTGTTGGTGAGCCAATATTCTTCAAAGAACTTTATCTACCTTATCAGGCAAGGCGAAGGACAATGTCCGGAGTCTTGCCGCATTCATAAAGCCACCGACAAGGTCGGTGGTAGTTTACTGAAGGAAAAAGGAGGAAAAAATGTCAAAAAAGAGCTTTAAAGTATGGGTAATGTCCACCCTTCTAGGGGGACTAGTCTGCCTTGGCGCAATGACGGATTCGGTTGCGGGGGTCAATATAAACATCGGTACCCCTGACCTAAATATAAGCATCGGTACCCCCCCGCCAGTCGTGGTCCCATCCCCTCCTCCAATGGCTGTTATACCCGGAACTTATGTATATATAGCCCCTAATGTTGGTGTGGACATTCTGTTCTATCGTGGCTATTGGTATCGTCCCCATAAGGGGCATTGGTTCAGCGCCCCCTCTTATAACGGACCATGGGCCCATGTCGCTCCAGCCAGAGTGCCCAGAGCCATTTTGGAGCTCCCACCCGGGTATCGCAGACTGCCACCCGGGCACCAGCGAATTCCCTATGAACATGTGAAGGGTAATTGGGAGAGATGGGAACGCGAAAAGCGCTGGCATCAAGATAAAAACTGGAGAAAGAATTGGAGTGGAGGCCACGAGGAAGCCGGGAGAGAGCACGAAGGGCACGGGGATAACGAAGGCAGAAGAGGCCGATGAGTTATGGGCCTGACAGGGGTTACCCTTTGGTCTTTCGTTTAAGGGTTGACCCCTTCAGGCCCTAGAACTTCGAAGACAGAAAAAAATACCTTTCTCTTAATAAGGTATTTGGATAATTTTTTGAGCCTGAATGAGACTCAAAAGAATGATGACTTGAACATCGAAGCCCAACTCGCGTACTGACCGCAATCCGACTACCGGGGGCGGAGATCAAGATACTGGCTAAGATGGTTGTCAAGATGTGGGAATGAAAGCGGATAGGGTAGGGGGAGGGAGTAAGGAGGCAGTAATGCTGTTCTTACCTGCTCCTGCTAGCCTAGAGATTGGATCTGGGATTGGATTTAGGATGGGATTGCTTTCCAGAATGGAGGGGAGGTAGCTCGGCCAGAAGGATCTTGAAGGAAACGAACAGCTGTTCGTTTTTGGAATTCTGTCCTGATGAATTAACCGATACGGAGCATAATTTTTCTGCTCTCATCCCCCGTCCATTCCCCGTAAATTTCGCTTGACAAAGTATTTTTTTGTACTAAATTAGATAATGATGTCAATGAATTAGGAAAAAACAAAGCAAAAAATGGATAAGTGTTCGAATCCCTTTGCCTCCACCAAATTATCCCTAAAACTCGAACCGTCCTGATGGGCAACCAGAAGGCGAGCAAGATTGCAATGGACCTTACAATTCTTCTTTGTAAGATCCCCCGTAGGGTAACTCGTGGTAACGCTTCTGGGACTCTTCCGGAGGATTATGCCAGACCCGCTATACGTTTTTGACGGAAAGGGCCTTCAGTCCCGCCAGTGAGCTAATTCGTTGGGACTCATCTACTAGAAGTATTCAAATCTAGCCTGACCTTGTAGAGGATGCTTGTGAAATGCACCGTTGTGAGTGGGCTAGCACTGCAGTCCTGATAGCCTATCATGATCTTGAATGGGGTGTACCGATTCATGAGGATCGATCCCTCTTCGAGTTTCTCATCTTGGAGGGTACGCAGGCAGGCCTGAGCTGGGAGAATATTTTGAGGAAGCGCGGTGGCTACCGTGCTGCCTTCGATTACTTTGACGCCACTGCCATTGCAGCTTATGAAAAAAGCAAGGTTCGGGAGTTGCTTGCGAATCAGAGTTTATCGCGGGTCGGACCAGCGTTACTATTTGATAGTAGAAATGAATGGCTCTCAAAAGGGTAGTTTTAGGCTCTTAAAACGGCCTTTTGGACCCCAAGAATCAGCCTTCTAAGGCGATAGAAATGCCAAGGGCTAACCGCCACTACCTTCCAGGTTATATAGAGGTCGCTAAATGTCCCTTTAAGAGCGATCCTGCCGCTAAGGTGCAAGCCTTTCTATGACGCAAAATTGTCAGAGGGTAATTAGCCATTCTTGATCATCCTTCGGAATTGAAGGATTCTCCATATTATCGCCCCCTGCCCCAGCCTTCTCCCGCCAGGGAAGAGGGAGTTTCCAGATGGAAAATAGCTAAAAAGGTTAATGTACGAGATTAATCATTCTCTTGACCTGACTATTTCCTTTTTGGTAAAAGGATTCTCAGGACATTAGAAAACCTTGTCTTGATTATCTCGCTTAAGATTCAGCCAGAAAGGGGAGAAGTCATGGAGTTAATTCTCAAGAACGGAAACATCCTGACCATGGATGAATCAGCACCACGGGCCGAAGCCTTGGCCACGCAATTCGGGCGAATTTATCGGGTGGGCAGGAGCGCAGACATCGAAAAACTGGCTGGACCAGATACAACGGTCATCGACCTCCAAGGGCAGACCGTACTCCCAGGGTTCATAGATACTCACAACCATTTCTGCCTCTATGCCCTGCTTACCAACCAGGCGGACTGCCGCCCGGCTGCCGGATGCGTGCGGGGAGAGGATGTCGTGGAGGCTTTGAGGGCTCAGTCCAAAAAAACACCACCAGGAAAATGGATTATGGGCTGGGGATATGCCTCTTATTTATTAGACGACAAAAAGGAATTAACTCGCGAGGACCTTGACCGGGCATCGAAGAAACACCCCATTTGCCTGGTCCATGTTTCGGTCCACGGAGCGGTCGTCAATAGCCTGGCTTTAAAGGAGCTGTGTTTCACGAAGAAGACACCCGACCCTCCGGGAGGGAAAATCTATAGGGATGCCAAAGGCGACCCAAACGGGATTTTAAGTGAGTCCGCTTTCATGAGCCCCTTGTTCTTCAACAGTCCTTCCATTTATTCGAAGATGATGGCTGAATACGGCCGGGAAAGAAGGGTTGAGATGATGTCCCGCTGCGCAGCCTCCTATCACCATGTTGGTATTGTGGGAGCCAATGATCCCTTCGTCGATGCCCTGACGCTTCGCACTTACCAGGAAGCGGGGGAGGCCGGTCGGTTTCCCTTTCGTCTCCATGCCTTCATCCTCAACCGTTGGGCTGATCCCCTCCTGTCCGCAGGGATCGGCCGAGGATTCGGGACGGAATGGGTAAAAATCGGGGCCATCAAAATTTTTCTCGACGGAGGGATGAGCAGCCGGACCGCAGCCGTGTCCAAAGTCTATGCCTACCCTCCCGGGGCTGGAAAGGGAATTCTCAATTATGATCAGAAGGGTATCAACCAGGAGATCGAGAAATTTGATCGAGCCGGCTACCAGGTCTCCGTTCATGCTCAGGGAGATCGCGCTTTAGACATGCTTCTTAAAGCATTCGAGCGCGTCATGACTAAGGGAAATCCCCTGCGGCATCATATCGTCCATGCCGGGAATCTCACTCCTCCTCAGATAGACCGGGTCGAAGAGCTGGGGCTGTACATTTCCAGCCAGGCTAACTTCTTCTCCCTCCTCGGCGATGGGTTCATCGAAGCCTACGGGCCGGCACGGTCCCGGGAACTCTACCGCTTTAATACCCTGCTGAAACGAGGGATCAAACTGGGTCTTTCTTCAGATTGCCCGGTGGCGGAACCCAACCCTTTAATTGGAGTGCGCGACTCCATCTGCCGAAGGACGGCGAGCGGCCAGGAGATCGGGCCGGCGGAATGCATCACGGCGGAACAAGCTTTTGCTCTTTACACTCGGGAAGCGGCCTATTTTTCCTTTGAGGAAAAAGAAAGGGGAACGCTAAAGGAAGGAAAATGGGCTGACCTGGTGGTTCTGGACAAAGACCCTATGCTTTTACCGCCAGAGGCGATTCCCAACTGTCAGGTGAAAATGACCATGGTCGGCGGGAAGATTGTGTATGATGGCCAGTAAAGAGAGTTTCTCTGCCCCGGTTGTATTTGCCGATCGTTTTTTCATGTCTGAAAAATCATTAGCTGAGATCTCTGCGCTGGGCGGATTTGCCTGGGCGGATGTTAAAGATCATCTGGAGCTGATTGATCGATTGAGTGGTTCAAGGTCTGTCCGGATCCTGGTCTCCGAATACGTCTCGATCAATGCCACCGTTCTGGAACGGGCTGTTGGCCTGAAGGGTGTGATTGCCTACGGCGCAGGGTACGATCACATCGATGTTGAGGTCGCTGCCAAGAGAGGGGTGCTCGTATGCAACTGCCAAGGAGAGAATGCGCAAGCCGTGGCCGAGATGACTTTCGGCCTCCTTCTTTGCTTGTCACGGAAAATTCATCTATCTGACCGGTACATCCGGGAGGATCATTGGAAACGGACCGAGAGCGCAGCTCTGCCAGAATGGGTAATGGGCAGGGAACTTCATGGGAAAACCATAGGCATAATCGGCCTTGGACAGATCGGGTCCCGAGTAGCCCGGATTGCTCGGGGCTTTGAGATGAAAATCCTGGCCTATGACCCATATGCCCGGGCCCAGGGGTCTATCCTGGTTGAAAACACGGGTTTAGAAGGACTCCTCTCCCGGGCGGATATCGTGACGCTTCACGTGCCTCTCACGCCTGCAACGGAAAAGATGATCAACGGCCGAACCCTGGCGGCGATGAAGCCGAACGCCTTGCTGGTAAACACTTCCCGGGGTAAGGTGATTGACGAGTCGGCTTTGTTGGAAGCCCTTCAGGAGAAACGGATCGGGGGTGCTGCTTTGGATGTCTTCGCCAATGAACCGATTTCCGGCAATCACCCCTTTGCGAAACTGGAGAATGTTGTTCTGTCGCCGCACATCGGAGCGATGACCCACGAGGCGGCTGAGCGCTTATCTGACGCCGTGGCCAGGCAGGTCCGGGATATCTTGGAAGGCCGCAGACCCCGATGCCTCATCAATCCAAAATGAAGCCTAAAAGAAAAATGTTTTTGGAGCATATTTTCTCTGCGCGCTCCGCGTCCTCTGCGGCGAAGGGTTTTCCTGAGTGCGAATTCTGGCTTTAAGGCCCAACGGTTTTGTTCTCCCTTCTATCCACACCTCTTTGGTCAAGGCCTTCCAGTCCCTCGAAGTTGAAGTCCTGGATCTTCCCGTCCCCAATTTTTCAGACCACTTCCGATCGTTCGTGGAGAACGCCCAGAGAGGGTATCAGGCCGTTTTTACATTGGACCTGGGGGCAGACCGCACATTCATGTTAAATATTAAAGATCTGCAAGCATCCTTAAGAATTCCTTGGATTATTTGGTTTGTTGATGATCCGGAAGGGTACGGATTTTCGGAGATTTGTGAACCTGATTGGACTCTTCCTTTCTGTTGGGACCAGGAAATTGTCCAAGAAAAATATTCCTGGAGCGGGATGCCCATGGCGTATCTCCCTCTGGCAACCGACCCCCTGGTTTTTTTCCCCGCGAAAACTCATTCTGGCTTCCTTTATTCGGGTGGGGTTTTTGTAGGTTCCACGGCCCACCCCAATGAAATCCTTCATAGGGTTGCCCGGACAACCCCAGAATTTTGGGAAGATGTCGAGGCCATTTGGGAAGCCTACCGCCAGGATTTTCGACAATCCCTCCATAGTCTATCTTGGATGCGGCTGGTACGAAAGACGAGCCAACCCCGGAATTTGATCCAGGCAGACCCCCTGTGTCGATTATGGGTGCAGGCGTGCGTTTATGAGGTGGGGATTAGGAAACGTCGAGAGGTGGTGTCAGGGGTTTTGGGATGCGCAGGAAGTGTCTATGGGGATGAGAGGTGGCGTGACTTTGTGGATAAAGATCTTTATAGAGGGTGGGTGGCATATGGGGATGAACTCCGGAAAATATACAGCGAAAGCACTTTCATTCTGGATGTCCGCCAGCCCCAGGCGCGGACGGGTCTAACCCAGCGGATATTCGATGCCAGCGCCTGCGGAGGTGCGGTTCTTACGGAATGGTCTCCAGAACTTGAGGTTTTATTCGATCCCGAAAATGAACTCTTATCCTTTCATAACCTGGATGAGGCCATAGAAATGAGAGAGCGTTATCTTCGTGACCCAAGGGGCGCCCAAAAAAGGGGGGAAAAGGCGATGCAGAGGGTTCTGGCTCACCATACGTACCGCAATCGGGCTGCCCGCATCCTTCAGGCCCTCCAAGAGTTCAGAGGATAGGTGATCGGAATCTGTTCTTCCGGAAATTCAAATTTTCCTGGGTAGCCCGGATTCGTCGAAAACGCCTTCGAAAAGGGGTCCGGTGAGGTAACGCCTGCCAGAATCGGGAAGGATCGATATAGCGGGCGATGCCCGAAATCGTGCCCCCGGTGCCTACGCCGGATACAAGCACACCGATTCTACCACCGGTCGGGACCCATATTTTCGGCCCAGTTGTTTTGAAGTGAATTTCCGGATTGGCCGCTTTTTTGAACTGCTGGGGCATGAAAGAATCCAGATTGGACCAGGTCAAATGCTCCGCTCCCGCGACAGCCCCAGCCATCCCATTGGCCGGGGGGCAGGATAAGGGTAGCTCCAAAAATGGCCATCACCTTTTTCCACCGCATAACATTGGTTGTTGATATGGATATAGGTTTTTGTTATGGTAGGATTTTAACTGGCTTAGCAAAAGTCGAGCTGTCGCGGGATATGCCCCAAATGATTCAGCAAGGACACGAATCGGTGCGAATTCCCTTTTATTAACGACGATAAGCATGAGAATATATAATATCTCTATATATTGGGTCCCTTAAAAAGAGGGCCTTATCCTCTGAAAGGAGAGAGTTTAATCCGACCATGAAGATTATCGACGTAAAAAGTCACGTTCTCCAGTATCCCCTCGAGAAAGAGTTGGGATACTCCCAGATGTATTTTGATCGCCGGACTGCTCATATTGTGGAAGTTGTCACGGATGAGGGCATTCACGGGTATGGCGAAGCCTTTGGAGGTGGGCAGGTGGCCTTGGCCAATAAAGCGATCGTAGAACTGGTGATTCGTCCGATGATCTTGGGAGAGGACCCTTTAGATCGGGAGAGGATATGGCATAAAGTCTACAATTTACTGAGAGATCACGGACAAAAGGGCATGCCCATTCAGTCCCTCTCCGGGGTAGATATTGCGCTCTGGGACATTGCCGGACGCTATCTGAAGCTGCCTCTTTACAAATTATTGGGCGGAGCCTTTCGTCAGTCTATCTCTGTCTATGGCTATGGGATGATGCTTCAGCGCGTCCCTGAGCTGGAAAAATCATTTGCTGGAGAAAGCATTCGGATTGTGGAAGCAGGCTATAAAGCCATCAAGATGAAGATCGGCCTGGGGGCCCCCAGGGACATTCAACTCGTCAAGGCAGTACGGGAGGCTATCGGACCGGATATCCTTCTCATGGTGGATGCCAACCATGCCTATACAGCTCGTGAAGCCATTCCGCTGGGCCGTGAATTAGAGCACCTGGACGTTTTCTGGTTCGAGGAACCCGTGGCCCCCGAAGATCACCAGGGATACAGAGATGTCTGCACTGCCTTGGACTTGCCCGTCGCCGGAGGCGAAGCAGAGTTTACTCGCTGGGGTTTCCGAGATCTCATCGCCAACCGATGCGTTGACGTTCTTCAGCCGGAGACCTGTGGCCTGGGAGGGATTACAGAGTACTGCAAGGTCTTAGCCCTGGCCCATACTTACTTTATTCCAGTGGTGAACCATGTCTGGGGGTCTGCCGTGGCCGTAGCCACGAACCTTCACCTTCTTACCGCTCTGCCTGACCTGCCTGGAGCCGCGGAACCTGTACAGCCCATGCTGGAATATGACACGACCCCGAACCGATTCCGGGAGGAATTGCTGGTTAAGCCACTGGACATTCCCGGGCAAGTCAAACGAAACGGTGGCTGGGTTTCCCTCCCTCCTGGTCCAGGATTGGGGATAGAGATTGACCTCAATTTTATGAAGAGGTTTGAGGTGAAATAACCTGTTGCTATTTCCCTACGATAGTGGGGAAATCCCGCGAAGAAGAGAAAGCCACTGAAAATTTACCCTTTACGCTGCCAGGTACTTTGAGATTCTCGTGGGGATAATTTGAAATGGAAGAGTTTAAAAAAATCATAGTGCTTGGGAACGAGATCGAAGCCCGACTGATGGATTCAGTACTTACCGAACGCAATATTCCCCATATCATGAAGTCCTATCATGACTCTGCTTATGATGGAATTTTCCAAGCTCATAAAGGATGGGGCCACATAGAGGCCCCTCTGAGATACAAGGGGGAGATCATCGCCATTCACGCAGACTTGCCCCTGAAATATCAACGCCCTGAAAATAGTTCCGAAGGAAAGGATGGCTAAAGTCCCTTTAGTCAGTTCTCTCCCCTTGATCTGCTACCTCATATCCCGCATTTATCGTGCTGGAGTTCCCCCTACGACCCAGCATTCCCCCGGGTGGATGTTGCTTGCCGAAGGGGCCCGGAGGGCGGCTTGCCTGCCTCTCTTCCAACTGGCAGTAAACAAAAAGTCCCCCTTTTCTGAAGAAATTCAATTTCTCCTCCAGCCCGTTTTGCTACCCTTTATTGACACTTACCTCGCAGGTCAATTGGCCAAATCTCTGTAACAATCTCGTTTCTGGTGACATAAAAAAAATCAAAAAGGTTGACAGTAGGATCACAATGCGAAACTACGAGTTCAAGAACTTCCCCGATGGAAGGCTTTTTCGATGGATTTGGCAACAGGATTCTACCGTGCTCATCCCCCCACCATTCATACTGTAACCCTGAGAAAGATGAGCGCCGAACGTGCGGAGTTCCCCCGTGATGATAGAGGGCTTTCAATCCAGCATCTACGGTAACGAAATTGGGCTGATTCACGCTGATTACCGTGGTGAGCAGGGTCAACGCCGGTGGGAATTTATCGAAATGAGAAGGGTTTTGGGAAGAGCCGATGTTCAAGTAGTCGGTATCCATCATGGTGTAAGAGCCCACTTGTAAATCCGTGAGTTCGGGCACCCGGCAATCAATTTCATACGTCCCAGTTCCGGCACCGGTGAAAATATCGCAGGGCAAACCGCTTCGGCGAAATTGTCGCACAACTTCGGCGGCTCGGTTCATCCAATCCAAAGAAGCCTGATAACGTTCCTCGAACGAGGAGATATGTTGAACATGGCCAGCATAGCATTGAACTCCGCGCAGACTCATCCTTGGGAGACTGTTAATCAACCCTCCCATCGCCAGCCCTTCTTTAAAAGATACACCTGTTCGTCCCATGCCAGGATCAAGATCCACAAGCGCATTCAGTTTCAAACCATATTTGCTAGCTGCTTCATCCAGCCTTCTGGCGTTGGCCGCGTTATCTACGACCACCATGAGCTTAGGATCGTGGGATAAGCATTCCATGAGGCGTTCTATCTTATAATTCGTGACCACTGGGGAAGTAATTAGGACCCCCTGAAATCCTTTATTCACCAAGACTTCAGCTTCAGAGACCTTGGCGACACAAATTCCCGCGCATCCAGCCTCCATCTGCATTTTAGCAATATGAGAGCATTTGTGAGTCTTGGCATGAGGCCGTAGCTGTTTTCCGAAAGATGTGGCATGGGCTTGCATGGCCTCGATATTTTGTTCCAGAATCTCCTTAGTGATCACGAGACAGGGAGTATCTAAGTCCAATTTGGGGATTCCTTTACACTTCCTTTCGCCCAACATTTCTATCCTCCCTTTATATTTTTCCCCAAACAGGAAATTCAGCTTACCTGGCATTTCCAAAGGAGTGTATTTAAGCAAGATAAAGAAGTCAACAGGCATAAAAATTAGGTCTTTAGACCTTGGATGATCTGAAAGCATTTTGCGGTTTTGGCCCTTAGCAGATCTATGGAAGAAAGAAGGTATGAAGGGGATAGTCGTTTTCAATAGAAAGTGGAAATAGACAAGCATAAAATGGAAAACTTATTCCATTTTAAAGGGTGTTAAAAAAGGCAAAAATAATAAAAAACAATGGGTTATCCATCAAATCCTTTCCGGTATATTGTTTGCTTTCCAAAGCTAATTAATATTTTCCACTTGGTTTGATGGCAGCGGGTTGGGTTTGGCCATCAGTTACCAGATCATCCATGAACATGGGGGGTTTATCGATTTAGAGAGTGAAGTGGGCAAGGGAACGAGTTTCCGCGTCCATCTGCCGTTGAATGC
>Ga0187886_1003455_pt1 | contig 11796 bp, 11 predicted proteins | sample June2016WEW_20_1_FD_133001 | JGI IMG/M metagenome (GOLD analysis project Ga0187886, IMG submission 133001) | Peatland microbial communities from SPRUCE experiment site at the Marcell Experimental Forest, Minnesota, USA - June2016WEW_20_150 | ecosystem: Environmental > Terrestrial > Soil >...
GTGCAGGGACGAAGCTGGGTGGCGCTGGGAGACCCTGTCGGGCCGAAAGACCAGTGGAAGAACCTTATGTGGGATTTTAAGGAGCTGTGCGATGAATATGACGGCTGGCCTGTTTTTTATCAGGTGGATAAGACACATCTTGATATGTATGTTGAGCTGGGATTGAATTTTCTAAAACTCGGAGAAGAGGCAGTTGTCGATATTCATAAATTTTCGCTGGAAGGCAATGCTCACAGGAACTTGCGCAACACCCATAATAAAATGACAAGAGAAAATTTCAGCTTTTCGATAATTGCCCCGCAGGATGTGCCGGCCTTAATGCCCAAGTTCGAGGAAGTGTCTAATCAATGGCTTGAAGAAAAGAAAACAAGGGAAAAAGGATTTTCCATCGGATTTTTCAATCCGCAGTATCTGGCGAGGATGCCGATAGCGGTTGTTAAAAAGGACGACAAAATTACAGCCTTTGCCAATATCCTGCTTGGCGCACAAAAAGAAGAGATGTCTGTTGACCTGATGCGTTTTGTGCCCGAAAGTCCGGATGGGATAATGGATTACCTGCTCACGGAACTGCTGCTTTGGGGCAAAAAGGAAGGCTTTAGATTTTTTAACTTCGGTATGGCTCCCCTTTCGGGACTTGAGAGCAGACCTCTTGCACCTCTATGGACTCAGAGCGGAGCTTATATTTTCAAATACGGCGAGCATTTTTATAATTTCCAGGGACTGCGGCAATATAAAGAAAAATTCGACCCCGAATGGCAGCCGAAATTTCTGGCCTGTCCCAAGGGATTTATTGTTCCGCGAGTGCTGACTAATATAGCGGCATTGATTTCAGGCGGTATGACGGGCATCATTAAAAAATAGAAAAATAAGGTAACAAAAAAGCCCGTATCCGAAACTGCCGAATACGGGCTTTTATTTTTTTAAAAAATTTCTTATCGCTGGATACGGCCTCGTGAACCTTTAATGAAGTTTTCTACCTGTTCGAGAGTTACCATTGTCGTATCTCCCGGCGTAGTCGTCAGCAAAGCGCCGTGTGCCCAGCCGAGTTTAACCGCTTCTTCATACGTTCTGCCTGTGAGCAGGCCATAGAAGAATCCTGCTGCGAAACCATCGCCGCCGCCGACTCTGTCGTAAACATTAAGTTCACAGGTCGGAGCCTGATAAACTTTACCGTCAATCCATGCCACTGAACTCCATGTATGATGATTAGTGTTATGTTCTTCGCGAAGTGTAGTCGCAACAGCTTTCACGTTCGGGAACTGCTTTATAACTTCGCCAATCACCGAGATGAAAACGGATGGGTCGAGTTTGGATTGTTTAACAACGTCCGGGCCTTTCACGCCAAGGCCGTCCTGCATATCCGCTTCGTTGCCGACCAAAACATCGACGTTCTCAACGATTCGATGCATAATTTTGAGGGCTTTTTCCTGTCCGCCACGGAATTTCCAGAGTTTGGCGCGGTAGTTGATGTCGAAACTGGTAACTGCACCTTTGGACTTTGCGTATTTCATCGCTTCAATAATCAGCTCAGAGGTTGATTCTGAAAGCGCGGCGAAAATTCCGCCGCTGTGGAACCAGCGAACGCCGTCCTTGAAAATTTCAGCCCAATTAATATCGCCGGGCTTAAGCTGAGCGGCGGCCTCAATAGCACGGTTGTAATCGACTTCCGGAGTACGAACGCCGTAAGCTCTGTCACTGTAAACCAGCGCCATATTCGGGCCCTGAACGCCGTCACGCTCGAACCATTTGTAAAACGGTTTTACGCCCATAGCCCTGACACGTTCCTGTATCAAACGGCCGAGACGATATTTCACCATCGCCGTCGCGATGCCGGTGTTCAGCTCGAAGCAGTCTGACAAATCTGCGGCGACATTATATTCGCCTCCGCTGACGTATGCCTGAAAGGTTGTCGCTTTATGAAATGGAATAATTCCCGGGTCCAAACGGCATACCAATGCGCCAAGAGACAAGAAGTCCAGTGCGCCTTTCTTGGATACAACAAGTTTACTCATATCAAACCTTCCTTTAAATCATATTTGTAAATTATATTAAGCTATATAAGTTGATGCGCTGGTTGTGCCGCCGCGGCCTGTCCAGTTCGTATGGAAAAACTCTTTGCGAGGCTTATCAACGCGCTCGTAAGTGTGAGCGCCGAAATAATCCCGCTGAGCCTGCAGCAGATTTGCCGGCAGTCTTTCGCAGCGATAACCGTCATAATATGCAAGAGCAGAACTAATGGTCGGCATTGGAATGCCCATATCAACGGCAGCCCTGACAACCCTTCTCCACGAACTCTGTGCTTTCTTGACCGCGCTTTTGAAGAATGGGTCAAGCAGCAGATTTATGAGTTCCGGATTTTTCTTGAATGCGTCTTTTATTTTACCCAAAAATGCCGAGCGAATGATACAGCCGCCTCGCCACATAAGAGCGATTCCGCCGTAGTTGAGATTCCAGCCGGATTCCTTGGCGACAGATCTCATAAGCTGATAGCCTTGTGCGTAACTTACGATTTTAGAGGCATAGAGAGCCTTTCGCAAATCTTCTATCATTTTTGTTTTATCGCCTTTGTAAGTTTTTATGGGGCCCGCAAGAATTTTCGATGCCGCGACTCGCTCTTCCTTCAGTGCCGAAAGACATCTTGCGAAAACTGCTTCGCCGATGAGCGTCAAAGGCTGGCCGGCATCGAGAGCAGCGATGGCTGTCCATTTTCCTGTGCCCTTCTGCCCTGCCGTGTCGAGAATTAAATCGACAACCTCATTGCCCTGCTCATCCTTATACCCAAGGATGTCGCGGGTGATTTCGATAAGGTATGAATCAAGCTCGCCTTTGTTCCACTCGGCAAAGATGCTGTTCATTTCGGTATTTGTCAGGCCCAGACCCTGTTTCATCATTTGATAAGTTTCGCAAATCATTTGTATGTCGCCGTACTCAATGCCGTTATGCACCATCTTGACGAAATGACCGGCGCCATTTTCGCCAACCCAGTCGCAACAGGGTTCGCCTTCTTTGGTATGAGCGCAAATTTTCTGGAAGATTGGTTTTATAGCAGGCCATGCAGCGGACGAACCGCCGGGCATAATAGATGGTCCGGTCAAAGCGCCTTCTTCGCCGCCTGAAACGCCTGTGCCGATATAGAGTTTGCCTTTGCTTTCGACATATTTTGTTCTGCGGGTCGTATCGGGGAAATGGCTGTTGCCGCCGTCGATGATGATGTCGCCGTTTTCAAGGTGAGGCAGAACCAGTTCGATAAAATCATCGACCGCCTGGCCTGCTTTTACCATCAGCATAACTTTGCGCGGCGTTGCAAGATTTGCACAAAGCTCCTGGATAGAATGGCAGCCGATTATTTTTTTGCCTTTCGCTCTGCCGTTGACAAAGTCGTCGACTTTCGAAACGGTACGATTAAAACAGGCAACGGTAAAGCCTTTGCTTTCCATATTGAGAATAAGATTTTCACCCATTACAGCAAGACCAATAAGACCTATATCAGCTTTCGACATTTCAATTTGCTCCTTAATTTAAATTATTTATTAAATCTGCCTTTGTATGCCCACAGGCCCAGACCGGGGTTGGAGATGAAAAATATTTTCTCTCCATCGGGCATAGTATTAAAACCATTTTTAAGTTTATCTGGATTGTAACGTTTCATCATCTCGGCAAGGTCGCCGTATTCGAAATTAACCGATTCGATTTCTTTCCTTGTTAATTTTCCGGGGCAATAAGTAATTTTAAACCTGCCCTCGCTTGAGCCGTGGATGAGATGCGCCGCTGCGCTTAAATTTGCTTTCAAATCCTCATTTTTATTTACATATTCGAGGACTTTTGGCGTTCCGACGTAGCCGTATTTCCTGATTAGCGCATCTATCTGCTTGTCTTCGCCGAATTCTCTTACGCCCGGAGCAAGCACAACCAGTTCGCCGCCGTCGGCCATTGCCATTCTTGTTCGGTATATGCTTTTGTTGCCCAGCCAGGTGCTTTTATATTCGTGCGGGTCAAGATAAACGACCGCTTTTTTGAGCGGCTCATCGAGCATAGTAAAATTGGTCTTTAAGCAAAGGTCGGATGCGAGGTTGAAACATTCGGCATCGTCGCCGACAAAAAGACCCCTTGTATGGGTTTTTCTTTTGTCGTCCGATGAGACAACAGTAAGAGCATAAACAATCGGCATATCTTTAAGAAAATGCTCATCAGCGTAATTAAGGACTTTTCGCACGGCGTTATCCGCCCTGCCCATAATTTTTTCCATATCGCAGACGGCGCCGAGGAAATGACTCTTGTTAATGCCTTCCGGGCCGCCGAGGCCGACGAAAATATTTTTATTGTAATTGGCCATACCGATAACCTCGTGAGGCACTACCTGACCAATCGACAAAATTAAATCAAAGCCGCCTTCGACGAGCAGTTTATTAACCTGGGCCGGCCAATCGTAATCTACTTTTCCGCCGCTGACTTTCTTTATGAAATCGGCGGGCACTTTGCCAAGCGTAACAGTATCGGTGCGCCAATTATATGTCCTGAAAAGATGCAGAGGCGTATCGCCATACATCTTTTTTATTTCCGCTTCCGTCATCGCAAAATGTGTCCCCACCGCGGGCAGAATATCGGTAAGTTTATCGCCATAATACAGCCAGGCCATATTGGTAAGTTCGCCTGCCCGCGAATAAAACCGCGTAATGTCCGGACCGATTACGAGGACCTTTTTTCGTTTGCCGAGCTTATCGAGAGCGGCAAACAGACCCTTCTTCAGGTCGTCGGCGCTCAAACTTGTTTGCGGGTTTCCGGTGCTATAATACAACATAAAAAATCATAACTCCTTTATGTGTAATAAGTTAAAACCATAAATAATTGGTTCATTTTCAGAACCACCTTATATAGCAGAATCGGGGGTTGTTTTCAAGAACTATTATACTTATTTAGCAAGTCCAAGGCAATGACGCAGTAATGGGCTTTTGCTTTACAATATTCGCCGAAAGGGTTATATTTGCTTTTTTATGCCGGTGTAGCTCAACGGTAGAGCGCAGCTTTAAAAAGTAAAGATTTATCATTTTTAGAGGAAAAAAAATGCCAAAAATTATCATTGCTGGACTATTTTTGTTGGCTCTGGCCGGTTGCATAGACAGCCAGACAAAAAGATATTACGATTCGGCCGCGGCAGATTATGGCGAATGCCCACAGAACTACGAACAAACGATTAAAAATATAGTGTCTGAGACATTAAAGGACCCGTACAGTGCCCAATACAGATTTGAAGCTCCATACAAAGGATATGCAAACAAAGGGTTTCAAGGCAGGGAATATGGCTGGATTGTTACAGTTGGGATTAATGCAAAAAATAGTTTTGGAGCATATACGGGCGAACAGAAACATTCATATTTATTTAGAGGTGAACATATGGAGTTTGAATTTTGGACGTTTGATCAATAAGCAGATTGTAGTTTGCTAACAGTTTTTCGTCTCCGATGTTGCTTTTATCGCTTTTTGAAGATAAAATAGACAAACTTAAATCTGCGTTTTGAAAACAAAACCGCATTATTTAGGTATTTGCCGGTGTAGCTCAACGGTAGAGCGCGGCTTTCGTAAAGCCGAGGTTTTGGGTTCGAATCCCACCACCGGCTTTTGACAACGACAGTTGTCATTTCGAGCGCAGTCGAGAAATCTTATTCCTGGGAAATAATATGAACAATCCAGAAAAAGCAGTTGAAGCATTTAAAGGTGGCCTTTCCTGTTCGATGGCGGTTTTCGGAGAATATTGCGAAAGGTTTGGCCTGGACAAAAAACAGGCGTATAAAATCAGCAGCGGATTCGGCGGCGGTATGCATCTTGACCAGACCTGCGGTGCGGTAACCGGAGCGATAATGGCTATCGGATTAAAATACGGCAGAACACGGGCTGACGATATAGATGCCAAGATGAAGACAATCCAAAAGGTAAATGAATTTGCCAAAAGGTTTAAGCATCGCCACGGCTCAATTGGCTGTACGGAACTTATAGGCTGCAATATCAGTACACCCGAAGGTTTCGCAGAAGCGAAAAAGAATGACTTTTTTAAACAGAAATGCACCAAATATGTCCAATCCGCGGCGGAGATTCTGGAAGAAATGCTTGCCTGAATTATTACAGCTCCCTTGCCAGAGCGGCGGCGCCGATAATGCCGGCATCTTCTCCGAGAGTTGCGAAACAAATCTCAACTGTATCCTCTTTTTTAATTTTCCAGATATGCTGTTTGAAATAATATTTTATCCTGTCTAAAAGCGGTTTTCCCGCCGCAATCATCCCGCCGGCAAAAACGATTTTTTCAGGCTCAGTGCAATGCAAAGCATTTACACATAGCACTGCTAACACCTCGGCAGTCTCATCGGTTATCTTTTTTGCAAGCGCATCGCCTTTTGCTAAATGCTGATAAACATCTTTACTGGTTATCTGCCCGTTTTTCTCCAATACCGCTTTAAGACTTGATTTTGCGCCTGCTTCTATCGCTTCTGCCGCCCTTCTGGCGGTGCTTGAAGCCGATGCGTAAGCTTCAGTGCAGCCTTTCTGTCCGCAACCGCATAATCTGCCATTGACATTCACAATTGTATGCCCCAGTTCAGCGGCGTTATCTCCGCTGCCGTGGAGCAGTTTGCCGTCGGATATAATTCCGCTGCCGATGCCGGTGCCGAGCGTGAAGAATACCATATCCTTTATGTTTTTGCCCTGACCTGTGGCAAATTCACCGTAGCAGGCGGCATTAGCATCATTTTCGAGAACTACCGGCTTGCCGAGTTTTTTGCTGAGCATTTTGCTTATCTGCACATCGGTAAATTTCGGCAGATTCGCACAGCGGATAAGTATGCCTTTTGAATATTTTGCCGGACCAGGCGTGCCGATTCCAACAGCTTTAACTGTTTTAAGCGGAACTTTGCTGTTTGTCGCCATCGACTTTATAGTATCAGCCATTCTATCTATAACGACAGCAGGCCCCATTTGCGCATCTGTCGGAATAGAAGTCTTCCACAGCAGCTTTAAATTTGCAGAAAAACAGCCGATTTTGATATTCGTGCCGCCGAAATCTACTCCAATGAAATTTTTATTTGCCATAACCATCCGGATTTTTACTGTGCCATTGCCAGGCGGTTTCAACGATTTTCTCAATCGCAGGATATTTTACTTTCCAGCCGAGCTCTTTAATCGCTTTCGAAGCATCTGCCGTCAGCACCGGAGGGTCGCCCGGCCTGCGGGCAACTTCGGTAACCTTGAAATCTTTGCCGGAAACTTTTTTAACCGTCTCTATAACCTGCCGAACCGAATAACCTTTGCCGTTGCCAAGATTGAATACCAGTTCGCTTTTGTTTTCGAGTTTTTCAAGAGCCAGTAAATGCGCCGAGCATAAATCCTCGATGTGAATGTAATCTCTTATGCACGTTCCGTCCGGCGTCGGGTAATCTGTGCCGAAGATTTTTATATCTCCTCTTTTGCCCATCGCAGCGGCAATTACCAGAGGAATAAGATGTGATTCCGGTTTATGGTCTTCGCCAAGAGTACCGTTTCCGCCTGCGCCGCAGGCATTGAAATATCTCAAAGCGGCGTAATTCAGTTTTCCAGTCTGGCTTTGAAAATGGCACATTCGCTCGACAGCCCATTTTGTTTCGCCGTAAGGATTAATCGGTTCTTTCGGAAGGTCTTCAGTGATTGGAACGCTTTTGGGCATACCATAAACAGCGGCCGAGCTGCTGAAGACAAACTTTTTAACGCCTGTTTTCTCCATCGCAGCCAGAAGAATCAGGGTATTGCAGACATTATTGCGATAATATTCCAGCGGCTTTTCGCATGATTCGCCAACCTCAATAAAAGCGGCAAAGTGCATTGCCGCATCGATTTTTTTCTCTTTGAGGACTTTTACGAGCAGGTCAAAATCCGCAAGGTCTCCTGTAATCAGCTCCTGTCCTTTTACAGCCTGTTTGTGTCCTTTGCTGAGATTATCAAAAACAACAGGTTTATGCCCCGCCCCGGCGAGCATAGCCGTCATATTGCTGCCGATATACCCCGCCCCGCCGCAGACAAGAACGTTCATTCCGCACCTCTTTGAGATTTGAGATTTGAGATTTCAAATTTCAGATGTGCGGGATTCATTATTTGCTGCCCTTCTTTTTGCCTGTGATTTTTTTATCAATTTTGTCGAGTATAACTTTTTCGAGCCGGCTGTCCCTGCCGATATCTATCCAGTCCATCTTTTTTGCCTGTTCGTCATTGATAGTCAATTTCTGCATCGTTTCGTTACTCCCGGTAAATAAACTTTGTGCTTGTCCGGCGCTGTCGATATCTTTTTCCGGAATAGAAAGCCTTTCTCTTTTGACCGTGCAGACAATACAAACCTGTCCCTGAATTTCATTAAAACCAAGCTCAACAGTTCGCTGAATACTGTGGATGTTAGACTGCGCTATGTTATATCCGCCGACATTGTCTTTGCGCCAAAGCTCGAAAAATTGGCTGCCTGTCTGCGGCTTAGTTGTCATTAAGTGTAGTGTGGGGTCGGACTTATCGATAACAAAGTTCATACCGATAAGAACAAGCTCGGAGGATTTCATTGCCGAATTGATATCAACACTCGAAAGACATTTCGGCTCAGGTGCAGCCATCTGCTTTTCAGTGCAACCAGAAAAGAAACAAACTAACGTAACCAGCGTCCAGATAATAACTTGCTTTGCCATTGTCAATCCCTTTAAATTCACAAGTGAAGGAATTATAAACTGTAACTAATTAACTCTCAAGAGTTAATTAGTTGATAGTCGCTATGAAAAAAACACCAAAATCATATAAAAACAGGGGTAAAAAATCAAAACTTGTCCGCCTTTTACCCGCCTCAGGCGGACCGATACCCAAAACGTTATCGTACAAATCTTCAATTTTCATTCTTCAATCGAAATCAGTCTCAATAACCCCTTTGGTTGACTGATGATACAGTCAGCTCCTGCTTCTATAAGTTCACCTCTGCCTCTGAAGCCCCAGCTAACGCCTACAGCTTTGATACTTGCGGCTTTAGCCGTTTGGACATCGATTTTACTATCTCCGACGAAGATTGCTTCCTCAGGTTTAACTTTAAGCTGCGCAAGCACTTGCAATACTGCGGTTGGCTCAGGTTTTACAGCTACTGCTTCAATTGTGCCTTTGACAATTTGAAACAATCCATTGAAGAAATGACTCACGATTTTCTGCGCCATTTTTTCGTCTTTATTAGTTAGAACTGCCAATTTGAATTCTCTTTTTGAAAGTTCAGTTACAACCTCTTGTAATCCATTATATGGCCGGGACTTATTAAGACATATTTGCATATATTTTTCGCGCATTTTCACAAGGACTTGTTCTATAAGTTCTTGTTTGTCGGTTGGAAGTGCCTTGCTTATAAGTGTTCTTGTTCCTTCTCCGACCATTTGCTTAAATGCTTCGGTGTTATGGACTTGCTGGCCGAAAAATTTTAGCGCGTAATTAGTTGCGTCCGCCAGGTCTTCCAAAGAATTTACAAGTGTTCCGTCAAGGTCGAAAATCACAGCTTTATAACTCATTTATACCTCAAATATTATGATTAATTTAAACCGGCAGTTTAAGAAATATTGCTTTTAAAGTCAACAAATCAGCTTTTTTAAGAAGAAATTTAATTGATTTTACATAATTCTTGCAAAATCTAACCTTTTTGTTATAATATATAGTTAGTTGCTCCAATTCTGCAGCCTGAAAGGGAGCTATGGATATATCGTTAATTTTATTTAAAAAAGACGGTACGAAAAGAAATTTTCCTATCCGTAACAAAGCCACAACCCTCGGCCGCGGCGTGGAATGCGATTTATGCATACCTTTGCAGGTCGTTTCCCGAAAGCATTGCCAGCTGAGCCTGGAACCTAATGCGCTAAAAATTCGCGACCTCAAATCCAGCAACGGCACTTACGTCAACGGCACTAAAATCGATGGCGAAGCCACCGCAATGCCCGGCGACCGCATCCAAATTGGCCCGTTGATTTTTACTCTGCAAGTCGATGGCCAGCCAGCAGATATAACTGCCCCCGATGACGCCTTAATTAAGCTTACGCCCGACACTGCAACAGCCGACCCCGAAGAAATGAACCGCAGCGCAACATTTACAGGCTAATCTCTGTTATTGGGCCTAAATATGCAATTTCAACCGGTTTTTCACCCCCAGATTGCAGATTACTGGACTTTACCAATCAGAAGCTTTGGGGCATACCACTCGCGGCAAGAAATTACTTGACTTTGATGTTACAAGTCTGGTAAAATTCTCATAAGATATCTATTGCTATAAAGTTAGCAAAAACATTTAAAGAAGAAAAAGAGTCGGGAACGGACCGGGAAGAGGAAAGGATGCGAAGAAAGTTTGTGTTTATTTTTAGCTTTCCCGCTTACTTTAAGGGAAAAGCTAAAAGGTTTGGCCTTAATTTAATAAGCCGGGGAGTTCACCAAGGTTATTTGGGCTCTCTCTTAATTAATAATAAAGCTAATTAAAACCAAAGCCGCTATCGGCTTTGGTTTTTTGTTTTAATCTTCACGGAGGAATTGGTTTCCAGACAAGGACGCAAAAAAGATAAAAGGCCGGTTTGCGCATTGGTCGCAACCGGTGAAGAAAATTAATTTTATTTATCTATAGGAGGAAGGGAAAATGAAGAAGTTATCAATAACTGTAAAAGTAAAAGCAATTACCGGTCTGCTATGCTTGTTAGGTCTGGCGATGCTGGTCGCATCGGCCAATGCACAGCCTTTTCACTTTACTATCACGTCCGACCAACGCGGTGGAACTGACGCAATGCAACCATTCGGCAGCCGAACCTTTCAGGCGATTAAAGACAAAGTCGGTGGTCCGGGCGCTTTCCACGTTTTGTGCGGAGATATTGATTATGCCGCTACGAATCCGTCAAATCGCACGTTAATAGACACCTATTTTGGCTCGAACTTCCCCTGCTACGGAGTTGTTGGCAATCACGATGCAGAATCGCCTACAACGGATATGCAGTGGCTTCGGGACGAATATAACAACGGCCACAGCGTCAGGACTCCGTTGCAAACTTTAATCAGCCGGCCGGGCCCGACCGGAAGCGTCGAAACAACATATTCATGGGACTATGGCAATGCTCATTTTATCGTCCTGAACTGTTATTGGGATGGCAATACAATAGCCAACAGCGACAGTGACCATGGCTTAATTCATGGTGATGCCAGTGGTGATATAAAACCGGCGTTACTTACCTGGCTAACGAATGACCTGGCGGCCACCAGCAAGCCTTTTATCTTTATCTTTGTGCACGAACCGGCCTTTCCTTACAATCATCACTACGGCGACAGCCTTGACAAGTACCCGACTGACCGGGACGCTTTCTGGTCGCTTTTGGAAAGCCATAAAGTTTCGGCCGTTTTTGTTGGTCATACACATTATTACTACAAGCATCAGGGCGACAAACGCGGTTGGACCTACGATTATCCCACCATTAACAGTTGGAGAACGCAGGACCCCAATATGGCCGGTAAATATGGCAGGGTCTGGGAAATCAGCACAGGCAACGCCGGCTGGACACCAGGAGGTGTTACAGCGGGCCCAACTCAAAATGATTACCTTCCCACTAATCTGCAGTGGAACGGCCTGGAATTTATTGATGTTAATGTAACCGAAGATTTCGCAACTGTCAATGTATACCGCGATATTCGTCCGCTTTCAGACTCAAATACAGGCTTGAACTTTACTCTGGCCGACACCATATCCATTAACGGCGACTTTCTTGCTTATAATGACTGTGTGTTTGACCCCTGCCTGGTCGA
>Ga0187886_1003459_pt1 | contig 11785 bp, 12 predicted proteins | sample June2016WEW_20_1_FD_133001 | JGI IMG/M metagenome (GOLD analysis project Ga0187886, IMG submission 133001) | Peatland microbial communities from SPRUCE experiment site at the Marcell Experimental Forest, Minnesota, USA - June2016WEW_20_150 | ecosystem: Environmental > Terrestrial > Soil >...
CCGTCGTGATACCGAGTGGATGGGACCGATTTTTTCCGCTTTGGGAGTGACCGTTGGTTGTTTGAACCACGAGAAGGCCTATCTTTTTAATCCTATCCCGCTTAGTCGGGGCATCGAGGAGCAGGAAGGGGAGACTCCTGAGGAAATGAGGCTTGGACAAGGTAGGTTTTTGCGGGAAGTTCCGCGTCGGGAGGCCTACCAGGCCGACATTACCTACGGAACGAACAATGAGTTTGGTTTTGATTACCTACGCGACAACATGGTCTATGATCCTTCCCAAATCTCTCAGGTCAATGGAAAGGGGGAGGAAGGCGCCCACCACTACGCAATTGTGGACGAGGTAGACTCTATCCTTATTGATGAGGCCCGTACTCCTCTTATAATCTCTGCCCCCCAAGAGGAAGCGACTCAGAAGTATTACGATTTTGCGGGTTTGGTTGCAAAACTTACTCCTCAAATTGATTACGCAGTTGATGAAAAATCTCGCACCGCAACACTAACCGAGGTGGGGCTACGCAAGGTGGAGCGGATGCTTGGGGTTTTCAACCTTTACGAGCGTGACTTTGAGAGTGTGCGGCAAATTGAGCAGGCGCTTAAGGCGCGCTCCCTCTTCCAGAAAGATCGCGATTATATCGTCAAAGATGGTCAGGTAATAATTGTGGACGAGTTTACAGGCCGCCTGATGCTCGGTCGACGGTACTCGGAGGGGTTGCACCAGGCAATTGAAGCCAAAGAGGGGGTAGCAATCCAGAAAGAAAGTAAGACTTTGGCGACGATTTCTTTCCAGAATTACTTCCGCATGTATCAAAAGCTTGCGGGAATGACGGGAACTGCCGTAACCGAGGCGGAGGAGTTTTCCCGGATCTATAACCTTGAGGTTTCTGTAATTCCTACGAACAAGCTCATGATTAGGGTCGACAACCCCGATGTTGTTTACAAAACCGTGGGAGGAAAGTTTAAGGCGGTGGCGGATGAGATTGAGGAATGTCATCGGCGGGGGCAGCCAGTTCTTGTAGGTACTACCTCGATTGAGAAGAATGAACTTCTCTCTAAGCTTTTGAAGAGGAAGAATATTCCTCACGAGCTTTTGAACGCAAAACATCACGAACAGGAGGCGGGGATTATCTCTAAAGCTGGGGAGAAGGGAGCGGTTACGGTTGCGACTAACATGGCTGGGCGAGGAGTAGATATCGTCTTGGGTGAGGGAGTGCGGGAGTTAGGTGGGCTGCACGTTGTTGGAACTGAGCGCCATGAGGCTCGCCGTATTGATAATCAGCTTCGTGGTCGCTCTGGGCGACAGGGTGATCCGGGATCGTCGCGCTTTTTCGTTTCTCTTCAAGATGACCTAATGCGGATCTTTGGAGGGGAGACGGTGGAACGGGTGATGGATCGTTTTGGGATCGCTGAGGACGTTCCACTGGAAAGCCGCTTTGTTTCTGGAGCAATTGAAAACGCCCAAAAGCGAGTTGAAGGGTATAACTTTGACCTTCGGAAACACCTGGTGGAGTACGACGATGTTGTGAACAAGCATCGGGAGATTGCCTATACAATTCGGCGCAAGATTCTTACGGGTGGGGAGGAAATGGGAGAGTTTCTGCTTGCCAAGCTTGTTCCTTTTTCCTCGACGGTTGGGGAGGTTTGGGAAAAGTACAAACGGGATTTGGGGGAGACTTGGTTAAAACTGGTGCAGCAACTTTCTCTTCAGGTTTTTGACCTTCTCTGGATTGAGCATATCGACACTATGGATGAGCTTAGGCGTGGTATCGGTTTACGCGGTTACGGGGGGAGGGATCCGTTGGTAGAATATAAAAAAGAAGCGCGGCTTCTCTTTGACCACTTGATCAATGAGGTTTGGGCTACGGTTTCCGATCGACTTACTAGAATTGAGATAAAAAGGAAAGAGGAAGGTTCTGCCCCAGTTTCCCAGCCATCTAATCGTTCGGTTTCTTTGCTTCACCCTGCTGTTAACCTTAGTGGGGAAGTGGATCGTTCGCAGGTTCAACCTTCCGCTCAACCTGCCGCAAAGAAGAAACTTGGTCGCAACGATCCCTGTTGGTGTGGAAGCGGAAAAAAGTGGAAGAAATGCCATTACCCCCAACTTCCAGCGTGGCGGAAGTTAAGCGACCGATTGTAAAGTCAATCTTTCTTGATTCTTACCTCGCCAAGATCCGGAACATTAAAGGAGGGGAGCACGGACACATTGGGTTTTACATTGGGGACGAAAAGGCGATTAGCAATGATACTCCGACCCGTGTTCCTAGATAGCATCGCTGGGATTAATTGCTATTCTTAAAGTGCCAATGGTCCAGATCTTTATCTACCTTTTGATAGCTCATGCGATAGGGGATTGGCTTATTCAGACTTCCTGGATGGCGAATGAAAAGTCCAAGCATCTTGCGCCGCTTCTAGCACATGTCTTTACCTACCATATTTTTACTTTTGGGGCCTTGTATCTCGGGGGAGTGGATTTGCTGGTGGCGGTTTATGCAACCTTGTTTTTGGCGGTTACGCACGCTTTTTTAGATAACCGCCGTTTTGAGTTTTGGTGGCTGCGAACGATTAAAAAAGTTAGGGATGAGGAGATTCCCGTTTGGCTACTTCTTGGGGTTGACCAGTCTTTTCACCTCGTTCTAATTGCATTGGTGGCGCTTTGGCTTGCTTGAAATGGAAAGAATGCCCCTGAAAGTTGGCGCACATGTTTCCATTGCAGGCACGTTAGACCAAGCTATCGATCGTGCCGTGGAGCTTGATGCCAATTGTATCCAAATCTTCGGTTCAGCTCCTCAGAGTTGGCAAAGCTTCATCTTTCCCTTAGAACAGGTTGAAGAGTTTAACCGAAAGAGGGAAGTGGCTGGGATCACACCTGTTTTTCTACATGCAATTTATCTTATTAATCTTGCTTCCCAAAACCACTTCATCTTGGGGAATTCAATCGCTTCTCTTGCCCAGTATCTAAAGTTTGGGAGTTTGCTGGGGGTGGCTGGAGTGGTTTTCCACGTCGGTTCTCATAAAGGAATGGGTTTCGGCTCCGTTGCGGGCCAGGTAGTGGAGGCAGTTTCCCAAGTTTTGGCTCGGACGGAGGGAATGCGTATTCCAGGCAAGTTGATTATTGAAAATAGCGCGGGCGCCGGTGGAATTATTGGAGCAAACTTTAAAGAAATTGGATTTTTGGTGAAGTCCATTAACAGTCAGAGGGTAGAAGTTTGCTTAGACACCGCCCATGCGTTTGAGTCTGGTTACGATTTAAGGACTAAAGAGGGGTTGCGGAAAATGTTGGGAGAGTTTGATCGTGAAATTGGGTTAGAAAAACTAGTTTTGGTTCACGCCAACGATAGTAAGACACCCTTGGGCTCCAATCGCGATCGGCATGCAGATATTGGAAAAGGAGAGATTGGTCTTGGGGGGTTTAAAGAGATTGTTAACAACCTCGTGCTCAAAGAACTCCCCTTTATCTTAGAGACTCCTGGTGTTGATCGACGTGGTCCCAATGCCGAGAATATTAAGACGCTAAGGGGTTTGACAAGTACCGCGCACTAGTCTCTTAAACGTCTTGGTGAAACTCAGGGCTAGCAACCTTACTCCTTTGGGTTGTATCATTACACTGATGCCCTCTCGCAACGCAAATAGAGCCCTGTATGAGACAATTTATTGGCTAAAGGCCCTCCTGTATCTGCCTTATTTTTGGTATTTGGAGGGAGTGCGAGGCTTTACGCGTACCTTCTGGCGAACGATTGTCTACCTTGATCAGGTTACGGCAACGTCGGTGATGATACGCTATTTTTTTGTACCTCTTTTTGGTGATTACTCTATCTTGGGTAGAGTTCTTGCCTTTCCTTTTCGGTTGGTACGTACCGTTGCGGGAGTGTTGATAGTTTTTTCTGGCGTCGTCGGGGTTTTAGGGTTCTTTTCCTTTTGGTTTGCTTTCCCGTTTCTATTCTTTTTCCGCGCACCAGATGCTGCCCTTGTTATTTTTGCAGTAGGAGGGATATTGGCTTTTTACGCCCGCTTAGGAAGGCCCCATCTTCAGATTGAGAAGGCATGGGAGGATGGGTTTTACATTTTGGATTTTGCTTCTGATTCGGCCCGTAGTGCAATCCGTTCTGCAAAAGACTATGTCAGTCTTTTTAAGAAGTTGACAGATAGCCACGCTGGGGAGACATTTCTCTTTCGTGCTGGAATTGGGAAAGATGATCTCCAACAGACTCAAAACCTTTCCCTTGCCAATGTCTATCATTCCGCCTACGATCTTGCTTTTAAGCTTGGCTTTAAGTCGGTGGAAGCCTCCCACCTTCTTGCGGCAATTTTCCAGGTAGTGGGGGAAAAGGCAGCCGATGCTTATCAAGCTCTTCTTTGGGAGAAGCGCCGTATGGATTGGGTGCATTTTCCGTTCCTTTGGGATGAGGATTATGAATCTGGGCCGATTGGTGGGGTGAACCGCGGTTGGACTGGTAGGGTAACTCCTACGTTGGATATGTTCTCGACCGATTTGACCAAAGAAGCGTCGGAGGGGCACCTCGATCTGATGTTTGGAAAGCAAGGACCTCTGGCAGAAACGGCACGGATTCTCGCTCGGCCTCGCAAGGCGAACGTCCTTTTGGTTGGTCCGCCTGGTTCGGGAAAAACTTCCTTTGTTGAGGGAATTGCTCAAGAAGTTGTTAGGGGATCAAAATTTGAGTCTCTTTGCGGTAAGCGTGTAGTCCTTTTGGACGTGGGGTCGTTGGTATCGGGGACGGCTACGGAGGGGGAGTTGGGGGAGCGCCTTCAGCGGATTATCAACGAAATTGAAACCTCCCAGGGAATTATTCTCTTTATTGATGAAATTCATAACTTGATTCTCTCGGGTAGTGAGGCCCAGACCTCATTTGTCTTTAATTCTTTGCGTCCTCACCTCGATACGGGCAAGTTTCAGATGATTGGGGCAACTTCTTGGGAGAACTACCGCAGATACGTTTCACCGAACGAGGCTTTTGCTCAGGTTTTTGAGTTGGTGGAGGTACCGGCCGCAACGCGGGAGGAGAGCGTTGAGGTCTTGGAGTACCAGGCTTCAGAACTTGAGCGGTCGAGTCTTAAGGTTGCGAGTAAGCGGGTAAGGGTTATTTACCCCGCGATTCGAGCGGCGGTAGAAATGTCCGACAAGCTGATTTACGAACGGGTTTTGCCGGACAAAGCCGTTGATCTTCTTGAGGAGGCCGTTTTGGCGAAGCAGAATACGGGGGGAGGGGTTGTGGGAGAGGAGGAGATCGCGGTACTGGTCGCACAAAAGACCAAAGTTCCAGTTACTCGAATTACCCAGCGGGAAACTAAGGAGCTCCTTAATCTTGAAGAGAATATTCACGGAGGGTTGATTGATCAGGACGAGGCGGTTAAAGGTGTGGCCGATGCTCTTAGACGAGCGCGGACGGGGTTGCGGGAAGAGGAGAAACCAATCGCTACGTTCCTTTTTGTTGGCCCAACTGGCGTGGGTAAAACGGAACTTTCTAAAGTCTTGGCCAAGATTTACTTTGGAGGAAAAGAGAACATGGTACGGGTGGACATGTCCGAGTTCGCCGATCTCAAAAACATTTATCGATTGATTGGTTCTCCTCCTGGATCGGAGTCTAATGAGCCTGGGCAGCTAACCGAGGCGATTCGCCAGCGGCCTTTTTCCTTGGTTCTTTTGGATGAGTTTGAGAAAGCTCATCCTCAGGTTTTGAACCTGTTTTTGCAGGTTTTTGATGACGGCCGCTTAACGGATGGTAAGGGGGAGACGGTTGATTTTACAAACACGATTATCATTGCGACCTCCAACGCTGGAACAAAGTACATCCAAGACCAGCTTGCTGCAGGACATACAGTGGATCAGCTTAAAGGAAACTTTCTTGAGCAGATTCGGGGGATCTTTCCTCCTGAGCTTTTGAACCGGTTTGATGGTGTGATGATCTTTAAGCCCCTATCGCGGGGTGACCTTTGTAAGGTTGTGGAGCTTAAGGTTAAGGGGCTTGAGGAGGAGCTGGCTGCCAAGAACATTAAGTTTTCTGTCACTCCAGAATTTACCACGAAAATCGCTGATCTTGGCTATGCTCCGGAGTGGGGAGCACGTCCTCTCACGCGTGTGGTGCAAGATTTTGTAGAGTCTCCGTTGGCGAAGAAGCTTCTTTCTGGAGAAATTAAGGAAGGGCAAACGGTAGTTTTGGATTCTAATTTTCTTAACCTTCAGAAGTAAGCAATGGAAGATTTGCAAGAACGTCTCAATCAAGTTAAGGAAGCAATCAAGTTTGAAGAGAAGCAGAAAACTCTTCGTGAGCTTGAGGCTCAGTCCATCCATCCCGACTTTTGGAAGGATGCTCTTAAGGCCCAAAGTGTGATGCGAGAGCTTACCAATCTTAGGAAAGAGCTTGAGGAAGTAGAGACTGCCGATCTAGCGATCCAAACCGAAGATCGCGTTGAGGCTGAGCAGCTCTTGGGAGATTTGGAGCTACATACTTACCTCTCTGAGCCTTACGATCATAAGGATGCCATTCTTGCTCTGCATGCTGGTCAGGGAGGGACGGAGGCGCAGGATTGGGTTGCGATGCTTTCACGGATGTATCAGCGTTTTGCCGAGCGCCGGGGGTGGGGAGTAAGTGTTTTGGATCAAAGCCTGGGGGAGGAAGCGGGATTTAAGTCAATTACTTTTGAGATTAAAGGACCCTTGGCTTTTGGATACCTTCGACGTGAGGCTGGGGTGCATCGGCTGGTACGTCAGTCTCCCTTTAATGCCCAAAGTCTTCGGCAAACTTCATTTGCCTTGGTAGAGGTGGTTCCTGTTTTGGAGGAGGTACCGGAAGTCGAGCTTAAAGATGATGATCTTGAGATAGATACCTTTCGCTCCAGTGGCCACGGTGGACAAAATGTCCAAAAAGTGGAGACGGCAGTGCGGATTCGTCACAAGCCTACCGGAATTGTGGTCACCTCGCAAGCCGAGCGTTACCAGATCAAGAATAAGGAGATTGCCCTTAAACTTCTTAAGGCAAAGCTTTTTGCCAGGGCGCAGGAGGAACAACGCAAGAAAAAGGCCCAGATTCGGGGGGAGTACCTTACTCCAGGTTGGGGAAATCAGATCCGATCTTACGTTCTTCACCCTTATAAGCAAGTTAAAGATTTGCGTACTGGTTTTGAATCCAAGAATCCTTCGGCTGTTTTGGACGGAGAGTTGGATGATTTTATTGAAGCTGAGCTTAAGGCGGAAATCGTTTAAGACATGATAGAATCCTTGGTGATGCCGGAAAACCTGCCAAAACCTTCCCCCATCCTTATTCGCGTCAAGAAAATTTTTCTCTCCACAGAATCCCGCCTTACTCAAATGTCTCGTCGCCGTCTCATCCTTGTTGTACTGGCCCTAGCGTTGGGGTTTGTTTTGTTGGGTGTGGTCTTCGGAGTAATCATTGCTCCTTACGCGCCGACGGAGACTCCTGAGCTTAACTCCTCTGTCGCAGATCATAACGAGCCTGTGGTTTCCTATACAGGCTTGGTAAAGAGTCTGAAGGAGCCTAAGGATGGGGCAAGTTATGTTCTGGAGCTAGAAAGTGGAAAACAGTATCTGCTCAAGAGTTTGGCAATCGACGTTTCCTTCTTCAAAGGCGCTTCCGTGACGGCAGAGGGAATTTTGGTAGAAACTTCTGACGGAAACGGGGAGATTCTTTTTGTTAACAAGATCAAGATTAAATGATTCAGTTTCAGGAAGTTAGTAAACTTTATCCCGACGGGACTGTAGCCTTGGATCGGGTTTCCTTCGAGGTTTCCCCAGGAGAGTTCCTTTTTATTGTTGGTCCTTCTGGAGCGGGAAAAACTACTCTGGTTAAGCTTCTTACGCGGGAAGAGCTTCCTACGAAGGGGGATGTGGTTGTTGGCGAACGACGTTTGTTGGATCTACGGGGAAATGAACTCTTGCAGTACCGAAGAGAGTTGGGGGTTATACACCAGGATTACAAACTCCTTCCCCATAGAACCGCTTTTGAGAATGTAGCTTTGGCGCTTGAGGTTCTGGGGCGTTCGGATGAGGAGATTAAGGAGATTGTTCCTCACGTTCTTTCTCTCGTGGGGCTGGAGCAACACGCCCATCAGTTCCCTTATCAGCTTTCGGGCGGAGAACGGCAACGGTTGGCTTTTGCTCGAGCGCTTGCTCCCGAACCTAAGGTTTTGATTGCCGATGAGCCCACTGGAAATATTGATCCTGAAAGCGCTTGGTCAGCAATTGATCTTTTGGGGAAGATTAATGAGATGGGGACAACAGTGCTTGTTGCGACCCATGCGGCCGAGATTGTTGATAAGCTAGGGAAGCGCGTAATTGGTTTGGACCAGGGTAAGGTTGTGCGCGATCAAAAGAGAGGAAAATATGCTAAATAGGATTTTTCGCAATGCTTTTTCGGGAATTGTTCGCCACGGAGGGCTGTCTTTGACAACGGTCCTGGTGATTACGCTCACTTTTGGGGCGACTTCCGCCTTTGCTCTTTTCGCTTTTGGGGCGGGAAAGATTTTAGATTACTACGAGTCCCGTGCCTTGGTTACCGCCTTTTTCAAGGATACTGCGACTGAGCCGCAGATTTTGGCTTTGCGCGATGAACTCCTTAAGCGCCCAGGAGTGACAGAAGTAACTTACACTTCAAAGGAGCAGGCCTTTGCGATCTACTCTCAGCAGTTTAAGGATAAGCCCGAGCTTTTGCAGGGAATTCCCACTAACGTTTTGCCGGCGAGCTTGGATGTACGAACCAAGAGTCTGGATGATCTACCTGGAGTAGCATCATTCTTTAAGGGCAACAGTTTGGTTGATGAGGTTGCTTTTTATCAAGACGTGGTAGAGCGTTTAAAGAACCTTGTCGATATCGCCCGCACCTCGCTTTTGGTGTTGGTAGTTTTGTTTTCGGCGATTTCAGTAGTTGTAGTTTTGACTACGGAGGGGCTAATCATCCACTCTATGGAGGAGGAGATTGAAATTATGTCGCTTTTGGGAGCTTCCAAGTCGTACATTCGTTTACCATTCATCATCCAAGGAGCAGCTTACGGGCTTTTGGCGGCGATCCTTTCAGGAGGAGCCCTTACCCTGGCGATCCCATCACTATTCCCGTATGTGCGAACTTTCTTTTCTAACGTTCCTCTGCCAAACCCCTCGGTCCTATTCCAGTTGGCGTTGGTGGGACTAGAAATGATAGCGGGAGTGGTTATTGGTTCGATCGGAAGCTGGCTTGCCGTGAACCGTTACCTTAAGGTCTGACTTGTTAGAATAGGTGTAGAATGCTGCCCAATCTCTCTGCGAAACTTAAGGTTTTGGTTCGTGGATTACTTACCCTAGCAATTCTTCTCCTTCTATCCTCTTTTAGTTCTCCTACAAGTGCAACGTGTGGAGATATTATCCACTGTAACCAAGAGATTGATCGAGTAAAGAAGGAAATTTCCCGGCTCCAGGGTTTAGAGGATAATCTCCAAAACCAAATTGCTTATTTGGATAATCAAATCTATCTTTCCCAGCTGGAAATCCAAGCCAAAGAAGACGAGATCAACGTCTTGTCTGGGGATATCAACGACCTTTCGGTTAGGTTAAGTCGGATTAGCAGTTTCTTAGGCTACCAGGAAAAGATTTTTGCTACCCGTGCCAAGCTCGCTTACACCTCGGATCAGCTAAGCCCCTTTGATGTTGTTCTTGGGGCGGAAACCTTGGATGATGCCTTGCGGCGCATCAAGTACTTGCATGTTTTAGAGGACCAGGATATTCAAGTTCTCAACCAAATGCACGATACCCGTACAAGCTTTAATGAGCAAAAAAAGAGTTTGGAGGATAAAAAGACGCAGGTGGAGCAGCTGAAAGCGGAGGTGGAGGATCAAAAGAAAAGTCTTATTGGTAAACAAAATGCAAAGCAGGATTTGCTAGTGATTACCAATGGGCAAGAGTCCAATTATCAGAAGTATTTAAAGCAGTTGGAGTCCGAGCGAAACGCAATTTTGGCAGCGCTAAGGAAGGGCGGAAAGAAGTTAGGTACGGTAACGAGAGGGGAAAAAATTTGGCCACAAGGTTCTACAGGTTGTTCCACCGGTGCCCATATTCACTACGAAGTTCGTGTTTCTTCTACTAATTCCGTCTTAAACCCGTGTAATGGATTCGTCGGTTGCCATGGCTTGGGGAACTCGGTGACAAGCAATGCTTATTACACCCCTGGTGGACCAAGTAATCGTCTCACTCAGGGGTACGGGGGTGGCCACCTGGCATTGGACCTTGTCTCGGGTGATGGGTGGGTTCACGCATCCGAGAACGGAACGGCGTATCTTGTTGAGGACAAGACGTGGAAGAGTTGGTGTTGGGTTAATAAGCCCTACGACGGTCCCGCGTATGGTATTTATATTATTCATTCCGATGGTCACAAGACCGTTTATTGGCACATCCAAAAGCCCTAATTCTTGACATTGCTATCTGCTTTGGTTACGATCGTAGCTGCCTACCAGAAACGTTTGTTTCCGTTGGCTGAAAGCTTTGAAGACGCTCGGAGGGAGACCACCGACGAGGTGAAGCTTGGTCATGTAGTAGGTTTGTCCGGTTTGAGTGAGAGGCCTGCGGTTTGTTGCGCCTTCCAAACTGCAGGTCCACGCTCCTTATTTTCTTGACACTTAAGAATACCCATTGTAAAATCTAGTTTAGATCTCTGCCGACTGCCCAGAGGGCTATCGCGTTCTTGCCTTGTGGTTAGGGTCTTTCCCGTCGTCTCGTTGTGGGGCACACAGCGAGGCTCTGCGTTCTCTGAACGTTTTGAGCCGTCGTTCGAGCTACCGTTCGGGAAGCCCACGCCGCGGCCAAATCGCGCGAATCCGGCAGAGTTGTGGATCCTTATTCGCCGATACCTACCGACGCCCATCTCTTGAGGAAGTACACGACTGAGGTCTGCAAGTGCCCCCCAGATCTCGGTCAGAAAACAACGCTCATGAAACTTACCTTTCATGAGCTTTTTTTATCTACTTTTCTGCTATTGTAGGGTTTAATGAGCTTTCGTAGGTTACTTCTACTTTGGGGGTTGGTAGTTTTATGGATGGGGTTGATTTTTTACCTCTCTTCCATTCCTAACCTTTCTGTCGCCTCTGGTGTTTTGGATTTTTGGACCCGTAAACCTGCCCACATTGGTGAATACACTGTTCTCTTTCTCCTGATTTTGAAAGCGGTTCTGGGTAGTTTTGGTATAGAGTGGAAACTTTGGAAAACTAGCGTAGTGGCTGCGGTTTTGACCCTTCTGTATGCAGTGAGTGATGAGGTTCACCAGCTCTTCGTCCCTACCCGCGCGGGGAGAGTAATGGATTTAGGTTTTGACTTCTTAGGAATTTTGGTTGGTTTTTTCTTGTCTTACCTTATTAGGTTGAGAATTAGAAGAAAGCTTGATTAACACTTTGTGAAGTGATAGCTTGGGGCAGGCTGGATAAGGAGGGTTAATCCTATGTTTAATTTGCATGATCCTATCCAGGGGTTAATCCTTCTTGTTGTGATGGTGATACTTGGTGGTTTGTGGATTGCCGTTATCGGGTTTCGCCACAGTTAAGGAGGATTAAAAGGGTTCGGATTTTCTCGTTCCGAACCCTTTTTTCTTTACCTCCGCAACTATTTTATTTAACATCCTGTAGTATATCATGATATGAATAGTTTGGGTAGGGAAAATATTAAAAGTTTATCTGGATAAAATATTGGGAAGTAGTTACCTTTTGGTTAGGGTCATACTCCACTTGACAATAGTCCTATAGTATGGTATATTTAAACCATTAAGAACCAAATGAGTTCTTGATTCATCTTAAGGAA
>Ga0187886_1003460_pt1 | contig 11784 bp, 12 predicted proteins | sample June2016WEW_20_1_FD_133001 | JGI IMG/M metagenome (GOLD analysis project Ga0187886, IMG submission 133001) | Peatland microbial communities from SPRUCE experiment site at the Marcell Experimental Forest, Minnesota, USA - June2016WEW_20_150 | ecosystem: Environmental > Terrestrial > Soil >...
AACATACTTTTTGCCGGGCTTGTATTCAGCACTGCGTTTTGGCTGATAAAGGTGCTGGGTGAGGCGGGCACAAAGGCGCTTTCCAAGATAATGAGTTTGCTTCTTGCGGCGATTGCGGTAATGCTGATACGCAAGGGTATTTTAACGTTTATGCATTCTTAGGAAAAAAACTATGGCATATCCTACAAAACAGCCGGCAGGAATACCGACAAATCGGGAAAGTTCCACAACAGAAACCGGGCAGGCCTCATCCCGACCCGGCTCAGGGCAGGGATGGGAATTCAGCAATTGCGTGGTAATTGTCGCTCACCCCGACGACGAGATATTGTGGGCGGGCGGCTTAATGTTATTGCATCACGAGACCCGCTGGACGGTGATTACGCTCACCCGGCAAAGCGACCCCGACCGTTCCGCAAAATTCAATAACGTGATGAAATACTTAGGCACCAAGGGGATAATGGGCGACCTCGACGATTCACCTGAGCAAAAGCCGCTTGCCGAAAAAGATATACGAAAGACCATACTATCGCTTCTGCCGATGGGCAAATTCGATATGGTTCTGACCCACAGCCGATGGGGCGAATATACCCGGCATATCCGGCACGAGGAAACATCGAAAGCGGTATTGGCGTTGTTTAATACAAAGGAGGTTCCCGCCGGAAAAATGTGGATGTTCGCCTACGAGGACGGCGGCGGCAAATACCTGCCGAAACCCAGCCGGGACGCCGACGTGTCGGTGTGGCTGCCTGACAGAATCGCACAGGAGAAATACAAAATTATTACCGAACTTTACGGTTTCGCCGCCGACAGTTTCGAGGCGAAGTGCTGCCCGAAACGGGAAGCGTTCTGGACGCTTGGAGCGAAGTGAGAATTGAGAATTATGAATTTAGAATTCAAAAAAAATAAATGCTCATCGTCGTATTTCTTAATTCTAAATTCTCAATTCTAAATTATAAAGCAGGAATCGGAATATGAAAGTTCTATTGTTATACGATTATCCCCCGTCGCCGGCGGGCCTGGCCACACAGGGACATTTACTGCACAGGGGTCTTGCGGGGCTTGGCATTGACGTGCATTCGGTGCATTTCGAATCGGGACAGGAAAAGGAATGGTATTACCGGTGGTTTGCGCCGGATATTGCCGTGGGCGTTGGCTACTGGGGCCATACGCCTCATTTAGTGCTTCACCCGCAGCGATATGGGGTTCGGGCGGTGCCCTGGTTAGTGGCCGACGGCTATATGGGCGATTATCACGAGATTTTGGAAGAACTGCCTCTGATACTTGTTACCAGCGAATGGGTAAAGAACGTTTACATACGGGATGGTCTCAGCGGCAAGAATATCGAGGTTTTGCCGGTCGGCTGCGATACAGAGGCGTTCATACCGCGCGACAAAAACGACCCCAAGGTCGCGGCGGTCCGCGAATCATTAGGCGTTGCGCCCGAGCAGATATTGATTATGACCATCGGCGGCGATGCCACATCGAAAGGCGCACAGGAGGTTATGCAGGCGCTTGCCCTGATTGGCAAAAAGGGGCCGGACTGGAAATATATTTGCAAGGTCTGGCCTCAGCCGAGGACTGAAAAACAGAATATTATCGATATGCAGCTTGCGGCAGACCTCGGAATCGAAAAGAACGTTATTTACACGACCAGTGTTACAAGCCGGAATTTTATGCCTTATTTGCTGTCGGCCTGCGATATTTACGCGGCGCCATCCCGGCTGGAAGGTTTCGGGATGATTCAGGTCGAGGCCAATTCCTGCGGAAAGCCGGTCATAGGCATTAAGGCGATGGGGATGCTGGACACAATAGTCGACGGTCAAACCGGGTTTTTGGCGGAAGTCGCGACCGAAATCCGACTGCGGGAAACGATTTTAGACAAGGAATCGGGGCACGAAATCGGCCGCAAGGTTGTGTTCAATGAGCCGCGTGTTGTCGATTACCGCGCAAGCGTTCATGATATCGCCAAATACCTGATGGAGCTTATGACCAACGAGGGACTACGGAAAAAAATGGGTGAGGCGGGCAGAATTCGCATAGTCGAGAAATTTGATTATCGCGTCGTCGCCAAAAGGTTCGTCGAGATAATTTCAGAAAGATTAGGAATAAAATAAATTGAACAAAGCCCAGACAGAACTCATAAAACGGGCAAAAGAGGCGGCAATTGAGGTCCTGCTTCATAACGCCCGCGGGCCATACAATGGATTGCCTCGTGCGGCCGGCTGGGGTTATCCTGAACCATATACGCGAGACCTGATGATTTCGGCTCTCGGCATTTTGCTGACTGATAACTCTAAACTAATCGAATCATTGCGAAAGACCCTCGAAACCACCACCAAGAACCAAAGCCCGCTGGGCCACATACCCTCGCTGGTTCACGATAAAGAGGACCGCGGCTCAAGCGATTGCACGCCGTTGTTTTTGATAGCGGTTGCGCTGTTCAGGCAGGTTACGGGAAAGCGAAAGTTTCTCGAAAGCGCAGTCAACAAGGCGTTTGGCTGGCTGGAATATCAAAGCCCCACTAACCGCATAATGGTCTCGCAACTGCCCACAAGCGACTGGCGGGATGAGCAATGGGTGTTAGGTTACGGATTATATGTGAATACGCTGGTTTACGCGTGCCTTCGGCTGTATGGGCGGCACGAGCGGGCGGATGAATTGGCTGAGCAAATGGGCAGGTTCACGGTCAGGGGCGACAGGCAGAACCGCCATATTCACGAGGGGCTGGCGCTGCCGAATAAACCATATTATGCCCTGTGGTCGTATAAAGTTTACAGAAGCGAGCGGTTTGATTTGTTAGGTAACTCACTGGCGATACTGACGGGTATCGCCTCGGCATCGCGGGGGCGTAAAATCGTGTCGTGGGTCGAGGCAGAATGTAAGTCGATGAGGAAAAACAGCGACTTGTCGCTTGATTTGCCGCCGAATTTTTTCCCGTATATCAGGCCGGAAGACCCGGACTGGGTTTCGCGATACGCCAAATACAATAAACCCGGCGAATATCATAATGGCGGCGTGTGGCCTTTTGTATGCGGGTTTTATGTGGCGGCATTGGTCGCGGCGGGCAAATTCGAGCTGGCGGAAAGGAAACTATCGTCGCTGGCGGAATTAGTGAAGCCGGCCCGCAGCGCAAAAGTGGAATTTGGCTTTAACGAATGGTTCAAAGCGCAAGATGGTCAACCTCGCGGTGAGGACTGGCAAAGCTGGTCGGCGGCGATGTTCCTTTACGCGGCTGAATGTGTTGAGCAGAAAAGAACGCCGTTTTTTGATAAAATTCGATAGTTTAGAACAGTGAACGCAAATGTATAAAGGCTTTTTTGTTTTTCTGTTTTTAGCGGTCGTAGCCGGCTGCGGCAATACGACTACCCGACAGCCGGAAACCAAAGGTATTAAAATCGGCGAGCTGGCGCCCAAAAGCAAGATGCCTAATCAGCCGGTAATGCAATTCCTGCAGACGACCAACATCGATATAGTAACATACGAGCTGCCCGCGAAAGATATCAATTCGCTGGACAACGTCTGGGCGATTTTGCCGGGTAATACTGAAACGCTGCGAATTACCGACCCCGACGGCTTTGCGGCAAACGGACTAAGGGTCGCGGCAGGCACGTTCGGCAAAAAAAATAAAATAATGGAAGCGCTGAAAACGATAAAGGCGCAGAAGCTTTCGACAACGTCGCTTTTAATTCACGATGGTCAGCCCGAAACGCTGGTTCTCGGTCGGCTGACGCGCAAATCGACGATTGCCTATATCGCCAGGGGAGGAGCCGTTGTAAATGCCGAAGCGGGCCCCGCGATTTTAGGGCTTCAGGTTTATGCCAGACAAATTACGCCCCCCACTGTAAGCGGACAAACCCCTCCCGCACAAACGATTTCACGGGTTCAAATCACGCCGGTAATTTCGGCTTCCACCGAAGGACTGCCGGAGGAACTTGCGATTCGGATGAAACAGCAGGACGTGCGAATTTACTCGGCGGCTTTCGGGCTGAATATGAAACCGGGCGATATTTTCGTGCTGGCGCCAACCCCTTATAAAATCGGAGATGATACCGCCGTGGCAGGCAGGTTTCTTGCACAAAACGGGTCTGAGCCGATGATAAAAATCCTGCTGTTTGTCTGCACGTCAATAATATAAATTGATAATTGATAATTGATGATTGATGATTGTTTCGTTGACTCGCTGTATCGACTATAAAGAAACTGATGTTGAGCAGGCAATCGCACAACAGTTTTCGCTGCTCGGAGGGATTGAACGATTTGTCAAACGCGGTGATATAGTCCTGTTAAAGCCCAATTTCATCGCGCCAAAGCCGAGGCATTGCGCCACGCAAACCGACCCGGCGATAATCATTGCGATCGCCAAACTGCTGAAAGATTTCGGCTGTAAGCCGTTTGTCGGCGACTCACCCGCCTGGGCGAACGTTTTTGCCTGCGCAAAAACCCTCGATTTGGAAGCACCCTTGAAAAAACTCGACGTGCCAATCAGGCAACTGAACAAGCCCGTCAAACGCCAAATAGCCGGCGTCAACGTCGGTATCAGCTCGCTTGCCCTCGACGCCGATGTAATTATCAATCTGCCGAAATTTAAATCGCATCAGCAATTGGTGGCGACCTTTGCGGTCAAGAATATGTTCGGCTGTGTCAGCGGCAAGTGGAAGGCATACTGGCATTTCGCCAAGGGCGGCAACGAGACGAAATTTTGCGAGTTCCTAATCGAGATATACAAGCACCTTGCGCCGGCCTTAACCATAATCGACGCCGTAATCGTTATGGACGGCCCCGGGCCAATCAACGGAAGGGCAAGGCCGCTGGGCTGGCTCATCGGCGGAACAGACCCGATTGCCTGCGAAATCGTATGCAGCCGATTGATAAACCTTGACCCCAATACACTACCGATTTTCAGAACCGCCAAAAAAGCTGGTTTTGGCAATTCAAATCCCGGCAGCATCGAAATCGCAGGCGACCCGTTACCTGAAAACGTATGCGATGATTTTATGCCGGCTGTGCCGATACCAATCCGGTTTTCGCTGCCGAGGGTTTGCAAAAGCATCTGCAAACAGATAATCCTGCTGGCAAAACCCGCCAAAAAATGATAAGAATCAAATATGGATAACGAGCAGGTAAATATACTCGCCATCGAGACAAGCTGCGATGAGACGGCTGCGGCAGTGGTGGCTGACGGCGCGATTGTTAAATCGTCGGTTGTCGCGTCGCAGGCAAAAATCCACGAAAAATACGGCGGCGTCGTTCCTGAAATCGCCTCACGTGCCCATATCGAAAACATATACCCGGTAATAACCGAGGCGCTCGACGCTGCCAAAGTTACCAAAGACGATATTGCCGCAATAGCGGTCGCAAACCAGCCGGGGCTTGCGATTGCCTTAATTGTAGGTGTTACCGCGGCCAAGACGCTGAGTATGGTCTGGGACAGGCCCCTTATCGGCATTAACCACCTGCATGCACATTTACAGTCGGCGATGATAGCAGAGCAAAAGCTGCAATTACCTGCCGTAGCGTTGATTGTTTCGGGCGGGCATACCTGCCTGTATGACTGCCGGTCGCCGCTTGAATTAAAACTCATTGGCCGATGTATAGACGATGCGGCGGGTGAGGCATTCGACAAGGTCGCCACGATTTTGAACCTGCCCTACCCGGGCGGGCCATCGATTGAAAAGGCGGCACAGGCAGGCAACCCGAAGGCAATCAATTTTCCCCGCACGATGCTTGATGCTGATTCGCTGGATTTCTCATTCAGCGGCCTGAAAACCGCAGTGCTTTACCATTGCAAAGGGCAGGATATGAAAGGGCAGTTGCAGACCGGCTCGATGAGTGAACAGGAAATTGCCGATATCGCGGCGTCATTTCAGTCGGCGGTTATCGACGTGCTTGTCGAAAAAACGCAAAGGGCAATCGACAAAATCAATGCCAAAACAGTCCTCGTGGGAGGCGGCGTCGCTGCAAACAGCTTATTACGCACAAAGCTCGAAAAAATGTGCCGGTCTTATACGCCTGCCAAAACGCTATTAGTCGCGCCGAAACGATATTGCACCGACAACGCCGTTATGGTAGCTTCGCTTGCGTATTACAAATACAAGGCGGGGCTTTTCGCCGATTTGACGTTAGAGCCAAAAGCCAGCGGTTAAGGAGACATCGTATTCAGCCGGAACAATTAAAACAGTTGTTGCAGCAGGTTAAGCAAAACGAGCTGACTATCGACGAGGCGGTCGAGAAATTGCGCCATTTGCCATTTGAAGACCTCGGCTTTGCGCGTATCGACCATCACCGCCAGATTCGCCAGGGATTCCCGGAGGTTATTTACTGCCCCGGCAAAACAACCGAGCAGATTGTAAAAATATTCTCGGCGCTTGCCGCAAAGGGTAATAACGTTTTGGCCACGAGGGCGGAAGAAAGCGTTTACGAAGCGATTTCACAAACAGGCCAATTCCCTAAAGCCCGTTATGAGAAAGCAGCAAGGGCAATCGTGCTTGAACAAAAGGAGCTGCCGCCATCGAAATCGGTATTGCCGATTATCACGGCCGGCACCGCGGATTTGCCCGTAGCCGAGGAGGCCAAAGTAACCGCCGAAATTATGGGCCAGCGAACCGAGTTGATTTACGATGTCGGCGTCGCGGGTCTGCACCGATTGCTCGCTCACGTGCCGAAGCTGCAACAGGCCAATGTTGTTATCGTGGTAGCAGGAATGGAAGGCGCGCTTGCCAGCGTGGTTGGCGGATTAGTTAGCTGCCCGGTAATCGCGGTCCCCACAAGCGTCGGCTACGGGGCAAGTTTCGAGGGTCTGGCCGCGTTATTGACGATGCTTAACAGTTGCTCATCAGGCGTTACAGTGGTCAATATCGACAACGGCTTTTCCGCGGCTGTTACCGCTACACTTATAAACAAAAAAATCGACGCAGGAAAGTAGTTAGCACGGCTTGACATACCCGCACACCAAAAGCTGTATCATCCTCAGCAAGTCGTATTGTTCCGGGATTGCATTTTTCCCGACCCGACCCCGCTTCTCGATGTCGTCGCGAATCATTTTAACGAGTTCGTCAATGCTCATGGCCTTGCCGCCCTGGAAAATTCTGCGGTGATTAGGAACTTGGAAGAACACAGCAATCTGTTCGAGTTTGAAACCGGGTATTGGCCATGGGAAAACTTCCTTAGAGATGTATTTCTTGCCCAAGTCGAATTTACACCTGTACTTTGTCTCCCGGTTCGCCCATGTAGTGGCATCCGTTGAGGGTTCATAGTGGATAACCTTGCCCGACGTAGGATCGTACACAACAACGTCAAGTTCTCCCTCATAGCCACCGCGGTCTCGCCGACCGACTTTTACGTTCTTCTTGACCACCCACCCCTTCCAATCATAGTACTGGGATATCAGAGTTTCGAGATGATTCGCCATAATTAACGTCCAATCTCAGTTTCAGGTAGGGTGTGCTGTGCACACCAATTTCCCTACACCTGTTTCTTCAGTTCGTCGGACAGCATATCTCTCAAATGCGGATGCGCCTCCACGAGGCGGGCGATATCGGCAAGGTCTTTTAATCGTTTACTCTGCCTTCGCTCCGGCTCGGAGCAGGCCTTTATCTTGCCTTTGAGAGTGTCCTCCAGGCAGGCCACTCTCAGTAAAATACCATTTACGTCAGCCGCAACGGCACGGGAAGGGAAATCCCGATAGAAATCTTCCGTGCTGAGCTGAATGCTTACGGCTGAATGTCCTTTGAAGTTGATAGACCACTCAAACCTCTCCGGGCTAAATCCTGCCTCGGCGAGCAGCGAGACGGTACGCTCGACCGACTCGGCGGCAACAACAAAGTCAACGTCCTGCGTCACCATTGTTTGCTGTGCCCAGTGATTCACGGCAACACCGCCGATGACGCACCACGCAACGTCGGCTCTCTCAAGGCAGTCAACCAGCCGCATCACGTCGTTTGTTCCGCCGGAGGTCTGCCAGTCATAGAATTGCTTGCCTGTCATTTTCGTATTCCGCTAAAGATATCAACCATATTACTCAATATCCGAATTATAGCCCTTTCAGTATGCTTGTCAAATCTCTTGTTAACCATATTCGGGCGATGCATAAGCAAGTGACTTCAACTGCTTTTATTATTATATTCCAGATAAATTATTTGCTCGTGCCGATTGTCTGGTCAATGAACCGGAAGGTGGCCTCCAGCGCCTTTAGATTATCATCGCGGGTCTGCTGCGGGGTTTTTCCCATAAAGCCGTGATTAGAGCCGGGTAACACAATTAATTCGTGCTTTACGCCGGCGGCTTTGAGTTTTTCCGCCATTTCAAGGGTCTGATGATAAGGAACGACCCTGTCCTGGTCTCCTGCAATCAGCAGCATTGGCGGGTCATTCGAGTCAACATAGCTAACCGGACTGACGAAGGCGATTTGTTCCGGTTTGCAGTCCTTACCGAAACAGCCGAGTAATTGCCACTCAGGAGCGCCGGCGGAATCTCGAGGCATAGCTTTGTCCTCTTTTGACTGGGTCACAACAGTAGCAAAATCGAAAACCCCATACCAGACAATACTACCCTGCACACAATCTGACACATTGGACGAAGTTAAAGGGTCTGGATTTGCGGGTGCAAACGGGATATTGGGCTGCTTAGGTTCAAGCGCTTCTGCGTTACAGCTTACAGCGGCTAATGCGGCCAGATGTCCGCCTGCTGAAGTGCCCCAGGTTACGGCTTTTGACGGATTGATGCCGTATTTTGAAGCATTACGCCTAAGAAAACGGATGGCAGCTTTCACATCCTGAATTTGCGCGGGAAATTTCGCCTCGCCGCTCAAACGATATTCAATAGAGGCGACTACATAGCCCTTTGCCGATAATGAGGCAAGGACACCGGGGAAATCATCAAACGGTCCATTTCCGCGTGAATCGCCTCCTATCCAGGCGCCGCCATGAATAAATACGACCAGCGGAAAGCCGGATGACGGTTTTTCGACGGAACCAGGGGGAAGATAAAGGTCAAGCGTAAGCGGCCGAAAGCCCATCGGCTGCCAATAAACCACGCCGGGAATACCTTTCACACCATTTGGAAAATTTACGTCATAAGCCGGATAGGGATTTTTATTATACACGCCTCCTATTTTGGGCAGGGGCGATGGAAGCTGAATGTCAGCCAAAACAATCCCGCTAAGCGTGATAGATAACAGCAATATATTAATCAAGGATTTGCCCTTCATCATTTTCCCTTTCATAGAATTTGATATTAGCCGCTATTATTATAAACCCTCGTATTTGCTTGTCAAATCTTTGAAATATGTAAGATTCCTATATATTGTGAGAAACAAAGTTTGATGCAAATATAGGAGATTTTGGCAAAATTTGCGTTATCGCAGACAGATTCAAGATGATTAGTGCGGCTGTAATGTCAGAAAAAACCGCATTATTAACGATGCTCAACAGTTGCTCATCTGGCGTAACAGTAGTCAATATCGACAACGGCTTTTCCGCGGCTGTCGCAGCAATACTGATAAATAGGAAAATAGAAACTGGAAAGTAAAAAACTCAAAGCTCTTGATGCAACGTTTTAATATAGGACTTCTGTCCTGAGAGCTGCTTTATTACTATATCCTTCTTGCTTACAAAATGTCACCAACATGGCACGCTTTTTTGCCATCTTCGGTTCACCAGCTTGTAATGCGCTCTTACTTTAGTATGGCGAAGGAGCCGGCGGGGGCTTAGGACCAATACTTTCCTTATACATTTGTTCCACCTTTTGTTGTTATATATTTATCTCTTGACCTCTTCAACTCTTCTTCATAATTAGTTTGCTGCGGGCTTTTGTATACTTCCGAAACAATTTTTTCCCCAAATGACTTTGTGAGCCACAAATCCCGTGCTGGAGTTTTTGCGTCTTCATCAGCATAGCTCTTCTTTATTTCTAAATATCTTTTATCAATACTATTACGATCCCGTCCAAATGATGCATCTACCTCATATCTCAAAATCTCTAATTGATTTCTTAACATTGTAAAAGCTTTCTTTGATTCACTCCAGATTCTTATTTTATCAGTAACCCGAAAACCTTTATGACAAAGCGCAACTATTGAAACTGCGCCAGATATGACAGCCCAAGCAACCTTCATTGCTGGTTTTTCCCATAGCTGCCACCCGGCAACTGCAGATCCTGATGCCGCCAGGGCAATACCTATTTGCGCGAATGTATCTACCAATTGCCACTTTTCCAGCAACTCAGAACTAATCAGTTCTTGATATCTTGAATTAAACCACGTTTTAAATGCATCATTAAGCAAAGTTTCTCGAGGGGACAAATTATTATCCATAACACCTCCTCAATTAATATTTTATTAACATAACTTCTGTTTACAACATTTCCATATAAACCCACTTTGGGTCTTTTTCCCAGATAATAATTCAGTGCTACCCTGCGAAGCACGAGTCACAATACTTCTTAATTTCTCCTTCGTTCATACAAGCCCAATACATTTCCGATTATAAATTCTCTGACCTGCTTGTCAAATCTTTTATTGACCGTGTCCCATCATATTTATACCATATTGCGTGAAACGAGGTTATATGCAGATAATAAAAAACATCCCGAAATTAAAAACGCGGGCTAAAGATGCTCATAAAGGCGATTTCGGCAAGGTTTGCATTATAGCAGGCAGTATCGGTATGAGTGGTGCGGCGGCGCTGGCGGGTAAAGCGGCGTTACGAGCAGGAGCGGGACTGGTGCGAGTCGCTACACCAAAAAGCGTTTTGCCGATAATCGCATCGATTGAGCCATCGTTCACTACTATACCGCTGCCGGAAGATAACGAAGGTAAAATCGCTGCAAACGCAATCAACGCAATTTTGAATTTTATCCCCGATAACGATTGCCTCGCGTTCGGCCCCGGCGTGGGTATTACAGGGGAGGTGCGGTCGGTGCTTGAGAAACTGCTTTCGCAGAATGGGTTGCGCCTTGTTATCGACGCAGACGGGCTTAATAACCTCAGCAAAATAACCGATTGGCCCCAATTCACAAAAGCAGATTGCATCCTGACGCCTCATCCCGGCGAAATGGAACGATTATGGACGGGTCTCATCAGAACCCCCCTGCCCGCCGACAGACGCGAGCAAGCGGTCGAAATGGCAAACAGAACAAAAGCCGTTGTCGTATTGAAGGGAGCCGGCACGGTCGTTACCGACGGCCTTAAGGTTTACGTAAATAAAACCGGAAATCCCGGTATGGCAACAGGCGGAACCGGCGACGTTTTGACGGGTATAATTACCGCCCTTGTCGGCCAGGGGTTGAGCAATCTCGACGCGGCGGTATTAGGCGTTTACGTTCACGGGCTGGCCGGGGACATTGCGGCGAAAAAGACCGGGCAAATAAGTTTAATCGCAACCGATGTGATTGATTCGTTAGGCGAGGCGTTTAAGAAAATGTAACCATTCACGGTGTCATTGCGAGGCCTTTAGGCCGAAGCAATTTCTCGTTATCGAACGTCCGAGATTGCTTCGCTATCGCTCGCAATGACAAAGATGTGGTTTTTTCGTGAACGGTTACTTATTTTTGAAATGTGTATAAAAAATCAAATGGAGAAAATCCGATGAACGTGAAACGAATTGTTTTAATGGCGATTGTTTTGGCGGGCATTTTGATACTCAATACATCCTGTCAAAAGGACTATGAAACTAAATCAGCAACCGCGTCCGCGGCCAGGGTAGTCGTCAATTTCAACCGCGACTGGAAATTCATAAAGCAGGACCCGTGCGGCGCGGAATTGCCGGACTATAACGATTCATCGTGGAA